>Ga0316628_100000157_pt1 | contig 42585 bp, 27 predicted proteins | sample OWC_Aug_M2_C1_D5_FD_207648 | JGI IMG/M metagenome (GOLD analysis project Ga0316628, IMG submission 207648) | Wetland soil microbial communities from Old Woman Creek delta, Ohio, United States - OWC_Aug_M2_C1_D5_C | ecosystem: Environmental > Terrestrial > Soil > Wetlands | place: USA: Ohio...
CTGATCTCGGACTTCCAGAAGTCCGGATGGGACCATGCGCGCGACATCAACCTCCCGGCCGGCACGACGGTCACGCCCGTGTCGGTGGCCGACGCTCAGCGCGCCGATACGGCGATTGCCTCGCTTGCGGCCACCCGCGAGTCGGCCGGCGGACGCGACCGCATCAGCGTGACCGCGCGCCTCGTCAATCGCGGCGGTGCGCGAGTGGCCGGCCGTGAGGCGACGTTGGAGGTCGACGGAATCCGCATCGACACGCGCCCAATCACAATCGAACCTCGCGCGTCGGCCGACGTGACCTTCGCGCCCTTCACGCTCGGTGCCGCGACCGCCCGCCTCACGGTCCGAACGACACCCGACGCGCTGCCGCTCGATGACACGTTCCGCATCACCGTCAGCGCGAGTGAGCGTCTGCCGGTCCTGCTCGTCGAGGGGGCGGGCCGGGCGCCCGACGCGAGCCTCTACCTGGCGCAGGCGCTGTCCGTGGGCGAGGTGCCGAGGTTCGACGTGCGCGTGGCACGCGTCGATCGGCTCGCGGCGCCGGACATCGCAGCCGCGGCGGTCGTCATCCTGAACGACACACCGCCGCCAACCGGCACGGTGGGACGCGCGCTCGGTGAAGCCGTGCGCGGGGGCACGGGCGTGTTCGTGGTGCTCGGACCGCAGGCCACCTGGCCGACCGGCAGCCCTGACTTGCTCCCCGGAACGCTCGGTGACGCCACGGACCGATCGGCCAACCACGGCGGCACGCTCGGGTTCGTCGACTACAGCCACCCGGTGTTCGAGATCTTTCGAACGCCGCGCAGCGGCGACCTGGCGGCCGCGCGCATATTCCAGTACCGCCGGCTGGAACCGCCCGGCCAGGTGCTTGCACGCTACGACGACGGCGCGGTCGCGCTGGCCGAGCGACGGGTGGGGCGCGGCCTGGTGCTGGCCTGGACCTCGACGCTGGACAGCAACTGGAACGATTTCGCCCTCAAGCCGGTGTTCGTTCCGTTCGTGCACCAGGCGGTCAAGCACCTGGCGCGCTACGCGCAGCCCAAGGCGTGGTACACCGTCGGCGAGGTCCTGGATCCCGCGGCGGCGGCACCTCCTGGTGCGGCCGCTGCCGAAGTGGCCGCCGGCGCGTTCGTGATGGTGACGCCGGGCGGCCGGCACGAACGCGCCGGCCCGACCGGCGGCATCGTTCTCACCGAGCCCGGCTTCTACGAGATTCGCTCGGCGGCAGATCGGGCACGCGCACCCGTTGTCGTGCCCGTGAACGTGGACGCGGCGGAGTCGGACCTGTCGCCGCTCGATCCTGCGGAGCTGGTCGCCGAAGTGACGGGGCAAGCCGGAACGACGGCCGCCGCCACCGCTCCCCGCGACATGACGCCCGAGGAGCAGGAGCGGCGGCAGGCGCTCTGGTGGTACATGCTGGCCGGCAGCATGGCGTTACTGATTGGTGAGCTGTTCCTCGCGAACCGGCGTCCGGGGCTCGGGTGATCCTGGATCGCCGCTCCCTCGAGGCTTGCATATGCCCCAGATTGACCCACGGCGACGCGACGACCTGCTGAAGATCATCCACGGCATTCGCGGCCGTTGGCGTTGGAAGATCGCGTCGCGCAGCGTGACGGTTCTCGTCGGCGGCGCGCTCCTTACCATCGTGGCGGCTTCGGCCGCGCTCGAGGTGTACCGTTTCAGCCCGGCGTCGATCACCGCGTTCCGGATCATCACCTACCTGGTGCTGGTGGCGCTGGGCTGGTTCTTCCTCGTTCGGCCGCTGGCGCGGCGCGTGACGGACCAGCAGGTGGCCCTGTACCTCGAGGAGCACGAGCCGTCGCTCGAAGCCGCGCTCGTGAGCGCCGTCGACGTGGGTGCGGCCGGGAGCCGGGCGGGTCAAGCGACGCAGTCGGACGCACTGCTGCGGCGCTTGATCGAATCGGCGATCGAGAAGTGCCAGCGCGTGGATTACGGGCGCGACCTGGAACGACGAAGCCTGCGGCGCTCTCTCGAGGTGCTGGCGGGCGTCGCGGCGATTGGCGCACTGGTCTTCGGCCTGGGCCCCGCGTACTTGAGGCACGGCGCCGTTGCGCTGCTGCTGCCCATCCGCAGCGCCGAGGCCGCGGCGCCGTACCGCATCGACGTGTCGCCAGGACACGCCACGATCTCTCGCGGCGCCGACGTGTCGATCGCTGCCCGCCTCGTCGGGTTCACCGCGGACACCGTGGACGTCTTCACGCGCAGCGGCTCCAAGGCCACCTTCGAGCGCGCGCCGATGATTCACGACGCTGCCGCGCGACGCTACGAGGCGACGCTGTTCAGCCTTCGCGCCCCGACCGAGTACTTCGTCGAGTCCGCCGGGATCCGCTCGCGCGTCTTCACCATCGACGTCGCCGACCTCCCGTACGTCGAGCGCCTCGAGCTCGAGTACGTGTTCCCGGCCTACACCGGGCTGCCGTCGCAGAAAGTGGAGAACGGGGGCGACATCGCGGTGCTGCGGGGCACGACGGTGCGCGCGCGTGTCCATGCCACGCTGCCCTCGGCGGCCGGGCGCATCGTGCAGAGCGACGGCGGGCAGTCAACCCTCGCTCCCGATTCCGACGGCGCCCTGGCAGGCAGCTTCCAGGTCACCGACAACGGGTCCTACCACGTGGAACTGCAGGGTGGCTCGGGCGCCTTGGTCAACGCCTCGCCGCAGTACACGATCGACGTCCTGGACGACCAGGCGCCGACGGTCGCGTTCTCGAAGCCCGGGCGCGACCTGCGGCCGACCAACATCGAGGAGATCCTCGTCGAGGCGAAGGCCGACGACGACTTCGGCGTCCGGCAGCTCGACCTCGTGTACTCCGTGAACGGCGGCGCCGAGCGTTCGATTCGGCTGGCCGGACCAGGAAGCCGCCCGCTGAAGGAGATCTCGGCCACCTACACGTTCTTCCTCGAGGAAATGAGCCTGCAGCCGGGCGACGTCGTCTCCTACTACGCCCGCGCGGCGGACAACGACGCGATCCAGGGTCCCAAGACCGCCGCGAGCGACATGTTCTTCCTGCAGATCCGGGCCTTCAGAAAGGACTACCGCGCCGCGGAAAGCCAGGCGCAGGCGGAACAGCAGACCAACCAGGGCGGCAGTTCCAACGACCCGTCAGCGCTCTCGGACGAACAGCGCCGCATCGTGACGGCGACCTTCAACGTCGTGCGGGATCGCCCGAAGATGGCCGCGGACAAGTTCCGCCAGAACTCGGTCTTCCTGACGCTCGCCGAGAGCCAGCTGCGCGAGCGGGTCGAGGCGCTTGCCGCGCAGATCATGGCTCGCGTCGGTGCGACGGACGACTCGATGAAAAAGGTCGCCGACTCTCTGGGCGACGCCGCGAAAGCGATGCGCGGTGCCGAGGCCCGATTGCAGGCCATCGATCCGAAGGGCGCGCTGCCGCCCGAGCAGCAGGCGCTCGGCCTGCTGCAGCGTGCCGAGGAAGCGTATCGCGACGTTCGCGTGACGATGCAGAACCAGCGTGGCGGCCGGGGACAGCGGGCGTCGTCGCCCTCGGCCGGCGATCTCGCCGACCTGTTTCAGCTGGAGCTCGACCGGCTGCGCAACCAGTACGAAACGGCGCAGCGCGGGCAGCAGCAGTCGGCCGACAACAAGGTCGACGAGATGCTGGAGAAGCTGAAAGAGCTCGCGCGGCGGCAGGAGCAGGAAGCCGAGCGCCAGCGTCAGATGGCTGGAAACCGCCAGCAGGATGCGTCGGGTGGCACAGCCGCCGCGCGTCAGCGGCAGCTGGCGGATGAAACGGAGCAGGCCGCGCGCCAGCTCGAGCGGTTGTCGCGCGAGCAGAACCGGGCCGACCTCGCGGAGGCTGCGCGGCGAATGCAGGACGCCGCCGACGCGATGCGGCGCGCCGCCGCCAACGGGGACGCGGGCGCGTTCGCCCAGGCGAGCGCCGCCGCCGACCGGCTGCGGCAGGCGCGCGATCGCCTCGAGCAGCAGCGAACGGACCGCCTCGCGCGCGAGGTACAGGACGCCCTCGCACGGGTTCAGAAACTCCAGGAACAGCAGCGCAATGTCAAGAACGACGTCCAGGCTCTCGCGCAGGGCGCGGTGAACCGCCAGCAACAGACAGCGCGCGTGCTGGAACGCAAGGACGCCCAGGCGTCGGAGCTGGCCGATGTGGAGAAGCAGCTCGATCGCACGGCGTCGGACTTCCGCCGCGAGCGGCCGGAGGCCTCCCGGAAGGTCCAGGAGTCGGCCGACGCCATCCGGGACGACCGATTGAAGGAGAAGATCCGCTACTCGAAGGGCCTCGTCCAGAGTGCCCCGAATGCCGCCGCCGGCTTCGAAGATCAGATCGCGTCGGACCTGGCGTCACTCGAATCCCGCCTGCGCGACGCCGCTCGCGCCGCCGGCGCTGTCGAGCGCGATACGAGGGCCGAGGCGCTCGATCGCGCACGCCAGTTGGTGCGCGGGGTCGAGTCGATGAACCAGCGGCTGGCCGAACGCCAGGGGCAGATGGAGCAGCAGGGTCGAGGCGGTCAGCAGGAAAGGCAGGGACGAACCGAGCAGAGGGCCCAGGGCCAACGGGGGCAGCAGGAGCCGGGACAGCCGGGCGCGCAGAACCGGCGCGACTCGCAGAGCGCCCGCGGCCAGCAAGGGCAGCAGGATCAGCCCGGACAGGGCGGTCAGCAGGGGCGCAGCGGGCAGGCGCCGAACGTGACTCGAGATGGTCGCGGCGGGAACTCGAGCCTTCCCCCTACCGGCGATGCCGGCGGCGACGCCCGGCCCGGTTCGTTTTCGCCCGACGACATCCGACAGTTCCAGCGCGAGGCGCGCGAGCGCCAGGGCGAGGCGCAGGCGCTCCGGCGCGATCTTCAGCGCCTGGGTGTGAGCGTGAAGGACCTCGATGAATTGATCCGCGGCCTGCGAGATCTCGATTCCGCTCGCGCGTACAACGATCCGGCCGGACTGGCGAGGCTCCAGGCCCAGCTCGCCGAAGGATTCCGCCGCTTCGAGTTCGACCTGCGTCGCAAGCTGGATCAAGCAGGGTCGCAGCTGCTGCTGGCTGGACCGGATCAGGCCCCGGCCGAGTACCGCAAAGCCATCGAGGAGTACTACCGCTCGCTCGCACGGTCCAGGAAGAAGTAGCTTGCGGACGCGGGCGACGACACTCTCGGGTCGCCGTCGTTGCTACTTGCAGCCGGGAACTGCTTCGGCGCTGCTACTCGAAACCAAGGGCGAGTGCGGTCAAGAGCCGAACGCCCACCGGCAACACGCTTTCGTCGATGTCGAACCGCGAGCTGTGGTGCGGGTACGGCCGGTTGTCGCCGATGCCCAGCATGAAGAATGCGCCGGGCACGCGCTGCAGGTAGTACGCGAAGTCCTCGCCACCCATGCAGGGCGGGATGATCCGAACACGTTCGGCGCCGATCTCCCGCGCGGCCATTCGTGTTGCGACGTCCACCATCGCGGGGTCGTTCACGAGAGGCGGGTAGCCGTCGGTGTACTTGAGATCGACGGTTGCCCCGGCCGCGAGACCCGTGTGCTCACAGATCTGCGCGAGGCGGGCCTTCACCGTTCGCTGCACTTCGGGCTCGAACGTGCGCACCGTGCCGGTCAGCGTCACGCCGCCTGGGGTGATGTTGAAGGCGTGGCCACCGTGAATTGTGGTGAAGCTGACGACAGCGGCGGCGACCGGATCGATGCTGCGGCTGACAATCGTCTGGGAGGCGACCACGAGGTGCGAGGCCACGAGCACGGGGTCCACCGTGAGGTGCGGTTGCGAAGCGTGGCCGCCCTTGCCGTGCACCACGACCTCGAATTCGTCGGATTGCGCCATCATCGGTCCGGGCCTGATGCCGACCACGCCGCTCGGCATCGGCTGCCACAGGTGCAGGCCGAACACGCGGCTCACGCCGTCGAGGGCGCCGTCCGCGATCATCCCGGGCGCGCCGCCCGGATAGGCCTCCTCGGACGGCTGGAACAGGAAGACGACGTCACCTTTCAGCGACGCGCGACGCGCAGAGAGGATGTGCGCGGCGCCCATGAGGATCGCCATGTGCCCGTCGTGGCCGCACGCGTGCATGACTCCCGGCGCCTCGGACCGGAAGCCGTGGTCGGTTTCCTCGGTCACGGGTAACGCGTCCATGTCGGCCCGCAGCGCGACAATCGGCCCGCCGGCCGGCCCCTTCAGCACGCCGCGAAGCCCGGTCGCCCCGCCGCAGGCGCGCACGTCGATGCCGTGCGCCTCGAGAAATCCACGGACCGCGGCAGACGTCCGCTGCTCCTTGAACGCCAGCTCCGGGTGCCGGTGGAAGTCGCGCCGCCAGTCGACGACTTGCGGCGCCAGCGTCTCGATGTCCCGCACGATATCCTGGTCCAACGGGTTCCTCGGGTCCGTCATCTCGTTCGTCATGCGACCCTCCGCGCGGCGGCCGGTTCTTTCCGCGCTGGTCCGTGGGTCACCGCGACGCCCGCCAGCGTGACGATTGCGTTGACGGCCAGCCCCACGAACCCCGCGTTCATCCCAAGGAACGGGTCATGGTGTGACCAGATCAGCGAGACGACCACGACCTCGCCGGCGACGAGGCCGGCCGCCACGGGCAACGCCCCGATGCCGCCGACGAACAGGCCCAGCACGAGTGCGGGGAAGAACTGCGACACGCCGTCGTAGCCGAAGATCAGCAGGTTGACGAGCTCGGCGGGCGACCACAGCGCGAGCACGAGCGCGACAGCGGCGATCACCACCATCATGACGCGCGACACCGTCATCAGGTGCGCTTCGTCCAGCTTCCGTCGGCGCAAGGGCCGGTACACGTTCTTGGCCATCAGCGTGGACGCGGCCAGCAGCAGGACGCCCGCTGGCACCATCGCTGTCACGGCGCCGGCCGCGCCGACGAAGCCGGCGAACCATGCCGGGTAGCTCTTCGTCACGAGCGCCAGGAGAGCCGTGTCGGGGTTCTTCAGCCCCGGGATGACGAGGAGCGCCGTGAAGCCGACGAAGAACACGAGCACGATGGGGAGCTGGTAGAGCGGCATGATGACCGCGTTGCGCCGGATGGTGCGTTCGTCCTTGGCGGAGAATGCCGAGGCGAACATGTGCGGCCAGCAGTAGAAGCCGCACCCGGTCAGCGCAATCGTGCTCATCACCCACCCCGTTCCCATGGTCGTCGTGTGCCCGGGGAACGCGAGGTGCGCCGGATGCTGCCGCAGCAACTCGCGCACCATCGGGCCGACGCCGCCGAAGTACATCGCCGGCAGCCCGAAGCCGATGATGCCGACGGCGGCGATCATCGCGACGTCCTTGATGATGGCCACGCGCGCGATGCCGTTCAGCCCGCTTGCGTACACGAACACCGCGGTCAGCGCAAACGCGACGACGATGGCGACCGTCGAGGAGATCGCGCCGGCGCTCGCCGTCTCGACGATCAGCCCGAGGCCCGTGAGCTGCAGTTGCAGGTAGGGAACGATCGAGACGACGCCGACCAACGCAACGAGACCCGCGAGCGCTTCGCTCTTGTAGAGCGCGAGGAAGAAATCCGGCTGCGTGTGCAACCCTTCCCGCTTGGCCACGACCCACACCGCCGGCAGGATGAAGAACGAGAGGATGTACGCAATCGTGCCGTAGGCGAGGATGTAGAAGGCCGGCGCGCCACGCGAGTAGGCCCAGCCGCTCGCGCCCAGGAACGTGAAGGTCGTGTAGACCTCCCCGGCCATCAGCAGCCACACCAGCAGCACGCCGAAGCGCCGGCCACCAACACTCCAGCGCTCGAGGTCCATCTTGCCGCGGCGCGCGCCCAGCATCCCGACGCCGGCGGACGCGAAGACGAACACGAGGATGATGACGAGGGCGAGCGTCATCGCTCGGTCCCATCAACGTGACGGCCTCTGCCTGCCGCCTCGCGTCTTGAGCGGGGGCCACCCGCCGAACCGACCCTGCGGCGATCGAGCAGGTAGGCCAGCCCGAGGAACGCCGGCGTCGCCATCACCCATGCCAGCATCCAGAAGAGGAGAAACGGAAGGCCGAAGACCAGCGGCTCGACGCGGTTCACGAGCGGCAGCGCCGCAATCAGCGCGAGAATTGGAACGGCGGCGAGCAGGCGCACGCAGGTCTGGCGCATGGGTGCCTCCGGGCGCGCGAAAGCCTGATGATACTGTAGTTGTTGGTTGTTGGTCGTTGGTCGTCAGGGTTCCCCGCGAGTGGTGCTCATCGCGGACAGCGGCTTCGCCTCCTCGATGCAGCGCGTCGTTCGTGCTACCCTTTGGCCGATGCCGGCTGGGCCTGCCAGCCAGAGGGCCAACATGAGATTCACCATCTCCGTTGCGCTAACAGCCTGCCTGGGTCTCTACGGGTGCGGAGGAAACCCCTCGGCGCCGGCGGGCGTCACGTCGTCCAACCCCTCCGCGACGACCGCCTCGATCCCGGCTTTCCTCATTGCGAGCACCCCCGTGGGCGCGTCGACGCCGTGTCCCGCGATCGGCTTCGACGATGCAGGCGCACCTGCGGCCCCGGTGACCACGTACACGAGGTGCGGGTTCACCGTCACCGCAACCACGGTCAATTGGAGGGTCTGGACCGGTTACGGACACCCCGCGCCGTTCATCGGCTTCATGTCCGCCGCCGGCGTCACCACCACCGGTGAGATCCGCGTCACCGCCGCTGCCGGGAAGTTCACTTTCCAGTCGGTTGACGTCTATTCGAGCACGACGCCAATCCCGTACCTCATCACGGGCATCGCGAATTCAGGCACTGTCTTCACGCTCGAGGGGACGCAGCCGAACACGTTCGGCAATTTCGCGACAATCAGCAATCCGCACGCGGAGGTGCCGATCGACGCCCTCGTCGTTCGCCTCTCGAATCCCGCTGCCGCGTGTTGCCCGAACCCGACGGGTCTGGACACCATCGTCGTCAGGTAGGTGGCTGTCTACCTCTTGTCGACGTCCTCGATGCGCGCGTCATTCGGGCGGGTTTCGCGCTGTAACCGCGCGGCGACGTCCTCGGCCTGGCGCATGACACGAAGGATGTTGAGCCCCGCCAACTTGCGCAGATCATCGTCGCTGTAGCCGCGGCGGGCGAGTTCCTCGAGCAGCGCGGGGTAGCGCGACACGTCCTGCAGGCCGTCGGGCACTCGGGAGATGCCGTCGAAGTCGGAGCCCAGGCCCACGTGGTCGATGCCGGCCACCTTCCGGATGTGATCGATGTGGTCCGCCACCTGTCCGAGCGTGGCTCTCGGCTCAGGGTGCGCGGCCTTCCACGCGGCGAGAGCCTTTGCGGCGCCGGCAGGATCTCCCGGCATCAGATCCTTGAGGCGGGCCGTCTCCGCCTCGACGTCGGCGTAGTACTGGCGGACCGTATCGGAGACGAAGTCCGGCGCGAAGTTGACCATCACCACACCGCCATTCGACGAAAGCCGCTGCAGCACCGCGTCGGGAACGTTGCGCGGGTGGCCGTCGATGGCGCGGGCGGACGAGTGCGAGAAGACCACCGGCGCCTTCGTCACGTCCAGCGCCCTGTTCATCGTCTGCTCGGAGACGTGCGAGAGATCGACGAGCATCCCCAGGCGGTTCATCTCCTGCACGACCATCACGCCAAAGGCCGTGAGGCCGCCGTGTTCGGGCGCGGCGGTGGCGGCGTCGGCCCACGCGTTGTTCAGCCAGTGCGTCAGCGTCATGTAGCGCGCGCCCAACTGGTACATGTCGCGCAGCGTGGCGAGCGAGTTGTTGATGGAGTGGCCGCCCTCCATGCCGATGAGCGACGCGATCTTCCCCGCCTTGTGGATTCGCACCACGTCGGCCGCCGTGAACGCCATCTCGAACGTCTCCGGGTAGCGAGCGACCAGGCGCTTCACCAGATCGATCTGTTCGAGCGTGGCCTGTACGGCCTCGGCGCCAGGCAACTCCGCCGAAACGTAGACAGACCAGAACTGGCCGCCGATGCCTCCGGCCTTCAGGCGCGGGATGTCGGTGTGCATGGGCGGCGTGAGCGCCGAGGTGCCGGAGGCGAGGTCGATCCGATCGAGGTGATCCTTCACCCGTTCCGAGTATTGCTCCGGCACGTCGTTGTGCCCGTCGATGAGCGGCGTGTCGGCCAGGATCCGGCGGATCCGATCGGCTTGCGCCGGCGCGGGCGAAGCTGGGAGGGTCGTGAGAACCGCGGCCAGGAGGCTTACGGCTGCGAGGCGGTACAATGTCGGCATACAGGCATCGTACACCGGCTCGGGGCATCGGAGCACGTGGCGCGTAACATCGAAATCAAGGCGTACGTTCCCGACCTGGATGCCGTCCGCTCGACGGCGGCGTCGATGTCGTCGACTGCGGGCGTTGTCGTGGACCAGACAGACACCTTCTTCGCGGTCCCGAAGGGGCGGCTCAAGGTCCGCGAATTCGGCGACGGTTCAGGGGAGTTGATCGCGTACGACCGGCCCGACGCGTCCGGTCCCAAAGAGTCCGTCTACACGCGCGTGCGTTGTGACGACGCGGCCGAGGTGGCGCACGCGTTGGGGACGGTGTTGGGGGTGCGAGGACAGGTTCGCAAGCATCGCGAGGTCTTCCTCATCGGGCGCACCCGGGTCCACCTGGACGAAGTCGAGCATCTCGGATCGTTCGTCGAACTCGAAGTCGTCCTCGACGACCACGACGATGTGGAAGCCGGCCGCCGGGACGCCGAGCTCCTGATGAAGGCGCTCTCCATTTCACCTTCGACGCTCGTGTCGGGGGCCTACATCGATCTGCTGGAACGATCTGCCCGGTGAGTCGCGAGCGGCGGACAATCGCACGGGCCAGCTGCACGGACCGGTTGCAGGTTGAAGGGGAGGCGGCTGCTCGCAGCTCGCATGTCGCGGCACCGTCGAACACGGCGGCGGAGGTGCCGTTGGGCTATCCGCTAACCGGGGCGGCGGCGCGACGCCACCATCCGACGGACTTTCTCCCGAATCGTCCCCGCCGCGACGTGTACGTAGTCCGGGTGGGCCAGCATGTCGATGTCGGCCGGCAGCGTGAGCAGATCGGCGTCGGGCGGCACGATCGCGTGTTCCTGGTAGCGGTGGAGCGTCCCCTTCCAGTCGACCGCCATGGCCTCGTAGCTCTGGTGGATTTCCTGCAGGTAGCTTGCGGTGATGGTCTCGGCGTACTCGTCGCCCTGGGCCGCGCGCCGGAGCCGACGGTCCTCCAGCTGCTCGGGTTCGACGCGCAGGTAGACGGTCAGGTCCGGCAGCCGGATGTGTTCGGCGCGCAGCGTCTGGTGAAACAGCGTGCGGTACAGCCTCGCGTGCGCGGGCGGCATCTCGCCAGAATCGATCATGCGCTTGACGAAGACCTCCGGACCGTCGATGAAGGGCCGATCCTCGACGATGATGACGCCCCGGCCGTTTTCGCGCGTCATCAGGTGACGGATCTCGCGTTGCTGCATCGTGCGCATGTGGAGGAACGCGATCTCGGTGGGGAAGATGTTCCCGACGCGATCGTGGTAGAAGAGCGCCAGGCACTCGTCGATGAGCGTCCCTTTGTCGACGCGTTCGGAGAAGGCGTGCAGTTCGGCGCCGTCGAGCAGTGTCTCCAGGTCCCGCTTGTAGGGATCGCGCGCCAGCGCCTGCATCAGCGTCGTCTTGCCGGAGAACAGGTTGCCCATCAGCCCGATGTGAAAGTTCTGCTTCATTGCTCTTCCGTCCGGTGTCATTTCCCGGCAGTTGCGAGCGGGGCCAGGCTGTCCACGATGCGGTTCATGGTGCGGGCGTTCGCGTCGAAGAGGTCGGCCTTCGTCATGACGTAGATCGCGTAGCGGATGTCGCCGTACGAGGCAACGACGATGAACATGCCCAGCTGGCGTCCGTAGAAGTCGGTCGTTGCCTCGCCCACGAGCGCATCGAGCCCGTTGAGGTGTTCCTCGCTCGGGTCGTCGTCCAGGTCGACGCCGAGGTCGTCCAACGTCCGATCGAGCAGGTCGTCGAGCGTGAGGTCACTGTCCCGGAAGGAGCAGGCGTGCAGGTAGATCGTCGAGTTGGGGCTGATGGCGTCGAGACAGGGCCGGCCGCCCGCGGTGGCCGGCTTCGTCTGCCACTCCGCCGGGAGGCGAAAGCGCAGGTTCACTTCCTTCGACTGCACTTCGCGCCACTGTGTTCCCGCGCGCTGGTCGGGTCGCTGCGCCTGGCGCTGACCGGGCGCCACCAGGCCAGCGAGGATCAGCAACACGGTGGCCGACGCCGCAACTCGAGGTCTCATGCAACTGAGAGTATACCGGGGAGCGACGCTTGTTGGCCTTCGGCTTTGGGCTTTGGGCCTTGGGGCCGTCATGGGGCGGCGGATCGAGTTCGACACGCCCTTCTTGCGTCGTAGATGTCCGGCGCCGTGCGTTCGGCTCCGACCCGAACTCGTCGAGGCTCCTACTTCGGCAGCGCGCCTTTCACGAACTTGACCAGGTCCGCATGGTACTTCGCCGCGGACGGCTGGTCGATGTACACCATGTGTCCCGCCTCGTAGTAGCCCTTCGAGATGTTGTTCTTCTTCACCTCGTCGGAGACCTCCAGGTGGGCGAGAGTGTATTCGACAGGGTAGAACGGGGTCGCGAAATCGTAGTACCCCATCCCGACGAACAGGTGCATGTGCGGGTTCTTGGCGAACCCGTTCTCGAGATTCACGACGGTGTTGTATTCCCCCGACCAGGGCGGCGCGTTGCCTGACACGTAGTAGAGCGCGTCGTTCCGGAAGTTCAACTCGTTGCGGATGTACATCTCGAACGCCGTCAGGAAGCAGTTCTCGATGTTGGCGTTGCTGAAGTCGAAGCTGGTGGCGGTCGATCCGGCGTCGATCTGGTAGCCCGCGAAGCGCGAATCGAGCCGCGACGTCATCAGGTGCGATTCGCGCAGCAGTTCCGTGCTGAACGGCCCGAGCGCGATGCGCAGGTCGTTCGCGTCGAGGAAGGTTCTCGACAACCCCGTGTAGCGGGCCATGTCGGCGAGCACCTTGTCGCGCTGCGGCTCGGACGCGCGGGTGCCGTCGAAGAGGTACTCGAGATACTCGCCCGACGCGAACTGCCGCGCCTGCTCCGCGATCTGTTCGACGCTCAGTTTCTGGAGGTCGGGCGGAAGCCTCTTGTGGTAGTGCGCGGTCATGATCTCGGTGACGAGCGTGCCGAGGTTGCGCTGGATGCCAGCCCCCGCATTCGAATCGATGACGGCCGAGAGCAGCATGACGCCGTTGACGGGGCAGTCGCGGTCGGTCAGGTAACCGGCCAACCCGGCCGCGCGCGTCGTCCCGTAGCTCTCGCCCCCGACGAACAGGGGAGACCCCCAGCGGTCGTACTGGTTCAGGAAGCTGCGAACGAACTCGCCGAACGCGGCGAGGTCGTTGTCGACGCCGCCGAAGTTGATTCCCCAGCCGGGACGGTCGGGCCGGCTGAACCCGGTGCCCATGGCGTCGATGAACACGAGGTCGCCCGTGTCGAGCAGGCAGTTGGGGTTGTCCACGTAGCTGTACGGCGGCGGCGTGGCGAGCCCGTTGGCGTTCATCTTCACCACCTTCGGGCCGAATGCTCCCATGTGCAGCCAGATCGTGGCGGCGCCGGGCCCGCCGTTGAACAGGAACCACAGCGGCCTCTTCGCTTTGTCGGTGACGGCGTCCTTCGCGTAGTAAATGTAGAAGAGATGCCCCTCGGTCACGCCGCTCGTCGCGTTGCGGATCGGCATGAAGCCGACGCGGGCGGTGTAGTTGATCGTCTCCCCGTGCAGCGTGATCTGGTGCTCGGTGGCGATTGGCTGCGCCGGGTAGGTGATCGGCTGCATCTCGTCGAGGTTGTAGTTGAAGCGGTAGAAGGTGTTCGGCGTGCTTCCGGCGCCCCGGCCCTGCGCCAGCAGGCCGGCGCCCAGGGCTGCGATGAGCACGACGAGGCCGCACGCGGCGGCAATCGGACGTCGGTTGATGGTCATGGTCATCGCTCCCTCGTGCCGTCGGTCTTCGGCCGGGCCACCGATGCGCCGCTGATGAAACGTGCGACGTCGCGGTGCAGCGCCGGCAACGCCCTGTCGTCGGTGTAAGCCATCCGGCCGGCTTCGTAGTGGCCGACCGTGATGTTGCGGGTTCGAACCTCCTGCAGGACGTTCAGGTGAGCGAGCGTGAACTCGCTCGCGTAGAACGGCGATCTCGAATCGAAGTAACTGACCGCCACGAACAGGCGCAGCCCGGGGTTGCGGGAAAACGCACTTGCCAGGCTGGCCTCGTCGCTTCCAGTCGAGGTGAAGTTCGCGACGCCGCCGCTCGACAGGTAATAGATCCCGTTTGCGGCGTTGACGAAGCCCAGCTCTCGACGCAAGTACGCTTCGTAGGCCGCCAGGAAGCGCGCGCTCGCGTGCGTTCCGCGGTAGTCGGCCGCCGCGCCGGTGCCGAAGCCTCCGCCGCCACCTCGCCCGCCGCCGGACGGTGGTGGCACGTAACCGCTGGCCCTGGCATCGTCGTTCGACAGTGTCCGCCTGGTGTCGCGCAGCAACTCGGCGTCGAACCGGTCGAGCGGAATGCGCAGGTTGTTGTTCACGATGAACGCCTTCGAGACGCCCGTGAGCCGCGAGAGATCGCCGACGACCTTCGTCCGCTCCTCGGTCGTCATGCGATCCCCTTTGTAGAGCGCGTGCAGGTAATCCCGGGCCGCGAACTGGCGTGCCTGATCCGCAACCTGGTCTGCCGTCATCGCCTGCAGGTCTGCCGGCAGTTTCCTGTGATGCCACGCGGCAAGGGCCAGGCTGGGCATCAGCGTCACGAACTGCGTGTCGCCGGCAACAGCGTCGGCGGCGGGCGTCATCGAGAACAGCACCACGCCGGCAACCGGGATTTGATGCTCGTCGAGATAGTTCGCCAGGCCGGCCGCCCGCGCCGTCAGGTAGTCATCGCCTGCGACGAACAGCCGGGAGGCGCGCCTGTCGTAGAGGTTCAGGAAGCTGCGAACGAACTCGCCGAGCGAGGCGAGATCGCCAGCGGTGTTCCAGAAATCCGGTCCCCGGTTCGGCTGATCCGGCCGGCTGAGCGCGGTCCCGACCGGGTTCACGAACACGAGGTCGGCCTGCGCGAGGAGCGTGTGGGGATTGTCGGTCCAGGCGCCCGTCGCACCGGCGGCGCCGTCGACCGACCACTTCACGCGCTTCGGCCCGAAACCGCCAAGCTCCTGCCAGCTCGCCGCCACGCCGGGCTCTCCGCCCACGAAGAACACCAGTGGCCGGGACGAGGAATCGGCGACAGCGTCCTTCTCGTAGGAGGTGAAGAACACGTGCGCTTCCGATTGCCCGGTCGTCGCGTTTCGCAGCGCGATGAAGCCGGCGCGCGTCGTGTAGGCAAGCAGTTCTCCGTTGACCACGATCTTCTGATGCGTTTCAATCGGCTTGGCATCCGCGACGCCGGCACCGGCGCCTGCGGTCGTGTCGAAGTTGTAGAAGCCGATCGTGCCGCCGGTCGAAGTGCTACCGGTGCCGGCCCGTCCTCCGCGGCCGGCTGTCCCTCCCGGAGGCGCCTGTTGCGCGGTGGTCGCGCCCTGCGGTGACGCTCCCTGAGCTGCCGTCCCTCGGCCCGCGCGTCCGCTTCCCCCTTGAGCCCACGAGGTTGTCGAGAGGCAGAACACGAAAGCGAGCACCAGTGCTGCACTACGGGGAGATCGCATGTGGGTGGCTCCTTGTCCAACCGGTTCCTGCGCCGGTGGCAACATCGGCACCTCGACTGTCCAATGGCATCGTCGCGGTGTGATCGACGCGCTCGGTGGCGAAAGGCTAGACCGCGCGGCAGGTCCCGTCAAGCCCGCGGTCGCGTTCGCCGGCCGCGAATCGCGTAGCGAAACCCCACCGGGGATTCAGCGCTTGGGCCGCACGACGCGGTTGGGCGCGACACGATGGTCATGAAGCGTTCGAGGCGCGGGACCGAGAGGGATTGAAGGGAGGAGGCTCGAAGCCCAGGGCTCAGACGGCGCGGGCTTCAGAGGGCCGTTCAACGCCGATGCGCAGGGATTTGAGCAGTCGAATGTCCATGGCCGTCAGATGAAAGCTGTCCGCAGAGGGCGGCGAGGGCAATCGCTCTTCGGCGAGCCCCAGCGGCGTCACTTCCACGCCAGACGCGAGTGCCGCCTCGAGCGGCAGTGTGACCTCGAAGCCCGCTGCCTGCGCCAGTTCCCGCCAGGCTTGAACGAGACTGTTTTGGGCGGCCGCCCGTGCAATCGCCGCGGCGATCTCTTTCGCGAAGCGCCGTTCCATTCCAGGCATTCTGGTCGGCTCCATCTGGAGAGCGTCTTCGCGTCGGGTAATGGCAAAGGTGGTGCCGGCCGCCCGATCGCCCAATTCCGGCCGAAATCACCCGTTCCCGGGGCTGGAGTCGGTTGCACGCCGCCGGTCGTGCCGTCCGCCCGGCACGAACGCGCCACTCCATCTGAGCAGTTCGCCGGGTTTTCGGCGCCGATCGCGTCGACGCTCCGGCGAATTCCGCGATCGGTGATGTAACGAACGCGGGCCGGCGGGATAGATCTGGTAGACCGTATCGCCTGAAGCAGTAGCGGGTCGCTCCGTTGTCGCAGCCCGATACGCGGGTTCGCAAGCCCATGATGTGCTACTGAATCAGCTGATACGAGCCACTAGCAGGAGGCGGGAGACGATGCCCGAGCCAGGAGACGCCGCGCCGTCCGTCCTCGATTTCGGGGCGGTCTACCGGGCGCACGCGGGTGACCTGCGGCGATTCGCGCTCTATCTTTCGGGTGACGCCGCGCTCGCCGACGATCTCGTTTCGGAGGCGTTCGTGCGCCTGTGGACGGCCCGCGACCGCATCGTCCTGCCGACGCTGCGCGGCTACCTGTTCGCCATCGTCCGGAACCTGTTCCTGCAGCGCCTCCGGCAGGAGCGCCGCGAGGCCCCGCTCGACGAGGCGCAGCCGGACGGGCGGGCGGACCCCGAAGAGCGGGCGCGCGATCGAAGCGAACTGCGCGTCGTCATGTGGGCGCTCGGGCGGCTGCCGGAAATCGACCGCGCCGCCGTCCTGATGCGCGCGGATGAAGGCTTGTCGTACGAGGAAATCGCCGCGGCTCTCGGACTGACGACCGCCGCGGCAAAAGTGAAAGTGCATCGGGCTCGCCTGAAGCTGGCAGAGGCGCGCGTGACGGTCTCGACGCGTGCCTGGCCGGAGGAGCGTCGACCATGAACGTTACCCGCGACGTCGTCAAAGACCTGCTGACCGTCTACCTGGCTGGCGAAGCGAGCGCCGACACGCGTGCGCTCGTCGAGGAGTGGCTGCGGACGGATCCCGAACTGGCGCGCCAGGTGGAGGCGGCCCGGCGAAGCGACCTGCCGCCCGTCGCGCTGCCCGCGCCGTCGGTGGAGACCCGCGCCCTCGAGCGGACCAGGCGACACCTGCGTTCGCGGGCCATCGTGCTCGGCGCCGCCATCTACTTCACGACGCTGCCGCTGACCGTGACCTTCAATTCGTCAGGTTTCCAGGGTCTCCTGATCCACGACTGGCTGGGGCGCGCCGTCGCGCTGGTGCCGGCCGTCATCCTGTGGGTGGTCTACCTGCGCCTGTCGAGACGAGTCCGTGCGGCCGGGCTGTAGTTGGCTTAGAATCGGATCAGGGCAACGGACGGAGGCCGCATGCGGGACACGAATTCCCTGCCACGAACGCCGAGATCCCCCGGCTGGCGACCACCCCGGCCGGGGACGGTCGCGAGGCGGCCTCGCGTGAAAGCCCCGATCGCGGCCGTCGTCCTGGCGGCGGCAATGATCCTGGGGGTGCGGCTGGACGGCACCGGGACGCCTGGCATCCCGCAGGAGGCGACCCGGACGATCACCATCCGGGGCAAGCAGCAAACCATCCACACGGTCGGCACCCGGGGCAAGCAGGCGATCGTCGTGAGCAGCAGCGACGGCGGATGGGTCCGCCTCGCGCCCCTCATCGCGGGCATGCTTGCCAGGCGTGGGTTCTTCGTCGTCGGCCTGGATTCGAAGGCCTACCTCGAGAGCTTCACCGCGAAGAGCTCGACGCTGACGGAAGCCGACGTTCCCGGCGACTATGCCGCCGTCGTGGATTTCGCCGCCTCGGGCTCGCAGCCGGCGCCGATCCTGCTCGGCGTCTCGGAGGGAGCAGGCCTCTCCGTTCTGGCGGCCACCAGGGAGGACGTCAAGAAGAGGGTGCAGGGCGTGATCGCGATCGGACTTCCGGACGAAACCGAACTCGCCTGGCGCTGGCGCGACGCCATCATCTACCTGACGCACGGCGTGCCGAACGAGCCGACCTTCAGCACGGCTGCGCTCGTCGATCGCGTGGCGCCCGTGCCGTTCGCCGTCATCCACTCGTCGAGCGACCCCTTCGTTCCGCTCGACACGATCAAGGCCATCCTGGCGCGCGCGAAGGAACCGAAGCAGCTGTGGACAATCACGTCGTCCGAGCACGGCTTCGGCGACAACGAGGCGGAGTTCGAGTCGAAGCTGTTCCAAGCCATCGCGTGGGTGAACGTCCAGAAGCGCACGAGCTAGCGCCCCGTATCAGCTGATTCGGTTGCAGACGATCGACTTGCGAACCCGCGTGTCGCGGGCCGCGACAACGGAGCGACCCGCTACTGTTTCAGGCGAGACAGTCCACGAGTGGCTCGTATCAGCTGATTCGGTAGCAGATCATCGGCTTGCGAACCCGCGTGTCGCGGGCCGCGACAACGAAGCGACCCGCTACTGTTTCAGGTGATACTGTCCACTAGCGTCTTCCTTCGATCGACGTCGCGGCGGACTCACTCTGCCCGCAGCGATGCTGCGGGATCGACACGAGCGGCGCGGAAGGCTGGAAGCACGCACGACGCCAATGTCACCGCGGCGAGGACGACGGCCACGACAGCGGTGATGATCGGATCGAACGCGCGCACGCCGAAGAACTGCCGCGAGAGGGCCAGCCCCAGCAGCCCGGCGATCACGAGCCCGGCGCCAAGCCCGCCAGCGGTCATCCGGAGCCCACCCGCGAGAACCAGTCCCGCAAGCCGTGTCCGCCCCGAGCCGAGAGCCGTGCGGATGGCGAATTCCCTCGCCCGGCGCGCGGTGACGAACGCGGTGACGGCGTACAAGCCCAGGGTGCCGAGTAGCAGCGACAGGACCGCGAGGCCGACGAACGCGGCGGCGACCGGCGTGGGACAGTACGAATCGACAATCGATGTCATGGACGTGACGTCCCACAGGGCGAGCCCCGAATCGACGTCGCGCAACGCTGCGCGCAGGGCGGGTGCCGCGGCCAGCGGCTCGGCGGCTGTACGCGCGAGCACGCAGAATCCGCCCTGTGTCTCGCGGCCCGGCGGCACGTAGATCTCCCCGTATGGCGGCTCCGTCAAGACCTGCCGGGCATCGGCGACGACGCCGATGACGCGGCGCCACTCGCGGCCGTCGACCCGGACGCGCGCACCCACCGCTCGCGACTCGTCTCCCCACAACGCGGCAGCCAGCGTCCGATTCACGACGGCAACAGGCTGAGCGATGTCGCGCGACTCGAACCGCTCCCCAGCCGTCGTCGGCAGCCGCAGAACGTCGAAATAGGATGGCGTCACCGTCGTGTAAGCTGCCTCCCGGGCTTCGCCTTCGACAGCCGGCGGTCGTCCTTCCACCTCGATGCGGAGTCTCGCGACTCCGCCGTCGAGCGGGAGCTTGCTCGCAGCAGCCACGGACTGGAACTGCGCGACGCGGGCCAGGCGCGCTTGCAGGTCGCGGAGCAACAGCGCCTGTTCATCCACCTGGGCGTAGCGCGCCGGCGGCAGGGCAAATGACCCGACGAGCAACCGGTCGGTCCGGAAACCGGGGTCAATCGCCTTCGTGTCCACGACCGAGCGGGCAACGGCGCCGGAAGTCGCGAGCAGCGCCGCCGCCATCGCCATCTGTCCTCCGCCCAGCAGTCGGCCAAGACGGTAGCGAACGGGCAGCGTGTCGAGAGCGGCAAGCGACGGGTCGCGCTTCATCCTCGAGACGCACCACGCGGGCGCAAGGGCGAGCGCGAGACCGGCGGACGTCGTGACGGCGAACGCGAAGAGAAACACCCGGTGATCCATCCGGAGCTCGGTCATCTCGGGAAACGACGCGACGAGCAGGTGGTGCAGCCAGAGGCACAGCGTTACCGCCGCGATGCCCGACACGATGGCCAGCAACCCGCCTTCGACGAGCAACTGACGGATGACACCCAGGCGACCGGCACCGAGCGCGAGCCGAATCGCGAACTCGCGCCGGCGGTGCAAGGCCAGCGCGAGGAGCAAGTGCGACACGTTCGCGCAGGCGAGGCCGAGGAAGAGCATCGCCGCGGCCAACAGCACGACGTAGAGGCGCCGGGCGTCGTGCCACATCTCGTCAGCGAGCGGCGTGAGCCGAGCCCGCCAGCGTCGCTCGGCGGCGTGGCGCCCCGCGTCGGCGAGTGCATCGAGCGTGCGCAGGTCGAGCGCGGCCTCGTCGAGCGAGACTCCGGCGCGCAGTCTCGCGACAACGCGCAGCCGTGCGTCTCCAGCGGGGTTCGGAAGCGGGAGAAACACCTCGTAGCCGCTGTCGAGCACTCGGAACTCGTAAGGCAGGACTCCCACAACCGTCGCCGGCGCCCCGTCCAGGGTGAGCGGTTCGCCGACAATCTGCCGGTTCGAGCCGAGCGCGCGTTTCCAGAATCGCTGGCTGACCAGAACCCGGGGGACCCCTCCGTTCGCCTCGTCCTCCTCGGTCGGCACCCGCCCGAGCAGCGGCCTGGCGCCGAGCAATCGCAGCAACGACGACGAGATGCGAAGGCCGCGGATTCGTTGCGCGTCGCCCCCCGTGCCAAGGACCACCGTCCGTTCCGCGCAAGCGCCCAGAGCGTCGAACGACCGGCTGCGCGTCCGCCAGATCTCGTAGGTGGCACCTGGTATGGCGGCGGATTCACCCAGGGCCGGATGGACCTGGTGGACGGCGACCAGTTGCTCGGGGGCAGGATAGGAGAGGGAACGGAACCAGACGGCGTTGACGAGGCCGAAGACAGCGGTCGTGGCTGCTACGCCAACGGCGAGCGTCAGGACCACGACGACCGTCAGAACGGGGTAGCGCCGGGCGAGCCGCCAGGCGAGACGCAGATCTGCCAGGGCGTAAGCTCCTCCAGTGGATTTGACACCGAAGCGGGAATGCGGCGCCCCCGTGTTCCGAAAACGCGCTGTTCCGAAAACGCGCTTGACGAAACACCCCATTGTGACAAAATCATAGCCCGACTGTAGCTCCCTCCTGCGGGTTTTCGCCCGCAAAGCTGTCGTCGAAAACCGCTGGTTTCCTGGACGCCTTGCATGCGTACGGGATGTCGTCTGCGGTAAAGGGCGGCGATCTGCCGTCGCCTCTCGCCAAGAACCGGCATCGCGGCGCGTGATCGGACGCCGATAGAGGAGGATGTCCTATGAAAGCCCGAGGGTCGACCGTTGTCGTCGCGCTCGTGCTCGGCTGCGCCTTCGTGGTGTTGCTCGGCGCGTCGGGGTCGCCGCTGTCTGGAGACCAGGAGCAGGTGCGTAGTGCGGTCGGAGCCACGAATGTCACACCCGACGCCGCGATGCAGATGATCCCGGATGGCAGTTCCATCGTGCAGACTACCGGCGCCCTCGACACTCGGTGGTACGCGGCACGAGTGGAAGCGGGCAAGAGCTACGTGGTGGAGGCGATGCACTCTGGGCGACCGCGCACGGGCGATGACATCAGCATGGATCTGTGGGAAAACGACGGTATCACGTCCTGGCAGGAATTTTCTTCCTGCGATGCCGTCACGAATTCCGCGCCTCCCTCCATGCAGGCCAGTGGCGCCGGCGAGACGCTTGACGACGGCAAGCGCTGCGCTGTGGCGGTCTATACCGATTCGGTAGCGAAGCTGCTGCTCGTCAAGGTCACCAATACCTTCGCGTCGCCCTTGATGGTGCGGATCCGCGAGACCACGGTGTACGGGCGGTACACCGTCAACTCGTACAACATGTTCGTCGCCATCCACAATCCCTCCTCGACGCAAGTGACAGGCTTCGTCCTGTACTACCCGGAGAACACGACGAACACCGCGTCGTCGTACGTTGCCTACGAGTCCTTTGTTCTTGGCGGCTATGGGTCGACCCAGTTCGCCCGGCCACAGAACGCGTTTGCGGCGCCCGGCAACCGGGGGCAGGTGAGGATCTACACGTACCAGGGAACGGACGTTCACGTCCAGCTGTACGCGTTCAACCCCAGCGCCAACAACTACCTGTTCTTCACCCCGCAGCGTGCGAACAACGGGAACGGCAATTCCTGGTAGCGCGTGAGACGACAGGAGGAACGCACATGAAACGGTACCTGTTCGCAGCGCTCTTCGTCGTGCTCACGGCGCCCGTCGCGCTGATGCAGTCCGGAATTCGCCCTGTTCAGAACGTTCAACCGTTCGTCAGCCAGGAAGTGAGAGGCATCGAGATCCAGCCGGCGGCGACCGCAGCCGATGCGGTGACGCTGATTCCCGATGGAACCTCGGTGAGCATGGTCTTGCCGCCGGCTACTCCGTTGTGGTTCGCGGCGCGGATCGAGGGGGGCAAGAGCTACGTGGCCGAAGCGATCCTCGCCGGCAAGGACCGCAACTTCAACGACCTCGCGATGACACTCTGGGAAAACGACGGGACCACGCCGTACGCCGGAAACTCGGACTGCAGCGCGGAGACGAACTCCGCGGCGCCGTCGATGCAGGTGAACAGCGCCGGCTTCTCGACCGCTGACGGCCAGCGCTGCACGCTGACGCCCGACGTCGCCACGCAGCTGGTCCTGATTCGAGTCATCAGCACCCAGACCGGAACCCTCGCCGTACGGCTGCGGGAAACGACCGTGTACAGCCGGTGGACGGTCAACAGCTACAACATGTACGTGCCGATCCACAACCCGTCACAGAGTTCACTGGCCGGGTGGGTGCTGTACTACCCGGAGGTGACGACGGGGACCTTCAATGGATACGTTGCGTGGGACAACATCTCTCTGGGCGGCTGGGGCTCCACGCAGTTCTTCCATGCGAACAGCAGCATCACGCCGAACCGGGGACAACTGCGCATCGTGCTCTACAAGGGCACCGATCTTCAGCTTCAGACCTACGCCTTCAACCCGGCGACCGGCAACTACCTCATTTTCTACTCCGAGCGCCTGAACCACGGCTCCGGAAACACCTGGTAGCGAGCGCGCATCGCGAACAACCCGAACCCTGGCATCTCGACGGAGATGCCGGGGTTCTTTCCTGCCTTCCTTCCCCCTGCGTTTCGTTCGGCGTCCCGCGAGTTGATTCGTCCTCTCGGGTCGCCACTGCTGAGTTGTTGTCGGTTGCTTCGCCGACGGCCTCTTGACCGGCTCTCTGGCAGGCCCTACGCTGGACTTCTCCGGTGCCAATGCATCGCGCGACCGGTTGGGAGGGGAGGAACTATGCGCTCCAGGGGAGCTTTCGCGTTTTGTCTCTGTTTCGTGCTGCTGCCGGGGCTCGCCGTCGCGCAGCAGACCGGCGCCATCAGTGGCGTCGTAAAAGGATCTGACGGCCTCGTAATTCCCGGCGCCACCGTCGAGGCCCGCTCCAACGTCCTGCCGGCGACGCGCGTGACGACGACCGGCTCGGTCGGTGAATACCGTCTGCCGGCGTTGCCGCCAGGCCGCTACACCGTCACCTTCACGCTCTCCGGGATGACGACGGTCACCAAGCAGGTGGACGTGCAACTCGCGCAGGACACCGTCACCGATGTCACGATGAGCGTGGCGGGCGTCACCGAGGATGTGACCGTTGTCGCGACCGCGCCAATCATCGAGACGAACTCGACGGAACTCAAGAGCGGCGTCTCGTTCGACACGATCAAGAGCCTTCCGCTGGGACAGGATTACCGCGACCTGCTGAAGCTGATTCCGGGCGTTCAGTACTCGCCGGACACCACTCGCGGCCCGAGCGCGGGCGGCAGCGGCCAGGACAATACATACAAGTTCGACGGCGTCAACGTCACGATGCCGCTCTACGGCACGCTCACGAGCGACGCGGCGTCCCAGGACATCGCGCAGATCACGACGATCAAGGGCGGCGCGAAGGCGGTGGATTTCGATCGGTCGGGCGGCTTCTCCGTCGATTCGGTGAGCAAGTCCGGCACGAACAGGTACCAGGGGACGTTCAGCTACCAGTTCCAGCGCGCCGGCATGACGGCGGCTCAGACGAGCGGCCAGCTGTCGAGATACGCGAAGAACAGCACGTGGGTGACGGTCAGTGGCGGGGGCCCGATCCTCAAGGACAAGATCTTCTTCTACGGTTCGTACTACCGCCCGATGTACAACCGGGTGAACCAGGCGAACGTGTACGGCGACCTGCCCGGGTACGACAGCCACCGCAACGAGGGGTTTGGCAAGATTACTTACGCGCCGATCAGTTCAGTCCTCGTCAACGGCACCTGGCGCCAATCACACACCCTGCAAACAGGCTCCACCTTCGGCTCGACGACGGCGCGGACGGCAGGCTCGGGAAGCGAGTCGTCGATGAAGCTCGGCACGTTCGACGCCTCCTGGGTCATCAACGCGAAGAGCTTTGCCTCCTTCAAGTACACGCACTACGCGAACCCGACGAAGGGATTGGCGGACAACGTTTCCTCGGCGGTTCCGACGCTGGCGGCCGGGACGAAGCTCGATGTGAATACGCTCGACACGCTCGGGGCGTTCAACGTGCCGACGCCGGTTGCCGGCGCTGACGCCTTCAACGCCTTCATTCAGCCGCTGATTGACCGGTACGGCTACACCCAGAACGGTGTGAAAACCGGCGGCGGCACCGTGGGATACGCGGCCACGTTGGACGACGCGGACGACTTCTTCCGTGATGCCGGCCAGGCGGCCTACAACATCACGCTGGGCAGCAGATTCCGGAACGACATTCATGCCGGCCTGCAGTTCGAGAAGGTCTCCGAGGAGCTGAACCGATCGTCGAACGGGTGGGGCGTGATCAACGTGCCGGGCGGCCGTCAGCCGAAGATCGGCCTGCCCGGGCAGCCGGCGTTCTACTACGCCGAGTACCTGGCGCGGTCGGCCGGATCCCGGCTGGGGATCCGCGGCGAGGCCACGAGCGCGAACGTCGAGGTGAACGACACGATCATCTGGAAGAACCTGTCGTTCAACGCCGGCGCCCTCTTCAGCCGCGACACGTTGTACGGCCAGGGACTGAAGGATAGTCCGTCGACGTTGAGTGGCTACACGCTGGCGGTCGGCAACAAGTACACGATGTACAAGATCCCGTTCTCGAAGATGATCCAGCCGCGCCTCGGCGTGACGTGGGCCTACAACGGCCGCGACAACATCTACGCGAGCTTCGCGAGGTACAACCCTCCGGTGAACTCGTTGCCGCGCGCCGCGTCCTGGGATCGCAACGTCCAGAACGCGTTCGTGGACGTGTACTTTGATCAGACGGGGACCTCGTACGGCTACAACTTCGTCGAGTCGTCTTCCGGCAAGCTGTTCGTCCAGGACCTGACGCCCCGCAGGACGGACGAGTTCCTCGTGGGAACGTCGAAGGAGTTCAAGACCGGGCTGTCCGGGCTCGCCTACTTCCGCTACCGGCACGGTACACATTTCTGGGAGGACACGAACAACAACGCCCGGATCGCATTCAATCCGCCCGATACCATCGGGCCGGACAACACGCCGATCCCGAAGCAGCTGTACATCCAGGACCTGTCGGCGCGCCTTGCGCAGATTGGCAGCGGATCGAGTTACGTGATCACCGAGCTCGATGGCGCCTACACCAAGTACTACGAATTCACGCTGGAGGCGGAGTACCGGGCGCGCAGGACATATGTCCGCGCTTCCTACGCGCACAGCCGCTACTGGGGCAACTTCGACCAGGACAATTCGTCGATCGGCAACGATGCCAACATCTTCATCGGGTCGTCGAACATCGGTGACGGGGCAGGCCGTCAGCTCTGGAACTTCAAGGACGGCACGCTGCGGGGCGATCGACCGAACCTGTTCAAGCTGTTCGGCTACTACCAGCTCGAATGGAACGGCAGCGTCGGGGCGTACTTCTTTGCCCAATCGGGCCAGCCCTGGGAGGAGTGGAGTTACGAGCCGTACATCGCGCTCACGACCAGCACCTCCGACACGAACCGGTATGCGGAACCGGCCGGCTCGCGCAGAACCCCGGCCCACTATCAACTCGACCTCAACTACACGCAGAGCCTGCCGTTCAAGACGCGCTACAACGCGCAGGCGTCGGTGGACCTGTACAACATCTTCAACAGCCAGACGGGGTACAACTACGACCCCTCGGCGCACAGTTCGACTTTCGGTGTCCCGCGGTCGTACTTCGACCCGCGACGCATCCAGGTGGCTCTGCGTTTCAATTTCTAGGGAACCGGTTCAGGGTTCAGGACTCAGTCCTGAGCGGTCCTGAGCCCTAAGCCCTTGCTCAAGGCACCCGCACGTTCTGGAACAACCGCTCGCGCGCGATCAGATCGCGTGTCGCGGCGTCCGCGTGGCTTCGCGCGGCCGCGATGCGGGCGGCCTTGTCGGGTTCGTCAAGGAGCACGCTCACCTGAGCGCGCTTGAAGAGGGCCATCGGGTAGCCAGGGTGTGACGGAGGCACGCGGTCGAGTGCGTCTCTCGCGTCGGTGAACCGCCGGGCGGCCAGGTAGAGCACGCCGAGCTCCAGATCGTGGGTGAACGCCGCTCCCTGCTGATTGCGCACGCGCTCGAAGGACCGGATGGCGAGGTCGGTCTTCTCGACGTCCATCGCCAGCTCGCCCAGTTGGACCAACTCGCCAGCCGACGGCTCGCGCACGGCGTAGATCCTCTCGCGGAGCGCGATCGCCTCGTCCGTCTTGCCCTGCCGTTCGCGGATGATCGCGAGCGCCTCGAGCGCCGGGAGCCGGTCCGGAGATTCCGCGACGACCTGTTCCAGCAGCGGCACGGCGCGTTCCCACTGCTTGCTGCGCGCGTAGTGCAGGCCGAGATACGTGCGGACGTCCTGCGACTGGGGCGCAAGTCGCGCCGCCTTCCGGAACCATTCCTCGGCCTGCCGGTCGTGGCCGAGCGAGGAGTGGGCGGTGGCCAGCCGGAGCACCGCATCCAGGTTGTTCGGATCCTCCGACGATATCTTCTCGAGCAGCGGAATCACCTGGGCGTATTCCTCGGCCACGAACAAGGCCGAAGCGCGCTCCAACGGTTCGAACAGCCTCACCATGTCGGCCGGCCGCGGCGCGTCCTTTCTCACGACGGGGGCGGCACCCGCGCTGACGTACCCGAGGCTGGCGAGACGGCGCCGCGCCTCCGCGTCGAGCGCCTCGGGAGCGCGAGCTCCGGCCGGCAGCGGCAGCGGGTAGTCCCGCAGCGCGGGCGGCACGAGGGGACTCTTCGGGTCGCCGGCAACGTCGTGCGTTTCCCGTGGATCGGCCAGGACGTCGTACATCTCGACGCGGCCGGCGAGAATCGACTTGTGCGGGCCTTCCACCGCCATCCTCTGAGGCTGCCACCCGTAGTCGAGGAACGGCTTCATCGCCTCTCCCAGCACGACCTCGGCATCTTTCCCGCGCAGGCTGTGAGCCGACTCGACGCTGGCCCAGTCGAGGATCGTGTCGTAGACGCGGCGCGTGCTGACCGGCGCATCGCTCGTGCCGGCCGCCACCCCTGGCCCAGCGATCACGAGCGGCACGCGCATCGTCGACTGGTAGAGGAGATTGCCGTGCAGCGCCTCGCCGTGCTCCCCCAGTCCCTCGCCGTGATCCCCAACGAGCACGATCGCGGTCGGCCCGGGAGCATGCTGATCGAAGGCTGCGACCAGGCGGCCGAGCTCGCTGTCCATGAACGCCACCTCGCCCAGGTACGGGCGGCCTGGGAACCGCGTGCGGTACGGTTCAGGCGGTTCGTACGGATAGTGTGGGTCGAAGTAATGAACCCAGACGAACAGCGGTTTTGACGATGTCCCGGCCCGGTGTCCGAGCGGTCCGCTCAACTGCGCCAGGACGCTGTCGGTCGTCTCGCGGGCGGTTCTCTCGGAGCGGCCGGGAGGGAACTGTTCGTCGTATACCTCGAACCCGCGCGCGAGCCCGAAGCGTTTGGCCAGGATGAAGGACGAGACGAACGCGGCGGTCCGATAGCCCGCACGCTGCAGGCGTTCGGCCAGCACGGGTTGATTCGAAGCGAGGTAACGCCCGTTTTCGTGGATGCCGTGGCCGGCCGGATAGAGCCCCGTCAGCAGCGTCACGTGCGACGGCAGCGTTTCCGGAACCGCGGCATAAGCCTGGCGGTAGCGCCGGCCCCGCGCCGCGACGGCGTTGAAGGCGGGCGTCGTGATGCCGGCGGCTTCAGGACCGACTGCGTCCGCGCGCGTGGTGTCGAGCGTGACGAGCAGGATCGAAGGCGGGGTGCGCGCCGCGGTCGCGGTCGGCGACTGCCTGTTCGACGGCGAGCCGCAACCGACCGCGCCCAGCGCCGCGACACAGGCCAGCGCGAACAAGCGGGAAGGATTCACACAGAGGATGATAGGACGGGCGTCCGAGGCGGATCAAACCGCCTAGTGGACTGTCACACCTGAAACTGTAGCGGGTCGCTCCGTTGTCGCGGCCCGCGACACGCGGGTCTGCAAGCCGATGGTCCGCACTGAGTCAATTGGTACGAGCCACCAGGTGATGGCGATTCGCGCTCGAGCGGTTGAGGCAGCCAGCGCGGGGCCGGCGCGCTACATTCGCAGCTCGGCGCGCTGGCTCTTGAGCACCTGCTGGAGCGCCTTGAAGTCGAGTCTTCGCGGCGGAACGCCCTTCAATGCGGCCAGCGCCGCGGCGCACCCGGAGGCGTGACCGACGGCCATCGCGGGCGCCATCGATCGCGCCGATTGGAACGGCCCCTGTTCGCACGAGATGCATCGCCCCGAGAGGATCAGGCCCTCGACTCTCTTCGGCACGAGCGAACGATAAGGGATGTCGAATCCCTCGTGCTTGAAGAAATATCGCTGCCCGTGGTATTCGGGCATCGGGTTGGAGCTGATCGCGACGACGTCGGGGAAACGGGTTCCCTCGATCGCGTCCTTTTCAGTGACGACGTACTCGCCCAGAATCCTGCGGGTTTCGCGCACGCCGATTCCCGTAGCCGTCTGAGACAGGTAGATCGACTCCTGCCCGGGTTTCTTCCGCAGCGCCTGCACATCGTCCCAGAGCTTCAGGCGTGCCTCCACCTCGACGCGAGTGAGAGTTTCAACGTCGACGCCGTCGCCAGCGAGCCGCGGTCCCCACCTGACGACACGGTCGCCGATGCGAATGCCCCCGAACGCGCCCTTGACGCTGGCCGGCACCCCGCCGACCGCGTACATCAGGCTCATGGCCATGCGGTCGCCCGTCGCGGACGGAGCCATGAATGGCGCGCCGGCGGCCACCGCGACGTCGCCGTCACCCGTGCAGTCGATTACGATGTCGGCGGCGATTGCCTGGCGGCCCGACTTCGAGTGCACGACCACGCCGGTTACGCGTCCGGCGTCCAGCATGGGCGCCACCACCCAGCTGTGCAAGCGGAGCGTGACTCCTTCCTTCTTGAGCAGATTCAGGCACGCGACCTTCGCCGCTTCGGCGTCGAACCCCACGGTGTAGGGGATGTCCCCCTTGCTCACGTCGTGTTGGACCGTTCGCTCGTAGCTATCGATGTCGGCAACGCCGCCCAGCCGAACGAGTTCTGCGATGTACTCGGCAGGAATGCCCTTGACGGTTTGCAGCGCCTCGGGCGGTCGCTGGTTCCGGAACCCGTTGTAACAGGTCATCAACCCTGCCGTACCGTTGCCGCCCAGGAAGGCGTAGCGCTCGACGAGCAGTGTGTCGGCCCCGGTGCGCGCGGCCGCCAAGGCGGCGATAACGCCGCTTGGTCCTCCACCCGCCACGACGACCTGGTGCCGCGCCACGACCTGCGTGTCGAACGTCTCGCGATACACGCGGCTTCGACCGGGCCGCTGGCGCGATGTCGGTAATTGGAATGCCGAACAGACGCCGGCTGCGGTCGTTCCCAATGTGGCCTGAACGAACGCGCGACGCCCCACGCCCCGGCTCTTCGAATCGGTCTCCTTCATGGCAGTTCTCCGGGACCCGTCGTCCAAGGCGGTCCATGATGGTTCCGCGGTGCATTATAAGGGGTGACGCGCGAGGCTGCGGCGGAACCGATCTCGACGCCTCGTGGAGCGTCGTGCCGCCGAACGGCCGGCCCGACGGCGTTGTCCCCGAGGCGCGGAACTCGTGTGAGTGCGGAACTCGTGAGTCTACCCGTTTGCCCCCGGGGTGATAGCATGCTCGGGTCGATGGAGGAGCCTGAAGTGACCGAACCCGATGATGACTTTGGCCGGCTGTTCGAAGCCTCGCTTCAAGCGAAGCGAATCGAGCGGGGCGAAACGGTGGAGGGCACCATCGTCGCCATCGGCGAGGAGGTCGCGTTCGTCGACGTGGGCGGCAAAGGCGAGGCGACGATCGACCTCGACGAACTGCGAGGCGAGAACGGCCGCCTCGAGGCGGCGGTTGGCGATCGAATCCAGGCCATCGTCGTGTCGACCTCCGGCGGTCTCTCACTTTCGCGCAGACTTGCGCGAAGCGCGGCGACACAGCGTCAGGTCGAAGAGGCATTCCAGACCCGCCTCCCCGTGGAAGGCAAGGTCGAAAGGGCGGTGAAAGGCGGGTACGAGGTGCGAATCGGCGGCCAGCGCGCCTTCTGCCCGTTCTCGCAGATCGGTACCGGGCGGGACGACACGCAGGCGCACGAAGGACAGGTCTACCAGTTTCGAATCATCGAGTACGGCGAAGGGGGCAAGAACATCGTCGTCTCGCGCCGCGCGCTCCTCGAGGAAGAGCAGCAGACCAGGGCCGAGGAGATCCGCCAAGCGGTCGTTCCCGGAGCGGTGCTGACCGGTCGCGTGGCGTCGGTTCGCGAGTTCGGGGCGTTCGTGGACCTTGGCGGAGGCGTGCAGGGATTGCTGCACGTGTCGGAGATGGGCTGGTCCCGCATCTCGAACCCCTCGGACGTCGTCAGGCCCGGCGACGAGATTACCGTCAAGGTCCTGCGGGTCGACGAGGACAAGGGAAAGATCTCCCTTGGGCTGAAGCAGCTGACGCCGGACCCGTGGTTGAAGGTCCGCGACACGTACGAAGCCGGCCAGGTGCGCATCGGGCGCGTCACGCGCGTCGCGGAGTTCGGCGCCTTCGTCGAGCTCGAGCCGGGGGTCGAAGCGCTGGCACACCAATCGACGTTCCCACCGACCGGGCAGGCAGGCGGCTGGTCCACCTCGGTGACGCCCGGTATGACCGGCGGGTTCGAGATCCTCAGCATCGACCTCGAGCGAAGGCGAATCGGCGTCGCGCTCGTTCTGCACGGGTCCGCGCCTGTCGCCGGGCCGGCCGCCTCGCAGGCCGAGATCGTCCCTGGTGCCCGACTGGTAGGCAAAGTGGAACGCCACGAACGCTTCGGCGTGTTCGTGTTCCTTGGTCCCGGCCGCACCGGTCTCATCCCGATGAGCGAAACCGGCGTTGGCAACGACGCGGATGTCCGGAAGTCGTTTCCCGTCGGCGCCGACGTCGAGGTCGTTGTCCTGGAGGTCGACCCGGCGAGCCGCCGCATTCGCCTCAGCGCCAAGGCGGTCGTGGAGGCGCGCGAGGCCGAAGAAGTGCGCGAGTTCCAGGAACGTGAAGACCGCGCACCGGCAGAGGGGTTGGGCTCGCTCGCCGACAAACTGCGCAGCGCCCTCGGCCGACGGGACAAGTGACCCCGGATCACATCTGAAAACGTCACATCTTGCACTTCCCCGGGGGTCTGACCCCGGATCGGTGCAGAAAGTGACGTTTCCAGATACGACCCCCGCACCAGTCTTCATTCCTGCTAACATCCCCCGCGCGACAGGACGCGCCATGAACAAGAAGACAAACCGGCGGCAGTTCCTCGGGCGGACGGCGTTGGCGACCGCGGGGCTGATGATCGTGCCGCGGCACGTGCTCGGCGGGAGCGGCTACGCCGCGCCGAGCGACCAGCTGACCAAGGCGATCATCGGCGTGGGCGGCATGGGGCGCGGCCACTTCGACTACGAGGGGCGGTTGCTCGCGGTGTGCGACGTGGACCGCGATCATCTCGACGCCGCGCTGGCGGCGGCCGGCAAGGACGTGAAGGGCTACACCGACTATCGCGAGGTCCTGCAGCGCGCCGACGTTGACGTCGTCCACATCGCGACGCCGCCGCACTGGCACGCGCTGATGGTCGTCGAAGCTGCCCGTGCGGGCAAGGACATCTGGTGCGAGAAGCCGATGACCCGCACCATCGGCGAGGGCATCCGCGTGATAGAGGCGGTCAACCAGCACGGGCGCATGTTCCGCATCAACACCTGGTTCCGCTTCAAGGACACGTTCTACGGCCTCGGGACCGACGTCAAGCCGCTCAAGAAGCTGATCGCGAGCGGCGTGCTCGGCTGGCCGTTGAAGGTGACGGTGAGCGGCACGACGGGCTACGACTGGAAGTTCTACTGGAGTGGCCGGACCGATCTGCAGCCGATGCCGGTCCCACCGGTCCTCGACTACGACATGTGGCTGGGGCCGGCCCCTTACAAGCCCTACAACCCCGAGCGCGTCCACTCGAAGTTCCGCGGCTACTGGGATTACGACGGCGGCGGCCTCGGTGACATGGGGCAGCACTACCTCGATCCCGTGCAGTACCTGCTCGGCAAGGACGACACGAGCCCCGTGCGCGTGGACGTCGACGCGCCGCAGCAGCACTACGACGCGGCCGGCTCCTGGCGCCGCATCGAGTTCACGTATGCGGACGGCTGTCGGGTCATCCTCGACGGCGAGAACCGCGACACCGACGCAGCCTACATCGAAGGACCGCACGGGAAGATCTACCGCGGGTTCCGGTCCGACGTGCCGGACCTGCAGAGGCTGCTCGAGACGCTGCCCGATCCCGAACCGCAGGTCGAGACGTTCTCCGAGTCGGTCCGCACACGCAGGAAGTTCGCCCTCAACGAGATGAACGCTCACCGGTCGTGCACGCTGGTGAACCTGGGAGTCATCGCCGTGCGCCTTGGCCGGACGTTGCACTACGACCCGGTCGCCCAGCGTTTCCACGACGACGAGGCCGCGAACCGCCTGATCGATCAGCCGATGCGGGCGCCGTGGGTGCTGTAGATGGCAGGCCGACAATCGGCGCGTGAGTTGCGGAGCGGACGCATTGTCGGACGAGCGAACTGCGAACGTCTGAGGACAAACCGATGATCCGCCGAACGCTACGCAAGCCGGGCGTCCGCATTCTTCCGATCGCGGTTCTCATCTCGCTGGCGATGCCGGCATCGGTGTCCGCAAGGTCCCCGCAGGACGTGCGGACGCTCGCGACGAAGGTCGCCGACATCCTGGCCCAGTTCCCCGCGGCCAGCTCGGAACAGCGCGATCGCCTCGCGGCGCAGATGCTCGCGCTCGGTGATCCCGGCGTCGCGGAGTTCGTACGCCGGCTGGTGCCCGTGGGTGCGGGAAACGACACGGCTGTTCGGTTTGCCGTCAACGCGATGGTGGTGTACGCGAGCCGCTTCGGCGGCGAGTCCGACCGGGCGGCGGCCGAGCGCGGGCTGGTGTCCGCGCTTGGCACGGCCTCCGACCCCGAGGTCCGCGCGTTCATCTTGAGCCAGCTGCGGCCGGTGGGCCGCGACGAGGCGGTCCGGGCAGCGGCGCAGCTGCTGGCCTCTCCGTCGGGCGGCACAGGTCCGTCGCTCGTCGAGCCTTCCACGCAGTTGATGCTTGCCATCCACAGCGCATCCGCTCGGCAGGCGCTCGTCGCCGCGCTCGACAAGACCGCCGGCGCCGACCAGGTCACCGTCGTCAAAGCGCTCGGCGAACTGAGAGTGGACGAGGCGAACGCGCGGCTGCTGGCGCTCGCGAGCGCGCCCGGCGTGCCGATCAGGAAGTCGGTTCTCGGGGCGCTCGCCCGCATCGGGAACCCGGCGTCGCATCGCGTGCTCGCCGGCGCGGCCCGCGCCGCCGACTATCGGTACGAACCGACGAACGCAACGACCGCACTCCTCGAATACGCGAAGCGCGTGGGCGAGAAGGGCGACGTCGCCGCGTGCGAGAAGATCTGCCGCGAGCTGATGAAGAAGTGCACCGACCCGGAGCGACTGCCCACGAGCTCCGCCGCGCTCGCGGTTCTCGTCGACTACCGGGGCCACGACGTGCTGCCCGCGTTGATCGCCGCCGTCGACCATCGCGACAGGGATTATCGCCACGCCGCGCTCCGCCTCGCGGAGGGGCTCACCGGGGTCGCGGCCATCAGGCAGTGGTCCGCCAAGGCGCAAAAGGTGGACCCCGAAAGGCGCGCGGAGATCATCGCGATGCTGGGCCGGCAGGGCGACCGGCGGTCGCTGGCGCTCATCCGCTCGTCGCTTGCGGCAACCGATTCCCGGGTCGCCCTGGCCGCCGCCGAGGCGCTTGCCCACATGATCGGCGCCGAAGCGAACGTCGACCTGTTGCCGATGCTCAAATCGCGACCGGCCGGCGACGCGCGCCGCGTGGCGGACATCCTGCAGTGGACAACCGACGAGCGCCACCTCGATCCGCTGGTTGCGACGCTCGACACGCTGTCGCCCGAAGCGAAGGCGGCGGCGATCGGCATCATCGGCGCAAAGGGTGGGCGGCGCTTTGCCCCGCAGGTCTTCGCGGTCGCGGGCGACACCAACCCCGAGGTGCGCGCCGCGGCGCTCGGCGCCCTCGCGGGCGTGGCCGGCGCCGGCGACGTGCCGCAGCTGCTCCGGCTGCTCGAGTCTGCCTCGGAGCCGGCCGCCATCGCCGACGTGCAGCGGGCGCTCGTGGCGGCTGCCGCCCAGGTGCAACCGGCCCAGGCGCGGTCGAACCCGCTGCTCGAGGCGATGACGACGTCGGCACACGCCGAGCGCATCATCGAGGTACTGCCGCAGACCGGCGGCACCGGCGCGCTCGCGGCCGTCGTCGGCCAGTTCGATCGGCCGGAGCCCGCCGTCAAGGCGGCGGCATTCAAGGCACTGACCGACTGGAAGGGGATCGACGCAGCCGACCGGCTGTTCGCGATCTGCGCGAGCGCCGACGCGACGTACCGGGGCCGGGCGTTCGCCGGCTTCGTGCGCCAAATCTCGTCTTCCTCGCTCCCGGCCGACCAGAAGCTGCTGCAGCTGCGCAGGGCGCTTCCGCTCGCCTCGACGCTCGACGAGCGGCGCGCCATCGTGCGCGCCGTCGAGCGCCTCAAGACGTTTCAGGCGTTCCTCGTGGCCGCGTCCTTCCTCGACGACGCCCAGCTCGCCGCCGACGCCGCAGGCGCCGTCATGCGCATCGCGCTGCCGACCGCCGGAGCACGCGACGGCCTGACCGGAACCGTCGTCCGCAGCGGCCTGACGAAGGCGCTGCAGGCACTCGCCGGCCCGGAAAGCGAGTACGACAAGGAGAACGTCCGCACCTACCTCGCGGCCATGCCCGCGGGCGAGGGGTTCGTGCCGCTCTTCAACGGCAGGGACCTCTCGGGGTGGAAAGGCCTCGTCGAGAACCCGATCGCGCGGGCGAAGCTCACGCCGGAACAGCTCGCGGCGAAGCAGGCCGAGGCCGACGCGAGGATGCGCGCGAACTGGAGCGTGCGCGACAACGCCATCGTCTTCAACGGCAGCGGCGACAACCTCTGCACGACGAGGGACTACCGCGACTTCGAGATGATCGTGGACTGGCGTATCACGAAGGGCGGCGACAGCGGCATCTACCTGCGCGGCACGCCGCAGGTCCAGATCTGGGACCCCGCGCGCACGGACGTCGGGGCCGAGGTCGGCTCGGGAGGGCTGTACAACAACCAGAACAACCCGAGCAAGCCGCTCGTCCGCGCCGACAACCCGGTCGGCGAGTGGAACACGTTCCGGATCACGATGGTCGGCGACAAGGTGACGGTGTTCCTGAACGGCCTGAAGGTGGTGGACAACGTCACGCTCGAGAACTACTGGGACCGCAAACAGGGGATCTTCCCGAGCGGCGCGATCGAACTGCAGGCGCACGGCACCGACCTGGCCTTCCGCGACATCTACGTGCGCGAGCTGTCGGAGGCCGAGTACCGGCTGACCGACGAGGAACGCGCCGACGGCTTCGTCGCGCTCTTCAACGGCCGCAACCTCGACGGCTGGATCGGCAACTTCGGCGGGTACAAGGTCGAGGACGGCGCGATGGTCTACGATCCGAAGGCGGGCAACCGCACCAACCTCTACACCGCCAGCCAATACGCCGACTTCCAGTTCCGCTTCGAGTTCCAGTTGACGCCGGCCGCGAACAGCGGCGTCGGCATCCGCGCGCCGCTCGAGGGAGACGCCGCGTACGTCGCGATGGAAATCCAGGTGCTCGACGACGGTGCGCCGGTCTACGCCGCGCTGCAGCCTCACCAGTACCACGGCTCGGTGTACGGCGTGATCCCGGCGCAGCGCGGGTTCCTGAAGCCAGTGGGCGAGTGGAACTCCGAGGAGATTGTCGCGCGGGGATCGCGCGTGCGCGTCACGCTGAACGGCCACGTCATCGTCGACGGCGACATCCTCGAGGCAAGCCGCAACGGGACGCTGGACCACCAGCAGCACCCGGGGTTGCAGCGCATGCAGGGGCACATCGGATGGCTGAGCCACGACTCCGTGGTGAAGTTCAGGAACGTGCGGATCAAGGACCTGTCGGGCGGGAAGACCGATTGACATGACGACGACACGACGCGCTTGCCTGGCGGTCTGCCTCGTCCTGTCGGTGGCAGCGGTGGCGGCTGCGCAGACCGGCCGGGCGACGGTGCGTGAGTACAAAAAGGTCTTCCGCACCTACCCGTTCTCCGATCCCAACCCGATTGCGCAGGTCGGCCGGATCTACCCCTACTTCCGGTTCGAGGGCTACACCGACAAACCGGTCGATCGCGAGTGGACCGTCGTCGAGCTCGAAAACCAGTTCCTGCGCGTCGTGATCCTGCCCGAGATCGGCGGGAAGATCTGGTCGGCCGTCGAGAAATCGACGGGCCGGTCGTTCATCTACGACAACCACGTCGTCAAGTTCCGCGACATCGCGATGCGCGGGGCTTGGACGAGCGGCGGCATCGAGCCCAACTACGGCATCATCGGCCACACGCCGAACTGCGCGACGCCGGTGGACTACGCCGCGCGGGTCACGGGGGACGGCGCGGTCGTCCTCATCGGCGTGCTCGACCTGCTGACGCGCACGCCGTGGCGGCTCGTCGTCACCCTGCCGCACGACAAGGCGTACTTCACCACGCGGTCCGTGTGGCACAACCAGACGCCGATCGAGCAGCCCTACTACACCTGGATGAACACGGGCATCAAGGCGGCAGGGAACCTCGAGCTGATCTACCCGGGCACGCACTATCTCGGCCACGGCGGCGAAGTCTCTCCGTGGCCGATCAACCCGTCCAACGGCAAGAACCTCGCCTTCTACGAGCAGAACGACTTCGGGCCCTACAAGTCGTACCACGTGTTCGGCCGCTACTCGGATTTCTTCGGTGCTTACTGGCACGACGACGACTTCGGCATGGGTCGATACTCGACGCGAGACGACAAGCTGGGAAAGAAGGCGTGGATCTGGGGGCTGTCGCGCCAGGGGATGATCTGGGAGAAGCTGCTGACCGACACCGACGGGCAGTACGTCGAGGTGCAGTCGGGGCGCCTGTTCAACCAGGCGGCCGAGGGGAGCACGTTCACACCGTTCAAACACCGGGGCTTCGAGCCGTATTCGACCGACACGTGGACCGAGTACTGGTTCCCGGTGAAAGGTACGCGCGGCTACGTGAAGGCGAACGAGCACGGCGCGCTGAACGTCGTCTTGCCGGGAACCGTGAGACCGGGCGTCGGCAAGGGCGCTCCGCCGGTGACGGCGAAGGCGATCGAGGTGCGCTTCTCTCCGGTACAGGCGGTGAACGACACGATCGAAGTGCTCGACGGCGACCGGGTTGTCTACAGCGCGCGGCTCGTGTTGAAGCCCATGGAACCCTGGTCGCGGTCGATCGAAGCGCCGGTGCCGGCCGACAGGCTGCGCGTGCGCATCGGGGACTGGATGGACTATCGCCCGGTCGGCGACGAACTGTCGAGACCGACCGAGTCGCCGAGAGACTTCGACTGGGAATCGGTGCAGGGCCTCCACCTGAAAGGGAAGGAGTGGATGCGGCAGCGGGACTTCGTCCAGGCGCAGGCCGCGCTCGAGGCGTGCCTGAAGAAGGATCCCCACTACCTGCCGGCACTGTCCGACCTGGCGATCGTGCGGTACCGCGCGATGGACTACCAGGGCGCGTGGGATCTGGCGCGGCGCGGGCTTGCGATCGACACCTACGACCCGGCGTCGAACTACTACTACGGGCTGGCGTCTTCGCGCCTGGGCCGCACGCTCGACGCGCTCGATGGGTTCGAGGTCGCCGCGTCCTCTCCCGCGTTCCGATCGGCGGCGTGGACGGAAATCGCGAAGGCTCACCTCAGGAAGGGCGACCTGGAGAGGGCGCGCGAATACGCGGTGCGCGCGTGGCGATCGGATGAAGGGAACTTCGACGCGTTCCACCTGATGTCGGTGATCGCGCGGCTCGACGGAATCCCGACACCGCCCGCCCCGGACGACACGGTTCCGGCGCGTTTTCCGTTGAACCACTTCGCCAATTTCGAGCGCTATCTCGGCCTGCAGAACGAACCCAGCCGCAGGGAGTTCGTGGGCGCGATCAGGAACGAGATGCCGCAGGAGACGTTCCTCGAGATCGCAGCCTGGTACCACGACCTCGGGTTGGTGAAGGAGGCGCGGCAGGCGCTCGAACTGGCGCCGCCGAAGGGGGAGGTCCTGTACTGGCTCGCGTTCGTGCAGGACGCGTTGCACGATGCCGCGTCCGTCGAGACGCTTCGCAAGGCCGACGCCGCCTCGCCGCGCCTGGTGTTCCCGTTCAGGTCCGAGAGTGCGCCGGTCTTCGAGTGGGCGATGCGGCAAAGCGCCAGCTGGCGCCCGAGGTACTACCTCGCGCTGATTCTCTGGAGCCGCAACGAGATGGCGCGAGCGCGCGACCTGCTGTCGCAGTGCGCGGATTCGCCCGATTTCGCCCCGTTCTACGCGGCGCGGGCCAGGGCCTTCGACGCGTTGTCCCGCGAGAAGTCGCTGGCCGACCTGCGTCACGCGGCCGAGATGGATCCGCGCGAATGGCGCTTCGGCAAGCTGCTGGTCGAGCGGTTCATCGAAGACAAGGCGTTCGATCGGGCGCTCGACACCGCGGTTCGCTACTTCAACGCCGCGCCCGACAACTACATGCTCGGCATGCTGCGCGCCAAGGCGATGCTGCTCAACCGGCGGTTTGCCGAAGCGAGCGACGCGCTCGCGCGGCTGAACGTCCTGCCGTATGAGGGCTCCACCGACGGGCGGGCGCTGTACCGCGAGGCGGAACTCATGGTGGCGGCCGCTGATCTCGTGGGCGGCCGCACGGACGCGGCGCGCCGCCGGATCGCCGCGGCGCGCGAGTGGCCGGAACACCTGGGCGCAGGGAAACCGTACCCAGAGGACGTCGACGAACGGCTCGAAGACTATCTCGACGCGCAGTGCCTGAAGCAGGCGAAGCCGGCCGAATCGCGCGCGCTCCTCGAGCGGTTGGCGACTTCCGGGCGCACGAGGCCGGGTACCGGCCGCCTGCTGGCCGCGCTGGCGGCAAAGTCGATCGGACGCCAGGAGGACGCGCAGCAGGCGCTCGACGCGTGGGCGTCACAGCAGCGCGACAGGCAGGTGGCCGACTGGGGCCGCCGCGTGTTCAACGACGAACATCCGACCTGGCCTGCCGGCGCGGCCGCCAACGAGGAGCTGCGCGTGCTGGCGGAGTGGCTCCGCTTCGTGTCGTAGCCAAGGCCTGCTTCTTCTACCGTTTGCCCGGCGGCGTCGCCGTTCACGTCGCCGCGGCGACCTGCTCCTTCGCCCGCATGCGCCGCCGAATCACGAGAATCGGCATCGAAACCACCCACAGCAGCAGCGTGATCGTCCAGGTGGAGTTGAGAGCGGGCGAATGCGCGGCAATCCACGCCACCTCGGTCGCGGGGATGTTCGGCATCTTGCCGAGCGAGAGCGTCATCACGGCGTCGAAGACGTAATGCATCACCAGCGGAGCGAAGAACGTGTAGCGCCTCGCCATCCACGCGAACACGAGGCTCAGGATGAACGTGTCGACGAGCCTCGATGGGCCGTGCCCGGGGACGTGATACCAGGCGAAGATCGCGGACGGTACGACGTAGTAGGACCAGAGCGCCCAGCGCGGCGTCCGCCCTTTCGTCCGCTCGGCCGCCAGCAGCAGCGCCAGCGGCACCCCGCGGAAGACCAACTCCTCCCACGCCGGGTTGTGCCACAGGGAGAAGATCGCTCGATTCGCCTTTCCAGCCAGATCCATCGACGAAACGGTCTGCAACTCATGCCAGCCGACCAGCCGGTTGACACCAGCGCCCGCGAGGTTCGCCGCGACGATCGCACCCAGCGCTGCCAGGACTGCCGCTCCAAACGTCCGTCGCCGGATCAGCCACGCGATGCCAACCACGTACGAGGCGAGCATGGCTCCCATGCTCACCCACACTGGCAGCTGCACGCCCCAGTTCCGGGTCTGGCCGGGCCAGAACAAGAGAGCGACCTTCGTCCACTGCGACCAGAAACCGGTCGCCCAGTACTGACCGGCGGTTGTGACGGCGGGCACCAGGAACGCCAATGCCAGGAGGATCTGGCCCGAGCGGTGCTCCAGCGCGGATCGCAACGAAGTCGACCATGGTTCCATTGGGTTGCTCTCGGCGTCGGGCGGACCGGCTGGAGGGGCTCTTCTGCTGTTACGTATCTCGAACGGGCCCGGTTCACTCTGGAGCAGCGGCAGCCTCCACCAGGCCCCTGCGTACGACCGATTCGGTGTAGGATGCGCGAATGACGCACCGGGTTTCGCTCGTCGCGCTCGTCGTCGCGGGTGTCTGTTCGATTGCTTTTGTCCGCCCCGTGTCGGCCCAGGCGGCCGGTGAGGGTTCCGTGCTCTATCGCCTGGAACTCCTCCAGGCGGCACCGGGACGCCTCCTTGATCTCATCGACTCGTGCAAGAAGCGGGCAACGCTGGCCACCGCCGCCGGCGAGGCGTCGCCGGTGATCATGCGGCATTCCCAGGGCGACCACTGGGACCTTGCCCTGCTATGGCCGATGGGCGACTGGGCGGGCTATTACGACCAGGCGCGAGCAGCCAGGCGCGCAGAAGCGGTGAAGGCAGCCGGCCTGACGGCCGCCGACGTCGATCGCCAGCTCGATGCCCTGGTTGACTGGCACGAGGATCTCTATCTACGCGGGCCCGCTGTCGAGGCGCTCCGCGCGCACGTGAAGGGTGCCGGGCTGCTGCACTACGAGATGATGCGGGCGTTGCCGGGAAAGCGCGACCCGCTCATCGAGGAACGCCGGATGGAGAACGCCTTCAATCGCAACCGGGGCCGGGGCGAAACGCTGATCTTCGTGCGCGAGGCCGGTGCCGCGTGGGACGTCGTCACGCTGGGCGTCTACCGGAACTGGCAGCAGTACGCCGAGAGCGAGTCGATACCGAAGGAAACGAGCGAGGCAGCCGCGCGAAAGGCGGGCTTCCCCAGTGCCGACGGCGTGGGACCGTACATGCGCACGTTGATCTCCACACACCGCGACACCCTCGGGCCGCAGATCGTACCCGGGCCGTAGTGCGATGGCTGTCGCGGCAGACCTGGTCGGCCGCCCCCGTTGGAATCGGCGCCCCCTTGGAGGTCCGTCGATGAAGTCTCTCGAGCCGATCGTGCTCACGGTCGCGGTTGCGGCATCGGCCATCGCGTTCGCGGCGGGCAATGCGCGGCAGCCGCGCGAGGTGGCGGATCTCGTGATCCGGAACGCGAAGGTGGTCACGGTTGACAGGGCCCACCCGCGCGCCGAAGCGATCGCGATCCAGGGCGACCGCATCGTGGCGGTCACCACCGACCAGGCGATCGCGCGGTACATCGAACCCGGCCGGACCCAGGTGATCGACGCGCGCAAGCGCCTGGTCATCCCCGGATTCAACGACGCTCACGCGCACTTCGCCGGCCTCGACCCCGACTACATCGACCTGCGGTACATCACTGACCCGACGGTGATTACCGAACGGGTCGCCGCGCGGGTGAGAACGGCGAAGCCCGGCGAGATGATCCGCGGCGGGCGCTGGGAACACGAGATGTTCACCACGCACCAGTGGCCGACCAAGGACCTGCTCGACGGCGTGGCGCCGAACAACCCGGTGGCGCTCAGTCGCGCGGACGGGCACTCGGTGCTCGTGAACAGCTACGTGATCAGGAACTCGGGCATCACGAGGGACACCCCCGACCCACCGGGCGGCGAGATCCAGCGCGACCCGAAGACCGGCGAGCCGACCGGCATCTTCAAGGAGGCCGCGCAGCGGCTCCTGAAGTACGGCGCGGTGCGCGTGCAGCGCACGCCGGAAGAGGAGCAGGCTCGTGCCGCGCAGGGCATGCAGGCGGCCCTCGAGATGGCGGCGCGGCTGGGCGTCACGTCGATCCAGCTGCCGCCCGGCGGCGACTTCCCCCGCTACCAGCGCCTGCTCGACGCAGGGAAGCTGACGGCCAGGGTCTACATCGGCGGCAGCCTCACCGACAACCCGGCGCAGCTCGCATCCTACGAGGCGCTGCGGAAACAGTAC
>Ga0316628_100000158_pt1 | contig 42420 bp, 68 predicted proteins | sample OWC_Aug_M2_C1_D5_FD_207648 | JGI IMG/M metagenome (GOLD analysis project Ga0316628, IMG submission 207648) | Wetland soil microbial communities from Old Woman Creek delta, Ohio, United States - OWC_Aug_M2_C1_D5_C | ecosystem: Environmental > Terrestrial > Soil > Wetlands | place: USA: Ohio...
CATAACCTCGAACAGTTTTAGTACACTAGCGTCCGTTCTGCTCTGTGCTTTGTTCTTTAACTGAACAGGAACTTGTTTAGTGGTTGTAGTCGCCCAACTACTGTAACCAGCACAGAGTTGGGCTACAGGGTCAAAATGCGGTAGTTGTGCAAGCGTACCGCGAGTAATGATCTGTTGTGGTTGCATGGTCAGAAAGGCGCGTCAGAGTCGAAGTCGTCAAATGCACCTTTAGGCTGTTGCTTTGCTGGTGCAGATTCTTTCGGCTGGCTTTCTTGATGCTCAGATTTACCGCCAAGCATGTGCATTTCATTGACGATAATCTCTGTGGTGTACCTGTCCTTTCCTTCTTTATTCTGCCATTTACGAGTCTGTATTTTACCTTCAACGTAAATATGTGCGCCTTTTTTCAGATACTCTCCGGCGATTTCAGCAAGGCGGCGGTAGAACGTCAGATTATGCCATTCTGTTTTCTCTACCTTTTCTCCGTTCTTGTCCTTGTAGTTTTCGGAAGTCGCCAGGGAGACATTGGTCACCGCTTCGCCGTTGGTCATGTAACGGGTTTCGGGGTCTTTGCCTAGGCGACCAACCAAGATTACTTTGTTAACGCTCATGCTTTGCTGCTCCTTTAATTTAACTTCTTAAGTTCACTGCGGGTTTTTGAATCAAGTCTGTTGTTAATCCATGCCGCTTGGTATGCATCTAACATTTGATTAGTTAGATATTCTTTAATTCCTGAATAGTTCTGCTCCATTCCAAGAACCGTATCAAGCACTACAGAGATAAACTCTGACTCTTCTCCTTCTGGATTGTAGTCTGGATTCTCCGAAGGTTTATGTACGGATTGTTTAATCCCAAGTCGTTCAGAAGCTGCACGACTAGCCATAATCTGATCGAATCCTTCCGGTGTAGCCCACTTAGGAAGATTAGGCGTTTTAGACAGCTTCCAAGACCTTCCAGCAGGGCTAATTTCAACCCATTCGTTAGGCAAGCCATACAGGTATTGGCCGATTCCCCAAAGCACTGCTGCGCGTTTAAATGCGTCCGAGATAGCACCTTTCTCTGCTTCAATATCGGTATCGCCTGCACCACCAGCACGCCAAATCCACTCACCATCAATTTTTGCACCAATGTCACAGATAGTCTTGCCTTCGGCATGTGAGTATTTGCATTGCCAGTTAAGCCCAAACACTTCATCAAGTCGGTGCATCACATCCCTAGCGTCAATGTAAGCTAGAGCGATTCCTTTTGTCTTTTCAGAGTTGGTAGAGCCTACACGCCAGCTAATCTTTTTAGGATCAAAAGGGCGCTTTAGCGCATTCATTATGTCGTTCATTGTCTGCCTCATGTTGAGCTACGAATTCTTGAAAGTCTCCTTTGCGTACTTCTTCAACTTCCTTGCGCATTAGATATTCATATTCCTCTTGTTGTCCTACTTGTTGAAACCATTGTAGTTGGTTCATTTTCCATCGTAAAAAGCAGCAATCACCACAAATGCTATAAAAATTAATAGCAATAAAAACTGAATGCTATCCATTTCATTTCCTTTCAGTAAATTCACCACGTTTCATTAGACAATACTTGCCATTAGCAGGGGTCAGGGGTTATCCCCTACCTGCAACCCAGTTCCTTAGCCTATTCCTGCAATCCTATTCATTGAGCGATCAGATAAGTCAGTATCTGCAACTGCCCTTCTGCGTAATCCAGTAACTACGCATATAACCCCTTTTACGCCGCTCGTCTGGTGCTATTTGGCTCTTTGCACCGCGACCCCTGCCTTCGCAGGATTGCATTACGTCTATTCTTCCACGCCACCGACTACCGTGCTTAATATAGTTTGGAGTACTGCAACCGTGGGCGCAAAAAAGCCCTTGAAGACTGAATGCTGTTTGGTCGTCGAAACAAGCGGAATTCTTGAGGAAGAGAAGGCTTTTGCTTGAATCGGCACAGCACCCAGACTTTAAGGGCTTCTTAGCTTCTCTTCCAATTACCGCAAAATCGAACCGACCAAAGTCCAAAGTTGCAGTGCTATTGTGCATCATTTTTGCCATTTCGTGCAAGTCCTTTCTTTAACTTTCTGAAGCATGACCATCTATTAGCGTAACCGTTATCAGACATCCATATAAGCAATCTCATCTGATGTATTGGATTCTTCCATCGGAGGCGCGGCATCTTGGCCTTCTTCTTCATTTCGTTGAACGTCGCTTCCTGGAACTGAGCAATCCCTACACTTACACCATCATCGCCCGCAGCGTCATATCGTCCGCTAGATTCGCATTCGATAATATCAACCATTAGCTTTGCATCCATAGCATTAACTGATGGGATGTAGAGTAAGAGAAGGATTGATAGAAGTCTCACTTCAAAACTCCACGCCATTGCAATTCCTTGTTAGAACTGACAGCGCCTAGTCGAAATTCATGATATGCATCTTTAGCATCCGTTCCCCAAACAAACCAAACTTTATCAAACCAACAATACTTAATCCCACATAATAAACGGCGTTGGTACAATCCTGCTCGACTTGGTTTTATTTTTCCATCATTCCACTGAGACAGTTTAAGTTTTTTCATATCGAAATCACCACGTAAAAAGCAATCAAAGCAGAGAACGTACTCAATGCCAATCCACAAATAACCCCATCCTTGAAACCTGTTCGATGTGTCCACCAGATTACATCATCCATCCATTTTGCAATACGGTTACGGCGTGAGCGGCGGTTAAATGTTGTCATACCGTTCCCTTTCCTTTGCAATTCCTGCAAGTAGTTCCTTCGTAGTGACCTTCTCCGCTACCGTTACAGCTAGCGCAGATATTGTCGCTATCATCGTTATTTTCAATTTCTTTAATCAGCGCACAAGCTGCATCCTCAAGCTCAGTAACGCTTCCAGTTAAATCAGCAACTCGCGCAATCAGTTCGTTTACTACCCACAAGCATTCTTGCAAGTCTGCGTCTTTGATAAACGCACCAGCGCATAACATATCGTAGCGGCGAGCTTTACGGTTTTCTTCTGCAAGCTCATAACGTGCTTGTTGGATTGCTTGGATTTCTTTGGATAGCATTTCAATCTCCAATTACGCAATAGAGTTAATTACACAATCACTCAATTTTTGGATTTGCCAATCAGACCTATCGAATACATAATTATTTTCTGTTCCGTGAACATAGCCTTTAATATTTTTCGCCACAATCTTATGGCTGTCAGATGCTATACATTCAAAAACTGAATCAAGATAACTACGGTCTCCACGATTGTTCCTCACGCCAAACCTGTCTCCGCAAGAAGGAAATTCAATCGAGCATTTGCAATTTTTACGTACATAAACTACACCATTTAAAACAATTTCATTTTCCATTTTAATCTCCATGTTAAAGTAATTAGCAGTAGTGAAGGTGGCTGGGCTTGATTCCAGCTTTGGCAAGTTACACGCTTAACTTCTCTTTGCTGCCACACAAAGAATCACCGTTTGGGTCACAAGTCTTTTGCAAATACGGTCACTTAATCCCAATTCGTTAGCTCGTTCCGATGTCTGCTAACTACTCCTGCATAACTGTGTGTCCATCCACACCGCACCTTCCTGCTGCTAACTACTACAAATTAGGGATGCTGGCGAATCAGAGAAAAACGCAGTCGGATAATTCATCGGGCCGCATATCTGGTAACTAACTTGCCAGCATTTACAACAACTACCAAAACATAATGCATTTAATGCTCTGTTACTTGCTGCTCTACGGGTTTTCGGGATTCTAGCCTATCTCCTAGCACTCGCGCACCGCTGACAACTTCATGCCCCCTCGCGCTTTTCCCTTGCTTCGCCCAATCTACTTTAGCCGTGGCGTGTTTCGATTGAGTGGTGACATTACATCACAACTATTATCACAGCGCAAGCATTATTTAATCTTTTTGCATCTTTATTTGATGGGAAAACTAACTACTTTTCCAACATGCAACATATACTATATGTTATACTTAAAACATTAAAGGAGGTGATATGAAAGATTGGAAAGCAGAGTGCGATATTTTGCGCGGCGAGATAAAGAGTTTGAAAGAGCAGCTTAAGTACGAACGAGATAGGCGAGAGCAACGTGAATATCGTGCAGATGAATTGCGCGACAAATTCAAAGAATTAATAATTGAAGTTCTTGGAAAGTAAAGGTTAAAACATGCTGCAACAAATGATTACAGACTTAAGCAAGACAATGACCCAGCAAGATATTGCCACGAAGATCGGCCCTGGTATCTACCAGCACACGATCAGCAGAATCATCCACAGAGGTCAGAAGTCAATCAATCTAGCCTCTTGGGAGAAGTTGAAGAAGTTGCATAGGAAGGTGATGAGGAACAAGAGCCAATAGAATGCTTACATCAGAAAAATACGCAAATAGAAAATTTGCTGGATTTAATACGGTTACATTTACTAACCGTTATGAATGCAAGCATTTGAGCGGGTGGTATGTTCATATTGATGTTACATATCTTTGGTTTTTCACAGTTAAGAAGCGTATTTTTGTTTGCAGTGATTGCGGATATGGAACTAATGCTTGATAGTTGACATATCTAGTTAGTTGTAAGATACTTCGATTGTCTATTGTCCGATAGATGATTATGAATGAAGTCCTCTACGTTGAGGGCTGCTTTGTGTACCGTGGGGAATTCATTCACCCCCATTGTAGGCCGGACAGCCCAGCTCTCAACATAGGGGATTTTTTCATGGCCAATAGTAAATTCGCAACACCTCTCCGCATCTCCAAGATGATTCCAATGGTATTACCGCAATACAAACGAGAAGCAATTCTAGCTCTTTGTGCTGAACTTAAAAAAGCACTCGGTAGCTGAGTATGCACTTCTACGACTTCAACATAGGCGACTACGCCAAGAAGACAAGTCACCTCACAAACGGCGAGGATTTGGCATATAGACGCGCTCTTGATGTGTACTATGACACTGAGCAACCATTCGATCTAAGCGGTGGGTTAGCGACACTTAGCCGTAGGTTACGGGTTGACGAAAAAGATCTGAAAAACGTCATTGATGAGTTCTTTCCTGATGGCAGAAACAAGCACGCCGATGAGAAAATCGCAGCATATTACGCATTCTTGGAACGGCAAAAAGCTAATGGTAAGCTCGGAGGAAGGCCAAAGCATAAGGATTTAAAACCCAGTGCTAACCCAGTGGTTAGCCAAAATAACCCAGTGCCTAGCCAACCACTACCCACTAAGCCACTACCCACTAACCAAATAAATACAGAGCCGACTTCTGGCGAAGTCGAGCCATTTACTGGAACTTATAAAAAAGCAGTAAACATTAAAACATTCCTTGAAGACTGCGAAAAGAACAACGTAAAAAGAATCCCTGAGACTGACCCTGTTTTTGATTTTGCAGAATCAAACAAAATTCCGATGGATATGATTAAGGTTTGCTGGTGGAAATTCGTTAGAGACCATTCGGAAAAAAAGAAACGGTATCAGGATTGGAGAGCCGCATTCAGAAATTGCGTAAGGGATAGCTGGTATTCATTCTGGATTATTGAGGCAGATGGAACCGTAAAAGAAACTACAAAATTTAGGGCTGCAAAAAACGAAATGGCTTCTGTAAAGGAAAACGCAAATGCAGAATGAACAAAGTGTATTGGGTGCGCTACTAATCCAGTCCGACAGAATGGACGATATAGACCTGACTGCTGACGATTTTGTATCTTCCGCACACCAGGATATTTTCACGGCGATCTGCAAGCTTCACGCAAAAGGGAAACCTGTAGATGTAATTACCGTATCCGAGGTTCTTGATATTGATGGGAAGCTAAACTATGTCGGAGGTATGGCTTATCTAGGTTCGATTTACTCAGGTACTCCATCGGCAGCAAACATTAAATCTTATGCAGGAATCGTAAAGAATAATTCAATTCTTCGTTCGCTCAAGGAAATCAGTGTAGATATTCACAGCAAGGCAGAGTTGAAGGTAAACCCTGCGGAGATTGCAGAACAGGCCGAGTCGCAGATTTTCGAGCTAATGACTAAGCGAGACACACGCGAACCTGTAATGCTTTCTGACGCTCTTGAAGAAGCGATACTTCACGTTGAGCAACGATATTCAGGGGCGGCTATAGCGATGCCTACAGGACTTGCAGACTTGGATAAGGAGTTGGGTGGAGGATTCCACAAAGGCAGCCTAAACATCCTTGCAGCGCGTCCTAAGATGGGGAAAACGGCACTGGCCTGCACTATGGCCGTTACTGCTGCAAAAGCTGGAGGGGTTATCTATTTTGCCAGCCTTGAAATGCCTCGCAGGGAAATAGCCAATAGGATGATAGCAATTACCTCTGGACATCCTACAGATTCAGTTATGGAAAATCCTACAGCAATGGACACGGTGACTGTAGCGATTGATAAGCTGAAAAAGTTAAAAATCATCATTGATGATGAGGCTGGGATAACGATTGGTAAACTCAGATCGCGGGTTAGGAAGACACAGCGCAAGCACGGGTTGAGCATGGTTGTAGTGGACTATCTACAGCTTATGCGCGGCGAAGGTAACAACAGGGAGCAAGAGATTGCAGGAATTAGTAGAGGGCTTAAAGGATTGTCTAAAGAACTTGATTGCCCTGTGTTGTGCTTGGCTCAAGTAAACCGAGATTGCGAGGCAAGAATGGACAAGAGGCCATTTATGTCTGACCTTCGAGAATCAGGCGCTATTGAACAGGACGCCGACTTGGTTATGATGATTTACCGAGACGAAGTTTACAACAAAGACACTGACATGAAAGGAATCGCAGAGGTATTGATTCGAGCAAACCGTCATGGAGGATGCGCTGATATTTGTTGCGGATTTGACGGTCGGATTACTCGATTTAACAATTTGGATGAACATTGGCAAAGGCCACAACCAGCAGAAAAGAAAGGCAGGGGATTATGAATTATCTGGACGAAGTTGAAAAAATGCTTATTTCATTGCGAAGCGATTACGTGCGAACAAAATATGAACACGGTATTTTGATGTCGGCACTACAATTTATCGAAAGTAATCCGTCAGAAACACCTGCTGAATACGCCGTAATGAGAGACATTGCAAGAAAGGCAATCAATGAGTGCGATTGAACGGCTTAAAGCAAATTCAGATAGAGCAAAAGTTAACGCATGGCTTGATAGTATCGGAGAATTCGACGAATCCTGCCGCAATGAAGTCTTAGAACTTTGCTCTAAAGACATTGAATACCGTAAATCAATCCTGAAAAATATAAATGACAACACTTAAACAGACTTTGATTTTAAACATCCTAACCGAGCTAAACATGGCAAAGGCTAAACGTTCTGCGCTGGTTAGGTCTGATTTAGCTACTGACCGGATAGATTCCAGGATTGCGTATCTGGAAAGGAAGTTGGGAGAGATTGAAAAAGAGCAGCACAGCAATAGGAATTGTGATAAGATTAAACAATAATTAACAACTAAAATTCACGGTGCTATTGATATGAACAAATGCTTCTTTGGTGACTGCCGCGATTCAATGAGAAAACTAATAAACGATGGCGTAAAAGTTCAAATGTGCGTTACATCACCACCTTACTTTGGACTGCGAGACTACGGACATGACGGGCAGCTAGGGCTGGAAGAAACTCCAGAGCAGTACATCGCAAACATGGTTGAAGTGTTCAGTCTAGTGCGCGAACTGCTTGCAGATGATGGTGTGCTATGGCTGAACATTGGGGATAGTTATGCGAGCTACCGAGATGGTAAAGCCACGCCAGATACAGCTCGCGGAGATAGCAATGGTACGCTGGTTCCAAAGGGTTGCGATCGTAACAGAATGGCGTCCACATTCGCAGGAAGCGGTGTAAAACACAAAGACCTAATTGGGATACCTTGGATGCTTGCTTTTGCACTTCGCGCAGATGGATGGTATCTACGACAAGACATAATTTGGAGCAAGCCTAACCCGATGCCAGAGAGCGTAACTGACCGTTGCACTAAGGCACACGAATATATATTTCTTTTGAGTAAATCGCGTAATTACTATTACGATAACGAGGCAATAAAAGAAGATTCTGAATGGGCTGGAGACCCAAGAGCGGGATATGGAAGATTGCACTATCGAGGAAAAAGAGAAGGACAAGATGGAACAGGACAAGAAAACTTTGTTCATATAACTGAAAAAAGGAACAAGCGTTCTGTATGGAGTGTAAATGTAAAGCCATATTCAGGAGCGCATTTTGCAACTTATCCAGAGGAATTGATTGAGCCTTGTATTCTTGCCGGTTCAAAAGTTGGTGATATTGTTTTAGACCCGTTTTTAGGAAGCGGCACAACCGGACAAGTTGCTCAGAATCTAGGAAGGAAGTGGATAGGATGCGAACTTAACCAAGAGTACGAAGAATTACAGAATAGAAGGACTGAACAAATGAGTTTTTCTCTTGAGATTGTTTGAACTATGAAAACATGCTACTCCTGCCAATACAGCGCATCAGCAACAAAAGCTGTAGCAAAAGATGATGGTATGGTTGATTTACTTGTGCCTATTTTAATCTGCGCCTAGGATGAAGATAACCTGCATGAGACTGTAAAGGTATGCGAGCTTTACGTTAGGTGCAGTTGGTGCAATGAGCCATGCGAACAATCAGAATAACTCCACAAAACCTCAAAACCGCACAGGACGCATTATCTAAGCTACCCTGCGACGGTAGTATGGAAATCATAATCCGAGAGTACAAGAAGCAGCGCAGACTTGAGGCTAACAGCTACTATTGGCTAAGACTTTCAGAGATTGCAGATCAGGCAAAGGTGCTAGAACAAAAGTACAGCGCCGAATCATGGCATGAACTGTTGAAACAGATACTACTACCAGAAACCGAGCAGGAAGGCGTTACGCTTGCCGGATATGTGAAATGGATAGATGTGCCAAACGGAGGACGTTCGCTTGTTGGCAGCACCTCAAAACTAACCGTAAGAGGGTTTAACGATTATGTGACACAAGTTGAGGCGTTTGCGGTGACTGAGTTGAATGTAAAATTTACTAGCGAACGAGAAGAATTTTGAATAAGTGCGAATCATGTAAGCAATGGAAGCATGACGAAAAAGACCGACAGGATGCAGGAATGGTTTTGCACAACTATAAACCATGTACCCTAAAGCCTATTGGAAGTTACACGCATAAAACAGCTAAAGCATGTAATAAATACAAGGAGATTAAAAATGAACAATGTAATTGAATTTAGACAAATAAAAAATAAACAAACCGCAGAAGGAGAGGCTTTTTGTCTTGGATGCGGATTTAAATGGCAAGCACAAGCACTTGCTGGACAAACAAGACTCCCTTGCCCAGAATGTAAGGCTTCAAAAGGAATATGGAAATTTGAGCATTCCCCATCTAAAGATCAACTAGTCAGACAATGTAACTGTGGTAATCAACTTTTCTATCTAACACCAGATGGCCATATGTGTGCTAATTGTGGGATATATCAAACATATTAAATTGTTGAAAGTTATAGCATAAAACAGCGAAGTGTGAGAAATATGCTAAAGCCGCTTAAGCAAAAGAAGTGTAAGACTTGCGGAGTGAAATTCACGCCCTCCAAGCCACTACAAAGCCGCTGTAGCATCGAATGCGCCATTGAGTATGCAAAGGTATCAAGAACAAAGAAAGACCTCGCAGAACTGCGTGTAGCGAAAGAAAGATTGAAAAGCCGTGGAGATTGGGCAAGAGAAGCACAAATCGCATTCAATGCGTACATCAGAGCAAGGGACGATGGAAAGCCGTGCATCTCTTGTGGAAGCCATACAGGAAAGAAGAATGCTGGACACTACCGATCAGTTGGAAGCTGCCCAGAACTCCGTTTTGAAGAGAGCCAAGTACACCTCCAATGCGAGAAGTGCAATTCGTACCTTTCAGGAAACCTCATCAATTACCGTATCCAGCTTATTCAACGTGTCGGATTAGAGCGTGTGAACTGGATTGAAGGCCCGCATGAGCCTAAGAAATACACTGTTGACGACCTGAAAACCATTAAGCAAACCTATAAAGCCAAGCTCGCAGCATTGAAGAATTCAATAGTAGATTAATCACAAATGTATTGACACGCATACTGCAATAGTTCATTATTCAGCCATCGAAACGAACTAAGGAGAACAAAATGATCATCCAAAATGAAAGCAATTTCGAAGTGTTTTTCCACGGTGAATTTATTGGTTTCTTCGAAACGTGGAAAGAAGCGACAATCGCGCTGAGAGATTTAGTTTGGGCTAATTAATCCATCGAATAAACGAAACGGGAGATTGAAATGTGCGATTCTAATTCTGCAGAACTTCAAAATGTAATAGATCAGATAAATGAATTCATTCAAATAGCACAACATACTCAAATGCCTCCAGAATCGTTTGTGGAAATGCATGATTTGCTTGATGAAGAACTTGAAAAAGTTATTGCATAAGAACGAACGTTCTGCAATAATGGGCTATCAGTGATTTGCCGTCACTAGTTGTGGTAATAGCCCAAAGGTTATTAGGTATGGAGGGAACTTCGGTTCCGGCGACCACAACCGCCACGGCAAACTCCATAACCTAAAGCTTTTGGGCTTTTTGTTGTGCGCTGATCGTACTCCGCACGATAGCAAGTGGAAGCCATACCAGCGTGGATAAATGTGGCAATTGCAGATAACTGCCGTCCCTCGACCAGCCGGGGATTGTTTGGTAGCCTGATCTAGCGCCAAACACGAAACAGGTAAAGCCAAAAGTGACAAAGCGACTGACTAACGTAATTAGTACCTGATAAGCGTGAGAATGATTGCATCTACGGTTGCAGCAGATAGTGAATCTAAGGGTAGGTCACTGGACGGCTGGAGTTATGTCTAAAACAAATGGAGATTAAAATGGCAAAGGTAAAAATTACGTTCCTAGTTGTCAAAGAGTATGAGATAAAGCCTGAGTATTATCCTGGTTGCTCTACGTTAGAGGAAATGATTGCTGTTGATGTTGCCAGCGCAAACGACGACCCCTATCTTACGATTGGAGATGATTCTAATTGGTCAATTTCTGGCGAAATAATCGAACGGTAGATATTAAAATGGATGATGTCGGAATCATGTCTGACGATGCAAGATTGCGTAAAGTGCGAGAATACTTGCCGGAAGGCTGGGTAATAGTACCAATCGAGCCGACGCAGATTCAACTTGATACGGCAGATGATTTAATTGATAAGAAGATTTGCACAGTTGGTGACATTTACAAAGCAATGATAAACGAGGCTCAAAAATGAATAACGAATCTAAACTTGAAAACGGGCTTATTCCTAAATACACATCTTGCCCATATCGTTTTGAATGCGGCGACAATAACGGTAACTGCGCGCATAAAGGTGAAAATCACAATGTCACATTTTCATGTGCATTCGCTCGACTATTTGACCTTCTACATCAACATTGCGAGACTCAAAAATGAGTACGCTTTCAATCTTAGCTATTTCATGGTGTTTTGCAGTATCAATCATCATTCTATTTGTTAGAGGTGCTAAATATGACTGAGCTTGACGACTACGCAGAGTCTCTAATCCAACTACAAAGCCTTACAAAATCACTAGAGCGCGCCATACTGCACGATAACAAGGAAGAAGCATTCAAGCTATCAATTGACATTGTTGACGCTTCTATCAAGCTGCAAAACTGGTGTTTCAGGAATATGGAGTAATGACAATGAAAGCGAACAAACAAATGCGCGCCGCAATTAAAGCAGGTAAAGAAGCAGAAAAACGAAATGAGAAAAAGAAGTGTTTCGCTTGTAATGGAAGCGGTTATTATGATTCCAGGAACAGCCCAAAATGCTCCGCATGTAATGGAACAGGGCATGGAGTATAAAATGTCTGTAGATGACGATGCGACTCTTAGGGAAGAACAAGACAGGGAAATAGCTCTTAAATTCAGGAAGCCGCAATTACCGATCACTGGATTTTGCCATTGGTGTAGTGAAATGTGTAGGGGCGTATTTTGTTCTCCTGAATGCAGAGACGACCACAGTAAAAAAGAGAGATTTAACAGATAAGTTGTGATAGAATGTAGTTGTTGGTGTTAGTAGCTGCAAGCGCATGACGATGTGTAAAGAAGAGCCGCCCATATCGGGGCGAGGTTGCCAATATCGAATTTGGCCTACACCAACAACTTAAAGGATAAATATGAGACAGCAAATCGACGCAAAAGAGATCGCCCAAGTAACCGCCGCTCTAATGGTAAGTGAAGCAAAGAGCGCAGTTAAGTACTTGGACGCAAAAACCATAGTTCGTGCAACTTGGCACAACAAGCCAAGCTATAAGAACAAGCACGAAGAAATGGTGATTACAATCGGCCAGCCTAATTACCGAGAGCGCAAATTCATTGCCAAATGTGCATTGGAATGCGTTAAGCTGCCGACTAAGCCAGTGTTGAAGGATTGGCCTAAGAAGTAAAGAGCATGTGAGTGTAGCTCAGTGGTAGAGCAGAGTCCCTTATAAGGCTTTGGTCGTACGTTCAAATCGTACTGCTCACACCAAATAAATATAGGATATGTGGCGCAACTGGGAGACGCGGCGGATTTAAAATCCGCTAGGTTGATGGTTCGAATCCATCCATATCCACCAATTAACGCGCTTATAGCTCAATGGATAGAGCAGCGGAGTTCTAACCCGATGGTTTCTAGTTCAAGTCTAGATGAGCGCACCAAACAAACAGCGGAGATAATTATGGTTAATTACTATTGGCGCAAAGATTTAAACGGATGGTGCAAAATTTACTTTGCCGATGGCACTAAAGGCGATTAATTAACAGCGGAGCGGACTCTCCTCCTAACGGAAAAACAGAATAAGGCTAGTCGCTTATTGAAAGGCATAGCTCCTGAATGCAATCTCCGCTAACTTATCAAGATTGCACAAAGGCAACAAGGTGGCCGCTTAATATCAAACCTTGAAGCTATGCAATAGACTAATAACCAAAAGAGATTAAAATGATTAATGAATATCAAATATCTATAAATGGTAAAACAAATGGACATTTTGATATTTGGGCATGTCCAACGTGCGGAAAAACAGAGAGAGTTAATATTCCAACATATTACGTTCCTAATCTAGTTTGTAATTGTGCATTCCCAGACCATGTAACACAAAAAATTAGGATTTCGAATGGAGTAATTTAAAAAATTAAAAGGATATAATCATGCCATGTAAGACAAAGAAACCTAAACCACCTAAGAAATAGATATGGCTGCAAGACTAAATCCACGGCATTCACAAGAGGTAAGGGATAAAATCCAAGCCTCTGTAATCATTGATAGGCTCCAAAAGCATGTTAATGGAGACCTAGAAATGACATCAACTCAAGTAAATGCAGCTAACTCATTGTTAGATAGGTCAGTTCCTAAACTGTCGCAAATTCAACACGTTGGAGATAATGAAAATCCAGTAGCTGTTAAGATAACGCATGGTATGGATAAAGACGCTGTAGAGTTGCTATCGAAGATACGCGGATAATGGACAATCTAGAAAAAATAGAAGAAGCAATCAATAAGATATATGGTCATCTTGCAATCACAAGAGAGCGAGAAAGTGAATTGTTCGCTATTGGATACGCCAAAGGCAAAGAGGATGGTTATAAATCAGGTTTCAATGCTGGATTCTCTGAGGGATTTGAGGAAGGCAAACAATTTCCTAACGTAAGAGATGGAGCTTAAGTCAGTACAAGAACAAATCTGGAGCCTCTCGCTCAAAGAACTCATTCTATTCTGGGATGGGCTAGAAAAACTACATGGTAAGGAAGCAGTAAGGCAACTGTGCCTGGTTGACCGATATTACCTATTGGTAAGGGCTATGAATAGAGCAGATGCTTTGCATCCTTGGTTATTGACTAGATGCAGGGAAGTAGAGCGCACCCCAGACGATATGCTAGACCTATGGGCGCGTGAGCATTACAAGAGCACCATAATTACCTATGCTGGGGCTATCCAAGAGATTCTGAAGAACCCAGAGGTATCAATCGCTATCTTCTCTCATACTAAGGGTATTGCTCGTAAGTTTTTCCGGCAGATCAAATACGAGCTAGAGAGCAACGAAGTGCTAAAGGCCGCATTCCCTGATGTTCTATACCAAAACCCTCAGAAAGAATCCCCCCGATGGGCGGAAGAGACTGGATTAGTAGTCAAGCGCAAGTCAAACAGTAAGGAAAGCACATTAGAGGCATGGGGTCTGGTTGATGGTCAGCCTACATCGGCACACTTCAAACTCCGTATTTATGATGACGTAGTTTCCCCTGAATCAGTAACCACCCCAGAGCAGATTAACAAGACTACGGCGGCTTGGGAACTATCGGATAACCTTGGGACTGTGGATGGCAGGAAGTGGCACGTAGGTACTAGATACCACTTTGGCGATACGTATAACGCCATTATGGAGAGGGGAGCGTTAAAGCCACGACTACACGCAGCTACAGACAATGGACAGCCAGAAGGCAATCCGGTATTGATGACTTCTGAACAGTGGGAAAACAAGAAGCTAATCCAAGGCCCAGCTACGATTGCTTGCCAGATGCTGCAAAACCCCATAGCAGGTCAACAGGCTATGTTTGACTTGAATGACCTTCAAGAGTACGAGATTAGACCTGCTACGCTTAACGTATATATCCTGGTTGACCCAGCACGTAGCATGAAGAAAGGCTCGGCTAATACTGCTATATCAGTGATCGGTATAGACGCTGGACGTAATAAATTCCTGCTAGATGGTATTAACCATAGGTGTGACCTAAAAAGCAGATGGGAAGCAGTTAAGCAGATTAGAAAAGAGTGGATAAACAAGCAAGGCGTCCAAGGTGTTTGGGTAGGATATGAGGCATTCGGAGCTCAGGCAGACCTAGACTATTTCCACGAGCGGATGGAAGTAGAACAGAATAGCTTCCCTATCGAGGAATTAAAGTGGCCTAGAGATGGCGAAGGGTCAAAGGATGACCGCGTGCAAAGGTTAGGCCCAGACCTGAGAGCGCACAAATTATTCGTGCCTAAGAACACTCCAGATTTGACGAGCGACCAAAAAAGGTGTAAAGATGCAGGCCAGATTTATAGGATAGCCAAACCGATTAAAAAGAAGGACTCGGACGGCAATATATACGACCTTACAACGATGCTAAAGGAGCAAATCATGTTCTATCCGTTCGCACCGTTGAAGGACTTGATTGACGCAACCAGCCGTATCTACGACATGAACCCGCGTCCTCCTGTTATCATTGATGAATCAGAACTAGAGCCAGAGGTTTACGTTGACTAATGAATTGATGTTTAGTGATGAAGAATCGTCATTATGGATTGATAGATTACTAAATACGGAGTTGATTATGCCAAGCAAAACCAAGAAACAAGCTAAACTTATGGCAGCCTGCGCTCATGGTGCTGGATATACTTCTTGCCCGCCTAAGTCTGTGGCTAAAGAGTTCAACAAGGCAGACGTAGAAACAGGGATTATGCGAGACAAGCGAAAGATTACCGGAAAGGGATACCATAAAGGTAAAATGTGATGGCCGATACTATTCCAGTGCAAACAAGAGAGGTTGATTTTGCATCGTTGGTGCGCAAAGTCGAGCCAAACCTAAACGAACCGGAGGATGTTTATGAGTTTTCAAACGGACGTACATTCGAAGATTCAGGCAGCAATGGCGGCCCTTACACATCCTGATTACGATCAATTGCCGGAAGCCGTGAAGATGGTTCACACTCCGGCAGGATATGCTTGGCTTGGTGATGAAGAACGAGCAAGGGCTATTGAACGTGAAACCATGCCAGATATGGATGTGACAGAATGAACCTGATTCATGTTTCGTATGCAGAGCTTGTTTCGTTCTTTAAAGCAAACCCCGCTATCTGGTACACAATCCAACAAATGATGAAGGAATAAGATGATAAAAGTAACCGCAGAAGATATTAACGATCTTAAACATAAATTAGGCATAAAGGACAAAGTGTTCAACATTTCCATCAAATGGAAAGCATCTGACTTTGGCAGAAAATCAGAAAATGGTTGCATAGTAGATGCAACAAATACAATTGGAGGCGGAGAAGTGCCAAAAGAATTTAAATCGAACGATGATGCTTTAGAGTATATTAAATTGATGTTTAAAGACAGAAACGATTATATAGATGCAGGTGAAGAGTAATGTTGACAATAGCTGACACTGAACACCTGCAAGATATGTCTATGGCTAAGGACATAGCAGAAACTCTATTTGAAAAGTATCCTGGTTATCTATGGGCTGTCAATGTAACTAGTGGAGTAGCGGTGATTAAATGCCTTAACGTTAGCATGAACTATGGATTTGTTCTTCATTATGACGCGATTAAGGATGACGCTGGATTCCGCAAGAAAGAGGTAATTCGGGCTGGAGGAGAAATCCTAGAGAGGGCCAAACTTCATAGGGGTGAGCGCAAATCAGGTAGTAAAGCGCAAACTGTTGATGGTATTGAAAATTACAACCCAATAGCTATGCGATAGTGTTATACTACATTGCGCGTCGAGATGACGCCCTAATCCCGCAGCAGGATTTATATGGCAAAAGACTGGTTACAGTTAGCTAAGAACGCATACTTGAGTTCCACGACATACGTGGATTCAAACTATCGCAAGAAGTGGGACGATGCAATACGCATGTTCCAGTCTCGCCACCCTTCTGACTCCAAGTACAACACAGATTCATATAAGCACAGGTCTAAGATATTCAGGCCTAAGACCCGTTCGCTAGTCCGTAAGCATGAAGCGGCTATTGCCACGGCTGTATTCTCTAATCTCGATGTAATCTCTACAGAACCTCTAAATCAGAACGATCAGAATCAAGCGGCCTCTGCTGCTTTGATGAAAGAAATTCTACAATATCGTCTTACAAAAACTATCCCCTGGTTCCAACTTGTATGTGGGGCTATGCAGGATGCAATGACGGTAGGTGTGGTTTGCTCTTATCAGTATTGGAAGTACAAAGAGATTAAGACCAAAGAACTGCGCGAAGCTGGTATTGACCCGATGACGGGTGAGACTGTCTATCAAGAGATTGATGTAACGAAGCCGATTGAAGATGAGCCTTGCATTGAGTTGCTTCCTATCGAGAATGTCCGATTTGACCCAGGCGCTGATTGGGTAAACCCAGCAAAATCTAGCCCTTACCTTATCCGTATGATTCCAATGTACGTTGTCGATTTGAAGTCGATGATGGACGTTGATGGTAGAGACGGGAAGAAGTGGAAGAAATACGATGATGGGCAAATCCGTTCGGCTACTAGGCAAGAGAATGACCAAACAAAGCAGACTCGTGAACAGAATAGACAGTCTAGTTCTGATACAGGGAATGCCCCGATAACAGACTTTGAAATCGTATGGGTGCATGAGAACTTCTTCCGCATTGATGGCGAAGAGGTTGTCTATTTCACGTTAGGCACGGAATACATGCTTACCGACCCTGTACCGTTGAAAGAGGCATATTTCCACGGTGAAAGACCTATTGTGATTGGTTCGTGTGTTATCGAGACACACAAAGTGATGCCTGATAGCCCGGTTTCTTTCTCTGAACAGCTACAACGAGAAGCTAACGAGATTGCTAACCAAAGGCTTGATAACGTCAAGCTAGTCCTGAACAAGCGATATATCGTAAAGCGTGGCTCGCAGGTTGACCTTAAGAGCCTAGTTCGTAACGTTCCTGGCTCTATCACGTTGGCTAACGAACCTTCTGGTGACGTTCAAGAGATTAACTTCCCAGATGTTACGGGTTCTAGTTATGCAGAACAGGACAGGCTGAACGTAGATTATGACGAACTAACAGGCAACTTCTCCCAAGGTTCGGTAATGACCAATCGCAAGATGGGCGAGACTGTCGGCGGAATGGGAATGGTTAGTGCTGCTGCTAATCAGATCACTGAGTACACAATCCGTACTTTTGTTGAGACTTGGATGGAGCGAGTAATACGCCAGTTGGTTAAGCTTGAACAGAAGTACGAGACTGACCAAGTGGTTTTAGCTATCGCGGCTGATAAGGCACAGTTGGTTCAACGGTTTGGCATTAACCAAGTAAACGACGAATTGCTTAACCAAGAGTTGACATTGAATATCAACGTAGGCATGGGTGCGACTGACCCAGTTATCAAGCTTCAGAAGTTTATTGGAGCTTTGACTGCTTATGGGAATGTGTCATCTATGCAGGTTCAAAACCTAAACCACGAAGAGATTGGCAAGGAGATATTCGGCCTTGCTGGGTATCGTGATGGGGCTAGGTTTGTAACAACTCAAGAAGGCGCATCCCCAGAACTTCAAATGGCAGAGCAAAAAATTCAAGAGATGGGACAACAAATGCAACAAATGGGACAACAGCTTCAAATGGCACAGATGGAAAAAGCTAACCGTGAGGCCGATGTAATCCTGAATGCCCGTAAAGCTGCTGTAGAAGAGTACAGAGCCGAGACGGAAAGATTTAAGGATGTACTGCCAAACATGAACGAACAGGCGGTACAGGCTATCGTAATGCAGACTATCAAAGATATGCAGACACAAGGACAAGGCGCGGCATGAACGAACTATTTGCAGAGGCAATCCTTGGTAGGGATGCGGAAGACTTTATCCAGAGCGATATAGGCCAATATCTAATCGGATGCGCAGAACAAGAAGCACAAGAAGCGATGGAAAAACTTAAGCATGTGTTCCCGTGGCGTAGAAGGAAGATAGTAGAGCTGCAGAACAGGATTTGGAGGGCAGAGTCTATCCAATCTTGGCTGGCAGAGATTGTAATTAAAGGAAAACAAGCAACACAACAACTTGAAGGGGATGAATAATGACTGAAACCGCCATCCAAAAGGACGTGGAAACCGGAGAAGTTAATGAAGAAAAAACACTATCTCCTCGTGAAGAGATGATGGCAATGATCGCTGAGAAGGCGAAAAAAGAGCGAGACGACGAACTTGCCGATGCAGGCCACGAAATAGTTGATACGACTAAAGCGCCTAAAGAAGAACAAGAAGAAGAGGAAGTCACCGAGTCTGAGATTAAAAAAGAGGAAGAGGTTAGGGAAGAAAAAGAAGACCTCGTAGAAATCAAGGTAGACGGTGAAATCCGCAAAGTAGAAAAGGATAAGATTCTCGATGCTGGTATCAGGGCATTGCAGAAAGAGTCAACCGCAGATAAACGGCTAGAGGAAGCTACTCGCCTACTGCGTCAAGTTGATGAGAGATTGCAACAAGCGAAGACGGTAGAGACTCCATCCCAAAAGGAAGAAAAATGGGACGATTCGACTATTGCCTATGCGCTTGAGCATGGTGACGAAGAACAACGTAAATATGCAATTAAACAGTTGAGGGTGCGCGATGAAGCTACGCCTATTGAGACTGTGGAAAAACGTATTTTGGATACGATGGATTTCAAAGAAGCTTCGTCTTGGTTCCAAAATGAATACAGCGATATTGTGAAAGACCCCTACCTATTCGATTTGGCAGCATTTTCCGAAGATAAAGCACGCGCAAACGGTGATACACGTTCACGCAAAGAGCTTTATAAAGAAATCGGAGATAACTTGCGCAAATGGAAAGGCGGAGTAGTTCAAACGCAGACTATGGAACAGAAGCAAGAAAAGAAATCCGAAAAGGTAGTTAGTCTGGCGACTGCATCTATTAAGAAAGCAGCGCCACAAGAGAAACCGCCCAAGACGACTCAGGACGTAATCGAAGAGATGCGCAAGCGTCGAGGGCAAGCATAAGGAGTAATAAACATGGCTGGTCAAATCTGGGCCACTAACTCGCTGGGTGGCTATATGTACAGCGACAACTTGTCGGAAGAACTGCGCATGGCGGTTCAGCCGATGACTAAGTTTCGTCAATTCTGCGATGTCAAGGACGCTGCATTCCAAGGCAAGAAGAAGGGCGATGTTTTCCATTGGGACGTATATCAGGACGTTGCAACTGCGGCTGCTTCTACGCTGACAGAAACCAACACTATGCCGGAAACCAACTTCACAATCGTTCAAGGAACTCTGACGATTCAAGAGGCTGGCAACTCTGTTCCTTATTCTGGCAAGTTGGATGATTTGTCTTACCATCCGGTAAAGACTATCGTAAATTCCGTACTGAAGAACGATGCTACTAAGTGGTTCGATGCTGCTGCTGCAACGCAGTTCAACTCCACCCCGCTGCGCGTAGTTCCGACCGGAGGCACTTCCACTTCGGCAGTTACGCTGACCACGAACGGAACTGCGACTCTGACTAACGCAGTAGCTTTCAACAAGCAACACGCGAAGGCAATCGTGGACACCATGAAAGAGCGCAACATCCCTGCTTATCAAGGGGATGATTACTTTGCTCTGGCATGGCCTACTACTTACCGTACTCTGAAGAACGACCTTGAGTCTATTCACCAGTATACGGAACGTGGCTTCGGCATGATTATGAACGGTGAAATTGGCCGTTATGAGAATGTCCGCTATGTCGAGCAGACCAACATCCCGAAGGGTGGCGCAGCGAACAGCACTATCTATAACATGTTCTCTCGCACTGCTGACGCATGGGATAACGCTGCTACTGGATCCGACTGGATTTACTTCTTTGGTGCGGATACTGTGGCAGAGGCTATCGCAGTTCCTGAAGAAATGCGCGGTAAGATTCCTACCGATTACGGTCGAAGCAAGGGTGTGGCTTGGTATTATTTAGGCGGCTTTGGTATAGTTCATCCCGCCTCAGATGCCACCAATGCTCGCGTGGTCAAATGGGATTCGGCTGCTTGATGTAAACAATAACGGCGGTTCGGGCCTTCTCCCGCTGCCAAATAATTCTCTAGTTGAGAGGCGACTAGGGTAAAGGAAATAACATGGCTACAAAATCTATGTCTTACGACCATCCGACGTATGTTACCCGTCAGGCCGCTGTTTTGGGTCTTCCTGCGACTGCTGCATCTACTTCTGTCCAGAAGTTCGTTGCTTTTACAGCTATGAAGATCAAGAGCATTCAAGGTGCGGTGAATATCGCAGGCACTGCAACGGCTGCCGGTTACGATATCTATAACGGCACCACATCTGTAGGCGCATTTACTGCTGGCACTTCTGCTGCTGGCTCTGTGCTTACAGCGATTGCTTCTGATATCACTCTGGCATCTGGTGGTTTCTTGGATGTTCAAACCAAGGCTGCTTCTGCTACTCTTGCTGCTTCGTTGTTGCTTGAGTACGAAATCATTCCTGGCGCATCTGTAACTGCCTAACTAAACAGGGGGAGGAAACTCCCCCTTTAACTATGATAACTTTCGCAATCCCAACATGGAACCGCGCAGATAAATTGCGCATTTGTCTAGATTCGATGATTGAACAAATCAAAGAGGTAGACGATAAAGTATTGATATGCATTTACAACAATGTATCCACAGACAACACTGAAGAAGTGTTGAAGGAATTCAAAGAAAAATATCCAGATATTGTTAATTACAAATCTGGTGAAGAACATTTACCATTCGCAGGAAGCTTTAAAAACGCTTTCATGATGCCTGAAACTGAATACACATGGATGTTCGGGGATGACGATATTCTCTCTCCAAACGGGCTTATAATCGTTCTGGATGTGCTTAAACGAAAGAATATTGACTTCGTTCATGGGGCTGAGGCTTCTAGAGTGGCGAATGAACAAAGGTCGTTCTACGCTACTACGAAAAACTTGTGTTATGGATTCGGATTTATTGATGTAACCGGATTTATCTCTGGGAACATCGTAAAGACTAAACCGTATCAAAATGTTCTGAACAGCAAAGACATGAACTTGTATAACAAATCATCATTCCCGCAGTCTCTATCTATCCTTGATGCGTTCGCTGATAGTCCTGCTGCATTGATTAACGCGCCGATTGTTGATAATCAGAACAGGTCTCAGACAGAAGAATCTTGCGCCCGCTGGCAGGCTGAAAACATCCAGCTTAACTATGCGATGGTGTCGAGTGGGATTGAAAAACTAATCTCTAAGGGTAAGGTGGATAAAGAGTTGCCGAATGACTTCTTTCGTTATTTGACAGGGAATATGTTTGGGAAAACTATGTATAATTTCTATGCTCACATGCAAGCAACAAATGATTATGTTGGCGAAGAGTATTGGAAAGAAGTGGTAAAAATGGCGTCTTTCTTGAAGTTTGAAGACAAAGAAAAGATGCTTGTAATAATCAAAGAGTTCAAGAAGTCGTTTAATGCGTATGTTGCACACGTGAAGAAATCCGACAAACTTTTACAACAGCTTCAGATAGATCACGACAAGTCAACAGATACAATCTATCCGTTCTCTTATACTTAGGAGCGAATCATGAAATACAAAGAAAACTCTGGAACAAAACCATATGACCTTGAATATGGGTACTGCGAAACAGGCGCGATTCCTGAGATTGGCGACAACATAATGACCGCTGATGCAAACATGGCAGAAGAAAATCGCATGGAAGCACAGGAACGTAAAATGTATAAAGCGATGGGGATTGTTCAGGACGAGGATGTTGGTGGTTTTTTTGAGCGTCGCAATACTGATGACAGGATGTAAATAGATGACTTGGAATCTATCAGACCCGCAAGGCGACGAAGCTGCAAAAATCCGTTGGGAGCTTGTTGAGTACACTAACGGACGAGGCTTAGACCTTGGCTGCGGACAATTCAAAGCATTCCCTCATTTTATCGGAGTCGATAATGGACACCATTGGGGGATGAAAGGTGTAGACGTTCATGTAGACACATGTGAGAACTTGAGTTTGTTCGCTACTGATTCGATGGACTTCATATTCTCTTCGCATCTTCTTGAACACATCGTTGATACCAAAAAAGCCCTTGCAGAGTGGTATCGAGTAATCAAACCTAATGGTTATCTGTGTCTATATCTCCCTCACAAAGAACTCTATCCTAATGTAGGACAAGAAGGCGCAAACCCAGACCACAAGCATGATTTTCTGCCAGCAGATATTGAAGAGTTGATGTATGAAATCGGAGGATGGGATTTGGTAAGGAATGAGACTCGCTCGCAAGGGCGAGAGTACAGTTTCTTTCAGGTCTATAAGAAGCTTGAAGGGTCTGAACACAAATGGACACATAAAGACCCACAACCAGAAAAAACTGCCGCTGTGATTCGTTATGGTGCTTTTGGCGATCTTATTCAAGCATCTTCTGTATTTGCTGAACTGAAGAAACAAGGTTATCACGTAACGCTTTATACCGTTGGTTCAGGGTATGAGATTGCCAAAAATGACCCAAATGTAGATAAGTTTATCATTCAAGGTAAAGACCAAGTTCCTAACCAAGCACTACCGGCATTCTGGGAAGAAATCAGCAAGAAGTACGATAAGTTCGTCAATCTTTCAGAATCAGTAGAGGGTGCGTTGCTTGCGCTTCCAAGTCGGACTAATCACGCATGGAACAAACAAGTTCGCCATAAAATGTTGAACGTGAACTACAATGAATTCGCGCATGATTTGGCAGGACTTCCGCATAACTTCAAGCAAAAATTCTACGCAATAGACGAAGAGAAGATTTGGGCGCAGAAAGAGCTAAAGAAGATTGGTGGAAGGGTTGTAATGTGGTCTTTGTCTGGGTCTTCAGTGCATAAGACTTGGCCTTATCTAGACCAAGTAATAGCGCGCCTGATGCTTGAATACGATGATGTAAAAGTTGTTCTCTGCGGTGATGAATTGTGCAAATTGCTTGAAATGGGATGGCAGAAAGAACCTAGAGTAATCTGCAAATCTGGAGAGTGGTCTATCAGGGAATCTCTATCTTTCGCTCCTCTTGCTGACGTAATAGTAGGCCCAGAGACAGGTTTACTCAACTCGGTAGGTTACGAAGAAGTGAACAAAGTAATAATGCTTTCTCACTCTTCCTCCGAGAATCTGACAAAGCACTGGAAGAACACTCAAGCATTGGAGCCTAAAACTTCGTGCTATCCGTGCCATATTATGCACTACAATTTCGACCACTGCGTTAGGGATGAATATACTGGATGCGCAAAATGTCAATCAGATATAAGCGCAGAAGAAGTTTACGAAGCAATCAAAAAGGCATTGGGATAAATCATGGCAACTTCTGGGTCGTTCGATTATTCAGTAACAGCAAGCACCATTATCCAAGAGACATTGGAGCAGATTGGTGTTCTTGCTGACGGGGAAACTGTAAACGCGAACGATCAGTCTATTTGTCTGCGAAGTCTTAACATGATGGTCAAGCAATGGTCTGGAAACTTCGACTTTGCGCCTGGACTCAAAGCATTCTCTAGAAAAGTAGGATATGTATTCCTGCAAAAGAATCAGGGTTCGTATTCTTTAGGGCCGACTGGAGACAATGCCAGTTTGACGTATGTTTCAACCACAATGCGTATTGCCGCTATCAGCACAGCAACAACTCTGGAAGTTACATCAACTACAGGAATGACTGCTGCGGATAAGATAGGAATCGAGCTAGATTCAGGCTCTATCTACTGGACAACTATATCGAGTGTAACTGATGGGGACACTCTTGTTATTCCTGCTCCAGGTCTTTCTGGAGCTTCTGCTATCGGTAAAAGGATTTTTACCTACACCACTAAGCTTATTCGCCCTTTGTATATCGAGCAAGCATCTGTTAGAGACGTAAACGGCAACGATACAGAACTTGGAACGATGACTCCAGCTTATTACGAGCGGATTGGATTGAAGAGTACTGACGGATTCCCTTCTCGTTACCGTTATGATGACACGCTTACTAATGGAACGTTTTATATTGACGTAGAGCCTAGCGATGTAACAAACGTAATCAGATTGGCTTTTATGGCTCCGGCAGAAGATTATGACGCCGTTGGGAATGATATCGCTTTCCCCCAACAGTGGTATCTTGCTCTTGCATTGGGACTTGGAAAGATTGTAGCGCATAAATTTAACAGTGCGTTATGGACTCCTCTGCATGAAAGTAATCTAGTCTCTGCTCTATCAATCGCACGAACTGCTTACGCAGAAACAACGGAAGAGTATTTCCAGCCGGGGGCAGAATGAAAGTAGAATTTCTAGGCGGTGCTGATACACAACGTTCGCTAAACCATAGCGACAATCGCTGTATTAACCTAATCCCTTCTCTGAATGACAAGGGAGATATTGGTGCTTTTTACAATGCGCCAGGATTATCCCTAGAAGCAACTAACCCGTCCGCACAAGTTGGTAGTGGAATCTACACAGCTTCTAATGGTAGATGTTTTGAAGTGGCTGGGACTACGCTTTACGAGATCACCTCAGTTGCCGGAGTTATCACTACTACCAGCCGAGGAACCGTTACATCGTCGTCTATTTCACGTATGACTGACAACGGAATAGACTTGATTATAGTCAATGGTGTTGATGGGTGGTTGTTTACATTCTCAGATAACACTCTGAGACAGATCATTGTGGCGCAAGAAGATTTTACGGTTACGATTGCAGACCCTGCTGTATTCACTAAAACAGCGCATGGACTTCCTGCTGGAACTGGAATTAGACTTACCTCGACTACAGATTCTATTCTTTCAAATAGTTTAATCGAAGCGTTAGATACTCCTACTGTAGCGACTTCTACGTGGCCTTGGGCGATAGCTGTAGCACCAGCTAATGATTTTGTTTACGTACTTGCCGAAAACACAAAAGGCATTGATATGTACACAAGAGACACTTCTACAGGGTCTTTATCCCCACTAAGCCCACAAACCGCTGATTTACTGAACTCAGGGTTTGGTAACTATGGGAACAACTTTGCCATTTCGTCTGATGGGATAAGCGGATACGTTGCAGGAAATAGCGTTATCCACATGCTGGCAATAAACACTACAACCGGAGTGGTAACTAATCAATCTCCAGCTACGATAGCAACGTCATCTGTTCCTAGCTGCATAGCTTTATCTACGGATGACAAGTTTGCTTATGTCACTATCCCAGCTAGTAACACTATCGCACAATTCAGCAGGAATTTAGGAACAGGTGAGTTAACTGCGCTTACCCCTGCCACGATTGCTTGTGCTACAAACCCTCAATTTGTAGTTGTGTCGGATGACAATCTATTCGTCTATGCAGTTTGCTACACATCCAACACAGTCAATATGTATAGCAGGAACACGACTACCGGACTCCTTACGGCCTTAACGCCGGCGACTATTTCATGCGGCGGGCTTAATCCGCAATGTGTATCTGTATCGCCTGATAATCTTCACTTGTATGTCACAAACAGGGGAAGCAATAACATTTCAATGTTCGTCAGGAATGTAACTACCGGCCTTCTGACAGCGTTATCTCCGGCGACGATCTCTATCGGAACCAGCCCGAATGTAATGTCTATAACGGCAGAATCTATTTATGTGACGAATAGTGCAGATGCGACAGTTTCACAATTCAGCAGAAACGCAACTACTGGACTTTTGACAGCTTTGACACCGGCGACTATTGCGACAGAAACCTATCCTTATGGGGTTGTAACTGCGCCAGATGGTAACTCGGTCTATGTTTGTAATCGAGGTTCTAATACTATCTCGATGTATTCTAGGAATGGTACAGCTACGGACGTAGGACTCCCTACCGGACTGGCCGAGCTTACCACTTATTACATTTCAACAAATGGATTGACAGCGGATGCTTTTGAAGTCTCAGAGACTAAAGGAGACTACAACCATTTCGTCAATCCAAATTCCCCAGCTACTCAAACTAGCCCAACACTGATTGTTGGAAAATACACTTTAAGCATTACAGGTACAGGTTCTATTGCTGTTGCAGGAACGACAGCAACAATTACCGGAACAGGAAGTGCTGTAGCCGGAACTCCTATCAATTTTGAGGTAACAAAAGAAGGCACTGTGACTTACACAGTAACAGGGACACCTACAACAGCAAACGCTGGAGTAACATTAGCAGCAACTTCAGGTCAGCAATCAGGAATTCACACTTACACAACTTTAGGGTACGGATTCCCTAATGGGTGTAAAACAATCTCCTATATGAATGGTAGATTTGCTGCACTTGAGCCAAATACTCAGAACTTTTATCCGTCAGAAGTTCTTAACGGCGAATGGTGGGATGATTTGAACGTCCAGACTGTAGACGCTAATCCAGATCAGAATGTTGGGGCCACTACTGCGCACCAGGAATATATTGTATTCGGTAAAAACTCAGGACAAGTTTATTACGATTCTGGCGCTTATCCGACACCGTGGATTCCTAATCCTAGCGGCGTGTTTGAAGTCGGATGTTCTGCTGAATACTCCATAGCCTCTATTGATAACACAGTATTTTGGCTTGGTGGGAATCAAACCGGAGACGGTATGGTTTGGAAGATGCAGGGGTTTACTCCGATAAGAGTTTCTACCCATTCTATCGAATTTTCCATTCAATCAATGTCTGATATTTCAGATGCTCGATCATTTACATATCAGCAGGACGGACACAATTTCTATGTGTTGACTTTCCCAACAGGGGATAAAACATTTGTATATGACATTAATACTGGCTTATGGCATGAAAGAGCTAACTTTTCTGGCGGGTCATTCTCACGTTGGGCGGCACAGGAACATGCTTACTTCGCTGGGAAACACCTAGTTTTAGACCACACGGAAGGCAAGATTTATAGCCTATCGAATAGCGTCTATACATATGGAACTGAGGATAGGAAGTGGCTACGTTCTTTCCGTGCTCCTACGGCAAATATGAACCGTGAGCGCCATACAAGGATGCAACTTGATTGCGAGGCTGGGGTAGGATTAGTTGGAGGAGCAGAACCTACCGTAATTCTCAAATGGTCTGATGATGGTGGTCATACTTGGTCTAACGAAATCTGGCGATCTATGGGAATTGGCTCAATCGGAGAGTATAACAAACGAGTAGTTTGGCATCGTTTGGGTATGACTACCGGACAGCCTAGGATTTATGAATTATCTGGTACTGCGGCTGTAAAAACAGTGTTATTAAACGTATATTTAGATTAGAATAGGCGCAGTTAATAATTATTCCTCAGATTATGAAAAATGAGTTAATCACTTGCGAAAGTATCGAAGATATAGAGCAGAGAATGCTTACTCTTCCGCAGGCTGATTGCCCTGTATCTCATAAATTCGGTGATGGTATCTATATCCGTGAGCTTTCCATGAAAGCCGGAACATTAGCTATAGGCCATGAACAACGTTTTCAGCACTTCAATGTTTTCCTTAAGGGGAAGGTGCTGATGAGGAATGATGATGGCTCTACAACGATTCTGGAAGCCCCCATGACGTTCTTTGCGAATGGCGGGCGAAAGGTTGGTTATGTTTTAGAGGATATGGTCTGGCAGAACATCTACCCTAATCCTGAAAACATTACCGATGTTGAAAGTCTGGAATCTAAATGGCTGATTAAAAGCGATTCATGGAAACAACACCATTCCTTTATTGGCGACTTGAAGAAGCTGGAACACGAAGTAGACCGACAGGACTTCAAAGACGCATTGATTGAAATCGGGGTGAGTGAAGAACTTGTTACGGCTCAATCGGAAAACGAAACCGACCAGATTAACTACACGAACAGCCACACAAGAACCGCCCCATCAAACATTCATGGAATTGGATATTTTGCGACTAAAGCAATTCCTGCAAATGTGATTATTTCACCAGCTAGGCTTGGAGGTCTTAGGACTCCAGCTGGACGATATACAAACCATTCTTCTACTCCGAACGCACGGATGGAAGGCGATGAAAATGGGGACATTTGGCTTATATCTACTCGATATATTGAAGGATGCAAAGGCGGACAAAATGGTGAAGAAATCACCATAGATTATCGTCAAGCAATTAAAGAAACATTAAGGATTGGAGGTGAGCCATGTCAGCAGTTGCCGTAGCAGGTTTAGCAGTAGGTGCATATGGAGCAAGTCAACAATCTGAAGCGGCTCGCAGGGCCGCAGAGGGGCAACAAGGTGCTGCCAATCTTTCACTTGCAGAACTTCGCCGCCAATACGACATAAGTCAAAGCAACCTAGCGCCTTGGTTGCGAGCTGGAACTAGGGCATTGGCAGAACAAGAAGCACTAATGGGACTTGGTGGTGATACTGCTGGGTCTCTAGCAGCGTTGCGAAGCTCACCAGGTTATCAAGCCAGACTTCAGCAAGGGGAAAGGTCTTTGGCTGGTAGTTCTGCTGCTCGTGGAGGTATGGGAAGTGGTAAGGCAATGACCGCCGCCGCTGGTTGGGGACAAGATTATGCTTCTAATGAATATGCCAATCGTCTAAACCAACTTGCTGGGCTTTCAGGAACTGGACAATCTACGGCAGGTTCTTTAGCAGGATTGGGACAGAATTATGCTCAAGGAATGGGTAATATCTGGCAGAACGCAGCAAACGTACAAGGCGCTGCAGGTATTCAAGGGGCTAATGCGTGGCAGTCTGGAATCCTTGGAGGGTTAGGTGCTGGAATGAATATGTACGATTACTTTAACCGTCCTCGCAATGTAATAGGTTAACGGAGGATATATGGCGCTCGACCCTTCAATTTATGAAAACGTAGGCCGTGTAAATCTAGGCGCTGGACTGTCTAGTTTGATTGACGCACAACGTGCCAGAGAATCCTATGCGACAGAAAACCAACTTAGGCTTGCTACGCTGACTCAACAGGGTCAACTCGCACAACAGCAAGCACAAGAAGCAAAGAGAACAGCACGAGTTAAGAGAGGACAGGAATTAAACATTTGGCTGTCGAATGCTGTTCAATCTGGCCGGCCTATGGAAGAGGTAATGAAAGAGGCTTTAGCCTATGGTTCAGAAATAGAAGCAAATCCAGAGGATACGCAACGTCATGTAATGTCTGTTTATCAGAACGCTCAGACTCCAGAAACACGTTCGCAATTTGCATTTACACAAGCCTATCCTGATTTGGTAGCTAAACAACGTGCGGAGGCAATGTTTCCGAAAGCAACTACACAAGCCGCACCTAGTACATTGGGTAAATTAGTACAGGAACGCGAAGCATTGCCTGCGAACTCTCCATTGCGCGCATTCTATGATGCTGCTATTAAGAAAGAGACTGAAAGGCAAGATAATACTCTTGTTGCTGTTGTTGGACCAGCAGGAACTCCAATATTGACAACCAGACAACAAGCAGTAGGAATGACGCCTGCTCCTAAAGCTGGGGCAGGAAAAGGTGTTGCGACACCAGAACAAATTGAGCAGAATTCATTATCTGCACAACAAGCACTAGACCAAGCAAATAAACTGCTTCAGCATCCTGGCAGATTAGCGGCTACTGGTGCTTCTAGTTTCTTGAGTAAAATACCAGGAACTGAGGCAAAAGGTTTTGCGGCTAATTTGGATACATTCAAAGCTCAAACATTCTTGCCGATGGTATCTGCACTTAAAGGAATGGGTGCATTGTCTGATGCTGAAGGCAAAAAGATTGCTGATTCTGTTGGGGCGTTAGACCCTAGTATGCCAGAAGCAGAATTTGAACAGTCTTTGAGGGACACTATGGACTTTCTTTTTAAGAAAGCGAAAGCCGCTGGATTGAACGTTAATAATCCTGCTAATCCTCAAGATACTGGATGGAGTGACCTATGACATGGGAACCTGCTGAAAGAGTTCAAAAGAACACCGCTGGAGAATTCCGTGCACTTATCAATGGAGAGTGGGTTCCTGTTGCAAAAGTTCAAAAGAGTGCATCTGGACAATATCGTGTTGATCGTGGCGAAGTACAAGCTAAAACAGAAACACAACAACCAGAACAGCAGAGCGCACTAGAGCAACTTGGAGGTGCTGCTGTTGCTACCGGAGCAGGATTGTTAAAAGGTGCTGCGGATATTGGGGCAACAATTCTTTCGCCATTTGACTATCTTGGTTTAAGTGGTAGAACACCTCAAGAACGCCGCGCAAGTTTGCAAGAGTTTGCTGCTGGATTTAATCGTCCTGCATTTACTGCTGGTGAGATAACTTCTCAAATCGCCGGAAGTGCTGGAGCTGGTGGTGCATTGGCTCAAGGTGTACGAAGAATTGCTCCATTTGCTACAGAGGCAGCTACAGCGTTAGAATCTGGTGGTATGGCTAGAGGACTTCCTATCGCACAGAGACTTGCTGGAGGCGCTATATCAGGTGGCGCACAGGCTGGATTAGTTAATCCGCAGGATTCAGTTACAGGAGCGCAAATCGGTGCTGCATTGCCTGCTGGCGCGCAACTTATAGCTAAAGGAATTCCTGCCGCATTGACCGGAGTTACTGGCATGACTACCGGAGTAGGTGACGAACCTATCAAGCAAGCATTCCAAGCTGGGAAACGCGGAGGCAAAACTGCTGAAGCATTCAAAGCAAACATTCGCGGAGAGGCGAATATGCTCGATGTACTGGATACTGCCAAACAAGACTTGGCGGCTATGAACGCTGCTAAATCTGCTGAGTATCGTGCAAACATGCAAGCGATTAAATCAGATAAAACAGTTTTGGACTTTGCTGGCGTAGACCAATCAATCGTTGATGCTTTCAATACTGTCACGTTCAAAGGACAGGTTAAGAATCAAAAAGGAGCAGAAGTTCTAACAAAGATTTCTGATGCTATCGGCGATTGGAAAAATCTACCACCTTCTGAATATCATACCCCTGAAGGATTGGACGCACTTAAACAATCAATCGGCGGGATTGTTGATTCTATCCCGATGGAAGAGAAAACCGCCCGCAAAGTCGGAACGCAAATCTACAATGCTATTAAGGCTGAGATTTCAAAACAAGCTCCGGCGTATTCTAAAACGATGAAGTCATATTCTGATGCGACCGAGACTATCAGGGATATTGAGAAGTCGTTATCACTTGGTCAAAAAGCATCCGCAGATACTTCTATGCGTAAACTGCAATCTCTGATGCGGAATAACGTATCTACCAACTACGGCCAGCGGCAACAATTAGCGAAAGAACTTGAACAAGTCGGAGGCGGTGAGATTATGCCAGCTTTGGCAGGTCAGGCATTGAGCGAACTAACCCCTCGTGGTTTAGCTCGTGTTGGTGGAGGTTTGGCTGCTGGAGGCGCTGTTCTTAACCCAATGAGTTTGGCGGCGCTTCCTGCTGCTAGTCCTAGACTTGTTGGTGAGGCTGCATATGGTTTAGGTGTTGGAGCAAGAGGTGTTGGAACTTTAGCTGATTTAATACCTCAAGGTGCAGATAGTTTGACTCGCGCCGCAATCATTAACGCACTGGCAAACAGATAATGGCTATCCTGACAAAATTTCGGCACAGATTCTATAACAACGATGGAACTCTAGCCGCTGGTGGAAAGGTTTACACCTACGAAGCCGGAACATCCACAGCTAAAGCAAGCTGGACAAGCTCTAGCGGTGCTATAGCTAATACTAACCCGATCATCCTTGATTCTAAGGGGGAGTGCGACCTTTGGACTTCTGGACTATACAAAATCAACGTAACTCAATCGGATGATGTGCAGATCACAGGCTACCCCGTAGATAATATCGGACAAGGACAATCTAGTTATGACATAGCAGGATTCCTCTCAGGAGTGCCTGCAGCCTCTCAAATACTTCTTAGGCTACCGATGGTAAGGCAGGTAACTTTCGACGTTAACATGGCCGGTTCTAAGGGTGCTGCGAGTGTTGCTGCAACCGCATCTACTACGTTCACGATTGCAAAGAACGGAGTGAGTATCGGAACGATGGTATTTGCATTGGGCGCGACTACTTCGACTTTCGTAGCGGCTGCTGCATCTACTTTTGCTATTGGAGATGTGTTGAGTGTAACAGGCCCAGCAGGTGCTGATTCTACTCTAGCTAATGTCGGATTTATCCTCGCTGGAAACATCACTCCATGAGTACTTGCATCCTGACCGGATTCGCAAAGAAAAAACACAAGGTGGGAACTTCTTATGCTTGTAATGGTAGTGATTTGCCTATAACACAGGATTTAGGAACTAGTATTTTTCAAGGGCCTAGCGGAACGATTTTAACTGTTCCGGCGACAGAAATTACGTACACTATTATCGGTAGTACTCCATGCGGAGATACAATTCGTAGGATAAGCACTAAGACCTATTCTTTGTTAACAGGCGCAACTTATGCAACTGGGAATACTCCGATATATACTGCAATTTCTCCAGATGGAATATCTGTTTATGTAACTAATCAGGCCAGTCTATCTATTTCTATGTATTCTCGGAATACTGCCAATGGAACATTATCAGCAAAAACAGATTATGCGACAGGAACGTCTCCAAACAAAGTAGTTATTTCTGCCGATGGTAAATCTGTGTATGTTGCCAATCAAATATCTGCAACAGTTTCAATGTATGCAAGGAATATAGTCACTGGCACATTATCAGCAAAAACTGATTATGCAACTGCTGCCAATTCTCAAGGATTAGCAATATCCGCTGATGGGAATTCTGTATATGCTACATCGGCAACTGGCGTGGTTTCAATGTATGCAAGAAATACAACAGATGGCACATTGTCGGCTAAAGTGGATTATGCGGCAGGCACTACACCATATGGTGTGGTTGTTTCTCCTAATGGGGCGAACGTTTATGTTGTTAATTCTGGCGCGAATACTGTTTCGAAATACACAAGAGATATAAATACTGGCGTTCTTTCAGGTAAAACTGATTATGCGACTGGAACCGGAAGTACCCATATATCAATATCTGTTGATGGTAAATCTATCTATGTAACCAATCATACTGCTAACACAATTTCAATGTATGCAAGAAGTACGATAGATGGAACTTTGTCTACAAAAACTGATTATGCAACAGGACTTGCGCCATATGATGTAACTATTTCGCAAGATGGAACTTCTGTATATGCGATAAACGTATCTGGAAATACTGTTTCTATGTTTTCGAGGAATACGGTTGATGGAACTTTATCCACCAAAACTGATTATGCAACTAGCACTAGTGCATGGGGAATAGCATTATCCTCATTGGGGGATTTTGCATATATAACAAGTCTAGTTGATAACACGATTATGCTGTATTTAAGAAATTCAGCAAATGGCGTATTAACCAAAATGCCAACATCTGGTTATTATCTTTTCATGCATGAAGTCCTAACCTACGACCTAGTATGAGCCTATCCCCTCCACCATCAAGAGAGCGTCTGCCTATATCAACTGAAGGCGGTAAATCTTATGCAGAAATGCCTCGCACATGGATTAAATGGTTCACGGACATAAAAGAACTGCTGGCTCCTGTATCTACTGGTGGTCAGATTCTTTGGTCTGCTATTAGCAAGGCAGGTTCTAACCTAACGGAAATTGAAACGCGCAAACACGCTGACTTGCAAGAGTTGGATTCTGATGCTGCTACTCATTTAACAAAATTGGTTAAAACAGACTTAACTGATGGAGGTGAAACAATCCTCCATAAGCACAGGCACAATTCACAAGCTGGATTGCAAGGAGGTACAACGGATGATTATTACCATCTAACCGGAACACAAGCTACAGATTTGACTGATGGCGGTGCTACAACGCTCCATAAGCACGACCATGCGGCGCAAGATAACCTGAATAGTGCGACGTATTCTCACCTCACCGCTGCACAATTAAACGCCGCTCTTAATCAAATGAGCACCGCGCTGATAACAGGATGCACATTATCTATCAATGCAGATACCACTAAATTTGACGTAGCCGCTGGTACATTCCGTGTAATGAACAATTACACAAACCCACTTGCTTCTACATATTCTGAAATAACTTATGCAGGGTCTACTGGGAATTCCGTTACAAACCTAGCTACGCAAGACAGCACTTATGTCATTATTGATTCTGCCGGAACAATAACACAATCAGCGACAAAACCTTCTGGGGCTGATTTAAGAAATAAAGTTCTGTTAGGTGCGTTAGTACACACAAGTCACACATTTATTAGTTCTGCTGATTCATTAACTGAAGTAAATGGTTTTGATGTTTCCAGTTCTTTAACGGACATTTCGTTAGCAGTTGGCCCGATCAATTCTGGGAATATATATTCGGCCAATGCTACAAACACTCTCAGGATAAATAAATCTGCTGGAACACTCACACAGACCGGAATTAACTGGAAAAATAACAAACAAAACCCAAACGTAATAACGTGTGCTGCATCCACTGGAGCATCATTTCTTATCACATGGCGTAATGGTACTGGCGGATGGACTACAGTATTAAATTCAGATATCACCCCTGGACGATATGACGATGGAACAGGTGGGGCTACTCAGCCTAACGGTTTAGTAAGCAATAATAAATGGACGTTGCTTAGAGTTCACTATTTACCAAACTCACAACTAACAGGGATTGAGTATGGGCAAATTGTCTACAACAGTGAAGCCGAGGCAGAAGCTGCAAAATCCGTAGCTACTGCTAATAATCCTGCGCTTGATTCTATTCCATTTCGTGGATGGATAATTGTAAGAGGTGCGGCAACTAATTTAAACTTGACTACTGATGCTATATTTTTGGATGCGGGTAAGTTTGGTTCTGAGACTAGTGGTGCATCAACCGGAAGTTCAACGACTAATTTACAGGGCGCATACAACAATTCTACACAACCGCAGATTGTAACAGATGCAACATTGGGTGCATTCCAAATAAAGCGAGGCTCTGCTGCGGATACTGATGTTGTATTTGAAGTTTTGAATGGAGCAGGGACTGCGGTTTTTCAAGTGACAGGTTTAGGAGTTGCTGGAACTGGCATAACTTTGGCTCAAAGCAGAGCAGTTTCGACATTAAGGATTTAACATGTTCTTAGACTCAAATAGAAAATTAACCGCCGTTCTCACAACCGCAAAGACAACACTTAATTTGTCGGTTTCTCTGGATGTTGTTGATCTAACAACTACGACTACAACTGCGGTTCCGTTGGGTACTTATACGAACGGGACAACCCCAGTAGATATTGTTCCTGCTCCTGCGGCTTCGACCATTAGGAAAGTAAATGGGCTAAGCATCTATGGGCGGGATACCGTATCAAAAATAATTCGTATTTATGTGGTAGATGCAACTGCTACGACTGGATTAATTACTGCTGGTGCTTTTTTAGTGGGGAATGATTATCAGATTGTTTCTGTTGGCACTACAGATTTTACCTTGATCGGAGCTTCGGCTAATACGGTAGGTGTTATTTTTACGGCAACTGGAGTAGGAACTGGAACAGGAACGGCGGCAACTTGTTATCAGATTCAGGATGTCACTTTACAGATTGATGATGTATTAGGATATACAGACACAAGCGGATGGTACATAACCGATTCTTTGGGGAATCTGAAATCTGTTCAGGCCGCAAGTGCTACTTCTATTGCTTCTGCAATTCATGGAGCGACGAACAAAACAACTCCAGTTGATGCTGATGAATGGGTGATTTGGGATAGCATTACCGGATTACTTAATCATGTAACGTGGGCAAATATCAAAGCTACGTTACTTGGGGTGATAGCAGGTAAAGCGGTACAAGTTGATCAATCCGTAACAGCATGGACTCGTGCTGCTACAACAACTCTTGATACATCACTAAACGGAACTCTGAGTGATACCGGAACAACCATTACAGCATTCAACGGAGTTGCTGGGGTAACTTATCATGTTAGAGCATTGGGCGCAGGTTCAATCACTCACCACGCAACAAATTTAATCATTACACAAGGACTTGCGAGTATCACTACCGCCGCTGGCGATACGTTCGATGTGGAGATGCTAACGGCGACGACTTGTCGGATTAAGAACTATGTTGCTGCTGTAGGCCCATATTCTTCGGGCACGGTCACGCTGACGCTCACCGGATGCACGACTTCGCCAACCATTGACTTCAAGTGGGTCAAGATTGGCAAGCAGGTAACGCTATCTCCACTTGCTATCAGCATTGGCGGTACCAGCAACTCGACTTCCAAGACTCTGACTGGGTTGCCTTCCAGCCTCGCTCCGTCATACGTCTATTACGACCACGGAGTATCAGTTGACAATGGCGGTACGCCAATTTTTGGCTTAGCCCAGTTCGCTACCATAGGCACCATCACATTGCAGCCATCTCCATCTGGACCAACATGGACAGCAAGCGGGGCAATGACGTTCTACCCAAAGTCTTACACCTATATCACCGCGTGAGGAACATATGGCTGAAATCAAACTAGGAAGATTCGGCATCATCGACATCGAATCGAACGGCTATTCGCTGGGGCTGGTGCCGGGTTGCAACATCGCGGCAGAACTTTCCTTGAGACCAAACCTTAATCTGACTTTGGGAGAGGTGGCCACCATCAACGCGCTGGCTACAGCGGAATGGACTCTGGCAGTAATAGCAGCGATAAATCCTATAATACAAAAAACTACAGCACAAATAACTAAAGAACTTGAACAAGCGGTTGACAGACATATTGATTCTGTAGCAAGAGCTGACAAGTGGGACTCTCGCGTTACCTGCGCAATGCGCGCAGGCTATCCTAACCCGTGGCAGAACAAAGCAATCGCATTCGGTCAATGGATGGATGCTTGCTATGCGCATTGCATCCAAGTTCAAGCAGCAGTTGCTGCAGGGACTCGCCCTGTACCGACAGAATCTCAATTAATATCAGAGCTTCCGATTATGGTATGGCCTGCATAAAATGTGGTAAAATGTGTTGACTTTTAAAAAGGAGATGATTATGGCTGGATATGGTAAAGAACCCGTTAGGCGCAAGAAGCAAGAAGACATCCCAACAAATGGAAACAAGAAGAAAAAATGATTCCTCTATGGATTAACGTCTTTGCGTTCTACGCTCTGGCGTTCATTTTGAAGTCTAGGACGTACTCAATCCTTGCTTTTTCGGCTATTGCTAATCTTGCGATAGACCATTACACAACCGCTGACAGTCCGTGGTTGATGATGGTCTATTCAGATATTGAATTAGTAACCGCCTTACTTGTATTGAAGTACGGCGACATTCAGAAAATCTATCAGTCTATCTTGCTTGCACTAATGCTTGCTCTTCATTTTACAGGTCAACTCTTCATCGTTATTGATGATTACTACCTGTTTGAGTCGGGGATATACACCTATGTCATGTCGTTATTGATTATTTTTCAGCTTTTGGGAGCGGGATGTGGAACTGACAAACTTAATACCTTACATCGTCCTAATCCTAATCGGTGGAAAACTCGTTTTCCTTATCTGTCAGATCGTAAAGCACATTAAATACTTGTGGAAGGCAAGAAATGATTAATACGACATTACATGATGCATCTAACATCGGGGCTGGGGCAACTGTTGGGGGAGGGTTGTTTCTTTTCTTCGGAGAGAATGCTACCGCTATCGGCGCTATGACTGTAGTGTTTACTGCCTTAGTAACTTTGGTGTTTCAGTATCTCAACTATCGAGTGAACAAACATCACAAAGAAATAGACCGACATCATGTAAAGGATGAGATTATGAAAGAATTGGGGATGAAGAAGTGAAGGTTCTGCAAAAACGTTACTGCTTCGGGGACGACTTTACAATTAGCCGCATCGAACTTGACAATAAATCATTCAACGGTTGTCCGTATATCCTTGAGGATGCTGTTCGAGAAATTCCAAATAAATCAGTTAGAGCTTGGAAGGTAAAGAATGAGACAGCCATTCCTGTTGGTACGTATGAGGTGGAAAAGACATTTAGCCAGCGATTCGGCAAGATGGTATATCAATTAATGAACGTGCCAGGGTTTGAAGGCGTAAGAATCCATTCTGGCAACACCTCACATGACACCGAAGGATGCCTCATAATTGGCAAGGAACGCGATGAAAAGAATGGAGAGGTATCAGGTAGCCGAGTGGCTAAAGACGCGCTTGAGCGTGTTTTAGACGCTGCTGTAGCTCGTGGAGAGAAGATTTACTGGACTGTTGAGGGGATGAAACCATGAGCGTAGATATTGCAGGACTTGGAGCTTTGGCAACAGCGGCAAAAGGAATTGTAGATAAGTTCTGGCCTGATAAAACCGAAGTCGAAAAGGCTAAACTCGCTACAGAACTTCAAACAGTAATGAACGAATACAATCTTTCATCTGATCAGATTGAAGTTAACAAGATTGAGGCCGCATCTACTAATTGGTTTATTGCTGGATGGAGACCTTCTTGTGGTTGGGTAGGGGCATTAGGTCTAGGATATGCGGCTATCATCGAACCATTTATGCGCTTTGTTGCTACCCAATTCGGATATTCTGGGACGTTCCCTGTCCTGGACACAAGCATTACAATGCAAATCCTGTTTGGTCTGCTCGGTCTAGGCGCTATGAGGACATTCGAGAAAAACAACGGAACTGAGAAAAACCGTTAGGAGAAATTAAATGGACGGATTGCTACTTGGGCTTCTTATCTGTCTTTGCATGGCGTTCATGGCTTGGGAATATTGGAAGAAATAACGTGAAGCTCTACAAGGAATGCAGAGCTTCTTGCGTTAGATAGTACGAGTTAGTTGGTCAATGTCGGATTCTGGCGATACCTGCTCCTTACGCTTGGATGCGGCAAGACGGCGAAGTTCATTACCACAATCACCACTCCCATCCGCGTATCCGGTAACATAATCATCCGGCTGATTGCCGTTTATTTGATGTGGCCTATCTTTCTCAAATTGAGCGTCACAGATTTTTGCTGCTTCTTCCAATGCTTCCGCATCATGTTCTTCCAGCCATTGCGTAGCCTGTGGCTCGGTGGCGGAGAGCACGTCCATAATTTCTCCGTACACTTCTTCCCATGCCCAGCCACCTTTCCCGCTTGCTACATCATGCAAACAAGCTGCTGATTGTTTTAATTGCCCAACCAGCATCGCCCGCTCACGCTTGAGAGATTCGAGTTCGGATTGCTTTAGTACAACGCTTATCATCAGGGAGTCTATTTGTTGCTGCAAAAACTGTTCAGTATTCATGCTCATCACTTATCTCCTTTAGCGCGTAGTTCGGATGCCGCAAAAGTCTCTATATGCGGAAGAACAACTGTTTCATATGCTTCGCATTCAATCATGCATGCCAGGAATGATTTAAGTCGGTCTATGGTTTTTGTCCTATCCTCTCTTAGTGCGGAGATGGATGGGTGTAGCTGGACGGCTTCATAAGCTGTGCAATACGAACCGTGCCTATCGTGCTGACCAGTGTATTTATTCAATGCCTCCCGCAGCTGCTCCACAACTAGCTCGGTTGCGGCGAGTTGTTGCTTGAGTTCTTCGATGGTCTTGTGCATGGCTACTATTTGCTTATCATCTGCGGTTAGCTGTGCGTGCAGCCCTTCGACTGTCTTGTTGGCTTCTTCCGCGCCTTCCTTGCGGTAGTGGTCGGCGAAGGCTTGGAGCGCATCTTCTGTGAAAGCAATAGAGCCATCTGATAGATACGTTGCGAGGTCATTTGCAACTTCCATAATGTCTGTCATGTTCAATCCTTCGCGTTATCAGGGTGGGCGTAAATCGGCTCATACTCCGATAAATTTTCAGTGGTACGAACTTTTCCTGCTATGACTGGCAGAAATTCAGGGAAATCGCCTACTCGATATTTGACATATGCAACCGGCTTCGCTTCCTTGTACTTGGCAAGCTCTGCTTCCAATTCTGCAACGCGAGCATTCAACATACGTTCTGCATCACAGCAATCGTTATAATGACGTTCTGTTTCTTCAAGACTAACAATCCGTTCCTGCAACTCAGCCTCGCGCTTTTGGGATTCAGTTAAAGCCTCACACAACTTAATCTCTGCTTCTTTTAGGCGATTGCGCTCTTGCTCACCTTGAGCAATTGCGGCTTGCCATACTGGAAATTTATTTGCCAGCGCGCCTGCGCTTGGATAGTTTGAATATTTCAACGAATACCATTTAATGAATCCCAATCGAATATTCTCTTCGTTCTGTGCGGTCATAACTTGCCTTTCATAATCAGATAACAGATCATTCCGCATACTGCGACAAATGCTATCGCTCCAATCAGATTATTGATATTTGCTTCTGTCATTCCAATCTCCCAGTAATATCAATTTTAACTCCACAAGCAATCATCGCTACAACAGGCTCTTGTTGAGCTGCATTAATCCAGCATTTCAAATCAAACTCTTTATCGTTTCCATTTGAGAAAAGAAGCAAGTCCATATTCAACTTAACTGGAATCTTCTGTTCAAGTCCGTTGTGCGAGATGGTGAATGTGATGATGGCGTTGGTCATTTTGGAGCCTCCGGCAATGGCATCCAGTGAGTAGGATTGCAGTTATAACCATTCTCTTGCCACCGTCCTTTGCCTTTTTTAGTGTATGAAAATGACCCGATAACTGTACGTCCACCAAGCCACAATAACAAATATGGACTTGTGTTGCGATACCAGCTCTCTTTGTCAAATTCTTTGATTGGCGCTGTTTCAATCGGTTGCCATTCCATTTCAATCTCCTAGTTCGTTTAGATGGCTAATTAGGCCTATATTGCGCGTTCAATATAGGGGTGCTGCTGAGTGACTTCCCTGTTTGAGCCATCACGCGGAGAGGCTTGGAAAGTAACGCATTCATCAATATATCTTTGTTCTTCTTCTGTTGCGCATGACTTTGCATGATTTATAAAGCTCTCAGAAAGCACATTAGTAGTGGTGCGAGAATCATGGAGTTTTTTTCCATGATTCATATACCACTCATATGCAATGTTCATTTTGCATTCAAGGCATCATAAACATCTCCAGCAACTTTTGCGTATGTTCCTTGTCCAAGAACGGTATCAATAGCCTGCTGAATTGTTTTACCGCTATTTACTTCGCTGAGGATTGCTTTGCTGATTTTTGCGTTCATTTCAATCTCCTTAGTTCGTTGTTGATGTAATGAACTATAAAAGAACAAGTAAAGAAAGTCATATAAGTAATTTCAATGCTCTGGCACTCTATTATGAATTTTCAGCTTCCTTCGATTCTCTCGATGATATTCTCTATTACATTCAGTGCATAACGTACCAAGTATCTTGCCGCTTTTGGTTACATGGCGGGGCTTTTCTTTGCACTTAGAGCATGGCTCGTTAGCGTTTTTGGCTAGTGAGGTTAGATAGTTTTCGTATTTGGTCATGATTACCACTCAATTTTATGATTTTTCAATTTCCCGCATACTTCACATTGCAGAACTACAATTTTCCCTTCATAAGAATCTCCGCCATCATTACGAACCATCATGGTTTCATGAATAGTCCATTTATGCGAATGCCCTAAAAATAGTCGTTGCAATAATTCAATCATCATTAATCTTTCGCACGTTAGATTTCCAAAATTTATGTGGTTGTCCATGAATAGACTTAACCACCATTTTCCTTGATACGAGGATGTGAAGATAATCCCTCACGGTATCGCGTTTAAACGTATTCCCAAGGCTTCTAACATGCTCTGTAAGCTCTTTTACGCTCCATGCCTTAGTACCCATAACCTCGAACAGTTTTAGTACACTAGCGTCCGTTCTGCTCTGTGCTTTGTTCTTTAACTGAACAGGAACTTGTTTAGTGGTTGTAGTCGCCCAACTACTGTAACCAGCACAGAGTTGGGCTACA
>Ga0316628_100000159_pt1 | contig 42407 bp, 28 predicted proteins | sample OWC_Aug_M2_C1_D5_FD_207648 | JGI IMG/M metagenome (GOLD analysis project Ga0316628, IMG submission 207648) | Wetland soil microbial communities from Old Woman Creek delta, Ohio, United States - OWC_Aug_M2_C1_D5_C | ecosystem: Environmental > Terrestrial > Soil > Wetlands | place: USA: Ohio...
ACGATGCCGTGCACCGCGAGGGCGAGCGCCATCTGGGGGCCCAGCGCGTCCAGCATGTCGGCGTCCGCCTGCCGGTACATCCGCGCGTCGCTGTGCCCCAGGCTCCAGGCGCCGGTCAGCCGCTCGCCCTGGAACAGCGGCACCATCACTTGCGAGCCCACCCGCTCCCGCGGCACGGCGTCGCCCCAGCCGCCCCGCGCCGCCGCGCCCGCCGCCACCGCGCGCCGGCGCCGCAGCGCCTCGCCGGACACGCCGGCGCCGGCCGGCCGGCGCGTCCCCACGCCGCCCGCGACGGTGTCGAGGGCGACCTCCATCTCGTTCTTCGCCGCGTCGTGCCGCAGGAAGCTCATCCGCTCCCAGGGCACGAGCAGGCCCGTGAGTCGCTGGATCGTCTCGAAGTTGCGCTCCAGATCCACGTCCGCGGCCACGGCGCGCGCCAGGCGCTGGATCAGCAGCAGCTCGTCCGACCGCACGCCCCGGCCAACCACGAAGTTGGCGAGCGCCGCCAGGGCGAGCATCGTCGCGGCTCCGGCCACGAGGAGCGGCGTGCTGCTCGGGACTGTGAGGACCGCGAGCCAGCCCAGCGCGAGGACGGCGCCGAAGACCCAGACGATGAACTCCCACATCAGGGTGACCCGCACGTCCACGAACGCCACGGCCTCGGAGAGGTAGCGCTGGAGGTAGAACACCGCGTTCAGGATGAGCGCCACCAGGACCACGAGGATGACCAGCGGGAGAGCATTGTCGAGGCGCAGCGCCATCAGGCCGTGCCGGCCGCCGGCCAGATCGTAGAGCATACCGGCCACGACGGCCGTGAAGCCCGTCTCGCAGCCAAGCTCCAGCGCCGAGCTCACGGGCAACCGCCGCACCAGCACGTCGCCCACCAGTATGCCGACGACCGACGCCAGCGCCCCCCAGCCCCAGCCGCGGTGCAGCACGGCGAGGATCGGGATGATGTGGATGAGAGAGGCGTATCCCTTGCCCGGCAGCGGCCGGCCGAACCGCCGGATCGCGGCCATGCCTGCCACCAGGAGCACGAACTCCAGGACGGGGAAGGGGCTCGGGATGTTGTCGGTCAGGAACGCGGCGACGGTCGCCGCCAGCGTGGCAACCTCGACCACAGGCAGGAGAACGCGGTCCAGCCGCACGATGCCGGACGACTGTGCGCTCAAGGTCCGTCCCCCCGATGATCGGTGCGGGCCGCGCGGGCAGCCGGAGGCCCGCGCGGGAAGTCTACCGTCGCCGCGGTTTTCCGCAACGCTCGCGGCGGCGTGCGCCGGGGACCGGACGTGCTCCGCGCGCTCATTCCGACGGGCTGCGGCTCCTCGCCCCGCTCAGCCGCAGAACTCCAGGGCGCAAGCCAGGTAGATCTCGGCGCAGTTCCTCACCGAATCCAGGTCGACCCACTCGGACACCGCGTGCGCCCCGGCTCCGGACGGACCGAACAGCACCGTCGGGACGCCGGCTGCCCACAGGGTCGCGGCGTCGGTCCAGTATGGCACGCCCGTAACCGCGGGAGGCAGACTCAGCACCTTGGTCGCCGACCGCTCCATGGTCCCCACGATGTCGGCGTCTTCAGGCGTCTCCAGCGGAGTGCGATCCAGGCCGCGGCGGACCACCGCCTTGAAGGAGGGGTCCGAACGGCCGACCCGCTCGACGATCTCCCGCAGCTCGGCCTCGACGGCCTCCGGCGTCTCGCCGGGGACGGTGCGGCGCTCGAGGGACAGCAGGCAGCGCCCGGGGTAGCTCGACAGCTCCTGACCGCCCTCGATCAGCGACGCGTGCACCGAGCCGCTGCCCAGCCGCCGGTGGGTCGGATGGGCACGCAGCTCCGCGCCGAGCCGCTCCAGCTCCACCAGCACGCGCCCCATCTTCACGATGGCGTCGAGGCCCAACTCGGGGCGCGAGCCATGGGCCGCCACGCCCGCCGTCTCGATCTCCAGCCACACGAATCCCTTGTGCGCCAGGACCAGCTCGAGGTCCGTCGACTCGGCGATGACGGCGCCGTCGGCGTGGTAGCGCGTCGCGATGCCCATCGTGCCCCGGCCGGCGTACTCCTCGTCGGCCACGGCGGTGAGGATGACGTCGCCGCGGAGCCGGCGCTCGAGGGCCTCGGCCGCCGCCGTCATGCACGCGGCCAGCCCGCCCTTCATGTCGTAGGCGCCGCGGCCGTACAGGCGGCCGTCCTCGACGCGGGGGCGGAACGGCTCGGCCATGCCCGCCACGCCCACGGTGTCAAGGTGTCCGTTGAGCATCAGGGTCCTGCCGCCGCCCGTGCCGCGGGCGATGGCGACGACGCTCGGCCGCCCGGGCGCCGCTTCTTCGATGCGCACGTCCAGCCCGGCCCGCTCCAGCCAGGCGGCGACGTGGCCGGCCAGTCCAGCTTCGCCAGCGGCGCCGGGCACCAGGTCGGGGTTGATGGAATCGATGGCCACCAATTCGCCGAGGAGCTGTTCCAGTCCTGTCACGGCAGGCCCCCTTCCGTTCCGTATGTCGGTCCGCAGCATATGCGTTTCACGCGGCCCGGGGCAAGAGCGGAGCGTCGGCCCCTTGGGCGCCGCCCCGAGTCCTTCCGGCGCGCTCAGGTCCGCCGGGTGGAGCGCTGTGAAACCGCCGTGCGCCTGGCCTGCGTATGGCACATGGAGCACGCGGCAGCTCGCTCGCGTGTCTCCTCCGAGCGGTGCCCGGCGTGTCCGGAGGCCAGCTGTCGATCAAACTGACGAGTACACTGGAGACGCACATGGACGCACTGCTCAGGGATCTTCGTTTCGGCTGCCGGATGCTGGTCAAGCGCCCTGGTCACTCTCTCGCCGTCATCGTCACGCTTGGCCTCGGCATCGGGCTCACGACGACGGTGTTCAGCATCATCAACGGCGTGGCCTTCAAGGGGCTTCCCTTCGAGCGAGCCGATCGCGTGATGCTCGTGGGCCGCGCGGACCCGGCGCGCAACGTCGCGTTCTCGGAGGTGGACGTCCGCGACATCCTCGACATTAGGGAGCAGCAAACCGTCTTCGAGGGACTCGGGGTGCAGTTCGTCGGCTCGGTGAATCTGGCCGACGGTGGCGGCCAGCCCGAGCGGTTCACGGGCGGGTTCTTCGACCACGAGGTGTTCAACCTGCTGCGGGTGCGGCCCGTCCTCGGGCGCACCTTCCGCGAGGGAGACGACGTTCCGGGTGCGGACCCGGTGATCATCATAGGCTACGAGCTGTGGCGCGACCGGTTCGGCGGGTCCCGCGACGTGCTGGGCAGGACGGTGAGGGCGCAGGGCATCACGCGCACCATCGTCGGCGTGATGCCGCAGGGCTTCGCGTTCCCGGACCGCGAGCAGCTGTGGCTGCCGCTGGTTCTCCACCCGTCCGACGCCGCGCGAGGGCAAGGCGCGCGGTACGTGCTCATGGGCCGGCTCAAGGACGGCGTGTCGCAGCGGGAGGCGCAGGCCCAGATGACGACCATCGCCACTCGGCTCGAGCGGGAGTATCCCGACTCCGACCGGGGGCTGGGTCTGGTCGTCCAGACCTTCACTCAGCAGCTGCTGGGCGGGCAGCTCTTGCCGCTGCTGCTGTCCATGTTCGGCGCCGTGGCCGGCGTGCTGCTCATCGCCTGCGCCAACGTGGCCAACCTGCTCCTGGCCCGAGCGTCGTCGCGGACCCGGGAGGTCGCGGTACGGACCGCCCTGGGGGCGGGGCGCGCGCAGGTGGTCCGCCAGCTGATAGCCGAAGTCCTCATCCTCGCATCGGCTGGTGGACTGCTGGGGCTCGGGCTGGGGATGCTCGGAGTGGGGTGGTTCGACTCCGTGGTCGAGGTCAACCCGCCGCCCTTCTGGATCACCTTCGGGCTGGACCACCGCGTGCTGCTCTTCGTCCTCGGCGCCACGCTGTTCGCGGGCGTCGCCTCGTCGCTGTTCCCGGCCATCCGCACCTCGCGGGCCGACATCGTGGCGGCCCTCAAGGACGAGGGCCGAGGCACATCCGGGCCGCGAATGGGCAGGTTCACGTCGGGACTGGTGATCGCGGAGGTGGCGATCTCCTGCGCGCTGCTCATCGCCTCGGGCCTGATGATCAGGAGCGTCGTGCAGCTCAGGACGGTGCCGCTGCCCTTCGCCAGCGCCAACGTCTTCACTGCGCGCGTCAACCTCCCCGTGGCCCAATACTCCGACACGGCGTCCCGGGTGCGCTTCTTCGACGAGCTGCTGCCGCGGCTCGCGGCCATCCCCGGGGTCGAGGCGGCCGCGCTGTGCGATGGGCTCCCGGCCCTGGGCAACAACGGCACCAGGGTGTTCGAAGTGGAGGGTCGGTCGTACGCTGCCGAGGCCGACTTCCCTGTGGCGCTCGAGGGCATCGTCACGGACGGCTTCTTCGAGACGTTCCAGGCGCGGGTGCTGCGAGGCCGGGCGTTCGCCCCGGGCGACCGGCGCCAGTCGCAGCCGGTGGCAGTGGTCAACCAGTCCTTCGCCAGGCGCTTCTTCCCGGACGGCGATCCGCTCGGCCGGCGCATCCGGATGGGGGTCCGGGACACCGCGGCCAGGTGGCTGACGGTGGTGGGAGTAGTGCCCGACATGTACATGGAAGGCATCGGCAACAGCTCCCAGAGCCCCGCCGGGTTCTACATCCCCATCTCGCAGAGCGGCATCGGCAGCTCGATCAGCATCGCGCTGCGGATGCGGGGCAGGCCGCTGGCCGTCACCCCACAAGTCAGGACCGCGGTCGCGTCGCTGGACGGCGACCTCCCGGTCTTCAACGTGAGGTCGATGGACGGCGTCATAGCGCACGTGACCTGGTTCTACTCGGTCTTCGGCGTGCTGTTCATGGGATTCGGCTTCGCCGCTCTGTTCCTCGCCGCAGTCGGTCTCTACGGGGTGATGTCGTTCTCCGTCACGCGGCGCTCCCACGAGATGGGCGTGCGGATGGCCCTCGGAGCCCGGAGCGGGCAGCTGGTGTGGCTGGTGCTGAGGAAAGGCGTGGTCCAGCTCGGGATCGGCCTGGGCATCGGCCTGGGTCTCGCCGCGCTGGCCTCCGGCCCGCTCCAGTTCATCCTGTTCGGCGTCCGGGCGCGCGACCCCGCCGTCTTCGGCGCGGTCGTCACTGCGCTTGCGCTCGTCGGCATCGTGGCGAGCTACGTCCCCGCCCGGCGCGTCACGCGGGTGAATCCGGTAACGGCGCTGAACGCGGAGTAGCCGCCGGATGCGTCCGGTTGAAACTCCGGCGCGCACTGTCCGCGTAGGGCTTGGTGCAAGTGGTACCTCGCTTGAGTGTCGCCTCCGAGCGGTCCCCGGCTTGCCCGGGGGCCGCTCGTGGGGTGGTCGGTGTGCCCCGACTTCCCTCGAAGGGACGTGAACCTACCGCAGTGGAGGGTGCCTCGTGTTCGATCGAAGGGGCTTTCTCAGGACGACCGGCGCCGCGGCGGTGGCGCTCGCGGCTGAGAGCGCCATCGGCGTGACGAGATCGGCGCGGGCCGATTCGGCCCAGCAGCCCGCCATGGACGCGTCCACCCGCGACCTGCTGATGGCCGCGCTGAACGCCGCGCGCGGCGCCGGCGCGTCGTTCGCCGACGCGCGGATAGAGCGCCAGCGGCAGAACTTCGTGGTCACCAGGGAGCAGCAGATCCAGAACGTCGTGGACACCGACTCGATCGGCTGCGGGGTGCGGGCGATAGTGGACGGGACCTGGGGCTTCTCGGCCACGCGGCGCCTCACCCGGGACGGCGTGGCGGCGGCGGCGCGCCAGGCCGTGGCCATAGCCCGCGCCAACCGCGTGGCGCGCGATCAGGCGGTGGAGCTGGCTCCGGCGCAGAGTGCCGGCGAGGCCGTGTGGCGCAGCGCCTACCGGGTCGATCCGTTCACGGTCTCGGTGGAGGAGAAGGCCAACCTGCTGCTGCGCGCCAACGCCGAGGCGATGAAGGCACAGAACGTCCAGTTCGTCAACAGCGCCCTGTTCTTCGTCAAGATCGAGAAGAACTACGCCAACACCGACGGAGCCGTCGTCGCCCAGACGCTCATCCGCTCCTGGCCGACGTTCACCGCCACCGCCGTGTCGCCCGACCGCTCCGACTTCCAGCGCCGCAGCAACGTGGTCGCCCCGATGGGACGAGGCTGGGAGTACGTTCTCGACGCGGATCTGGTGGGCAACGCGCAGCGCTGGGGCGAGGAGGCCAGCCAGAAGCTGACGGCCACTCCCGTCGAGCCGGGTCGCTACGACCTGGTGCTGCATCCGTCCCACCTCTGGCTCACGATCCACGAGTCGATCGGTCACGCCACCGAGCTCGACCGCGCCCTGGGCTACGAGGCGAACTACGCCGGCACGAGCTTCGTGGCGCCGCCGGACCAGAAGCTGGGCCAGCTGCGCTACGGACCCGAGTTCATGAACGTCGTGGGCCAGAGGTCGCAGGAGGGGTGCCTCTCCACCGTCGGCTTCGACGACGAGGGGGTCCGGCCCGACGAGTTCCACATCATCCGCGCGGGCCTGTTCAGCGACTACCAGACCACCCGCGATCAGGCGCCGTGGCTGCGGTGGTGGTACGACCGCCAGGGCGCCCCGACCCGCTCCCACGGCTGCTCCTACGGCGACTCGTGGTCGAGCGTGCAGTTCCAGCGGATGCCGAACGTCTCGATCCAGCCGGGCGAGCGCGATCTGTCCTGGGAGGACGTCATCGCCGCGACCGACCGCGGCATCGCGATCATCGGCGACGGCTCGTACTCGATCGACCAGCAGCGTCTCAACGCGCAGTTCGGCGGGCAGCTGTTCTACGAGATCCGTGGCGGCCGGCTTGGCGGCATGCTGAAGGACGTCGCCTACCAGATGCGCACGCCCGACTTCTGGAACGCCATGGATCTGATCGGCGGCCGGCGCAGCTACGAGCTCGGCGGCTCGTTCTTCTGCGGCAAGGGCGAGCCGAGCCAGCTGGCGGCGGTGAGCCACGGCGCCCCGCCGGCGCGGTTCCACCAGGTCAATGTGATCAACACCGGAAGGAGGCGGCCATGAGCCGGCAGCAGCAGGCCCGTACCGCCGTGCTCTCGCGCGAGGAGATGCAGCGCCTGGTGGGGCGCGCGCTGAGCTTCTCGCAGGCCGAAGGGTGCGACGTGAGCATCGGCTGCAACGTGACCGGGAACACGCGGTTCGCGGCCAACCAGCTCACGACGGCGGGCGTGGTCGAGGATGCCAACATCCAGGTGCAGAGCACGTTCGGCAGCAAGCACGCCGTGGTGACGTCGAACGACCTGTCGGACGAGTCGCTGCGCAGGGTGGTGCGGCAGTCCGAGGCGCTGGCGCGGCTGGCGCCCGACGACCCCGAGGCGATGCCGCCGCTGCCGCAGCAGCGCTACCAGGCGGTGAGCGCCTGGTTCGACGCGACGGCGAACGTCACGCCGGAGGCGCGCGCCCGCGCGGCGCTGACGGCGCTGGAGGAGGCGCGCCGCTCGAGCGATCTGCGGGCCGCGGGGTTCATCGTCACCGGAGGCTCCTCGAACTGCGTCGCGAACAAGGCGGGATTGTTCGCGTATCACCGCAACACGTACTCGAACTACGGACTGACGGTTCGCACGCTGGACGGCACCGGCTCGGGCTGGGCCGGCGCGGACGACCAGGACTGGAGCCGGCTGGACGCGCAGCAAGTGAGCAGGCGTGCGATCGAGAAGGCCCGCCTGTCCCGCGACCCGACCGCCGTCGAGCCGGGCCGCTACACCGTGATTCTCGAGCCCCAGGCCGTCGCCGACCTGGTGGGACTGCTGGCGTACTACCTCGACGCGCGCCAGGCGGACGAAGGCCGCAGCCCGTTCGTGAGGGAGGGCGGCGGCAACACGATCGGCGAGCGGATCGTGGACCCGCGGGTCACCATCCTGTCCGACCCGCGGGACCCGCAGCTCCTCTCGCAGCCGTTCGACGGCAACGGGCTCCCGCTCGGCCGGCAGGTGTGGGTCGAGAACGGGGTGCTGCGCCAGTTGTACTACGATCGTTTCTGGGCGCAGCGCCAGAACAGGGCGCCGACGGGCGCTCCCGCCTGCGTCAAGATGCAGGGTGGCGACAGCACGCTGGAGCGGATGATCGCATCCACCGAGCGCGGCGTTCTGGTCACGCACTGCTGGTACCTGCGGGAGACGGATCCGCGCACCGTCATGTACACGGGGCTCACGCGCGACGGCACGTTCCTGATCGAGAACGGGCGGATCAGCCGCTCGATCCGCAACTTCCGGTTCAACGAGTCGCCGCTCCAGGTGCTCAACAACGTGGAGGCCATCGGGGAGGCGGTGCGCGTCGGGGCCGGCGGAGACACCGTGATGCCGGCGCTCAAAGTGCGCGACTTCAACTTCACGAGTCTGTCCGAGGCCGTCTAGGTCGGGGGATCCTGCCGGCGCGCGCGCCTCGAGACCGCTCCCCGCTCTGGCGGAAGGCCCGGGCGGCACGTAGTTTCGCGGCGTTCGGGAAGCCGGCGCGAGGCCGGTTGGGCGCGCCGCGACCGGCCCGAACGCGCTTGCGGCAACGCACCGGACCATACTCCACTCGGAGCGTCATCCGCGTTGCGCCGGTGGCGGCCCTTCCCGGTCGCCGCCCGCGCGAGGGCGGCGCGGCTCCGCCGGGAGGTGGCGCATGGCACCACGCGAATCGGAGGACCTGCAGACGCCGCCGTCCCCGGGCGGCATCCTGTCCGGTCAGCCGCAGAGTGGAGCCGACGCCGGTTTGCGCCGCGAGCGCGATCTCCTCGCCAGCCTCGCCGAGACGAGCCCGGTGGGAATCGCGGTCGTGGACCGCGACGGGCAGATCACCTTCGCCAATCCGCGGGCCGAGCAGATTCTCGGGCTCACGAAGAGCGAGATCACCCAGCGCCGCTACGACGCCCCCGGCTGGAGGATCACGCGCTACGACGGCAGCGCCCTTCCGGAGGACGAGCTGCCGTTCCGGCGGGTCAGGTCAGCCGGCGCTCCGGTGCTCGACATCGGGCACGCCATCGAGTGGCCGGACGGGCGACGGGTGCTGCTGTCCATCAACGCCGCGCCGCTGTTCGACGCCTCGGGCGGGTTCGACGGGATGGTGGCGACACTGGAGGACGTCACCGCCCGCGAGCGCGCGGAGGAGGCCCGGAGGAGTAGCGAGGAGAAGTTCCGCACCCTGTTCGACTCCGCCAACGATGCGCTGTTCCTCATGGACGGGCAGGTGTTCATCGACGTCAACGCCAGGTGCGTGGAGATCTTCGGCCTGGCCGACAGGTCCGACATCGTCGGCCGCACACCCTGGGATTTCTCGCCCGCCGCGCAGCCCGACGGCCGCGACTCCGCGGAGAAGGCGCTCGAGTACATCGGCGCGGCCCTGCGCGGCATCCCGCAGCGGTTCTACTGGAAGCACTGCCGCAAGGACGGGGTGCCGTTCGACGCGGAGGTGTCGCTCAACGCCTTCTCGCTCCACGGCAAGGCCTACCTCCAGGCGGCGGTGACGAACACCTCCGAGCGGACGGCCGCCGAGGAGGCGCTGCGCGAGAGTGAGGAGCGCTACCGGGACTTCTTCGAGAACGCCATCGACGTGGTGTTCACGGTCGATCTCGAGGGGAACCTGCTCACGCTCAACAGGGCGGGGGAGACGGCCAGCGGCTACTCGCGGGCGGAGCTGGTCGGCCGCAACCTCTTCTCCATCATCGAGCCCGAGTCCGCGGAGCGCGCTCGGGAGGCGATGCGGAGGAAGCTCGCCGGCGAAACCGACCGGACGAGCTACGAGGTGGAGCTGGACCGCAAGGGCAGCCGCGCGAGAGTCACTCTCGACGTCTCCACGCGGCTGGTGTATCGCGACGGAGTGCCGGTCGGGATGCAGGGCATCGCCCGGGATGTCACGCAGCGCCAGCGGCTCGAGGCCGAGCTGCAGCAGGCGCAGAAGATGGAGGGGATCGGGCGTCTGGCGGGCGGAATCGCCCACGACTTCAACAACCTGCTGACGGCGATCCTCGGCCAAGCGGAGCTGGCGCGGCTCGCGCTCGACGACGGCGACCAGCCGCGGCGGGAGCTCGACCAGATCCTGGAGTCGGCGCGGCGCGCGGCGGCGCTCACCCGCCAGCTGCTGGCGTTCGCCAGGAAGGAGCTCATCCGCCCGCAGGTCATCAGCCTGAACGAGCTGGTTCTCGACGTGGACAAGCTGCTGCGCCGGCTGATCGGCGAGCACATCGCGCTCCTCACGATCCCCGCGCCAGGACTGGGCGCCGTGCGCGTCGACCCGGGCCAGATGGAGCAGGTGCTGGTCAACCTGGCTGTGAACGCCCGCGACGCGATGCCCAGCGGCGGCAAGTTGACCGTCGAGACGGCGAACGTCACTCTCGACGAGCGCTCCGCGCGGCAGCACCCGGAAGTGGTGGCCGGCCCGTACGTGATGCTGGCGGTGAGCGACACCGGCTCCGGAATGACGAAGGACGTCCTGGCCCACGTCTTCGAGCCGTTCTTCACGACCAAAGGACCGGGCGAGGGCACGGGTCTCGGCCTGGCCACGTGCTACGGCATCGTGCGGCAGAACGGGGGCCACATCGCCGTGTACAGCGAGCCCGGACGTGGCACGACGTTCCGCATCTACCTGCCGCGCGTCACGGAACCATCGGGGCGCATAGCGTCGAACCGGGCCGCTCCCGAAGCTCTGGTGGAAGGGCGGGAGACGATCATGCTGGCGGAGGACGACGCGCTGGTGCGCAACCTGGCCGCGAGCACGCTCCGCAGGGCCGGCTACACCGTCCTGGAGGCCACCTCCGGGCACGACGCTCTGGCTCGGGAGCGGGAGCACGCCGGCGCCATCGATCTCCTCCTCACGGACCTGGTGATGCCGCACATGGGTGGGCGCGAGCTGGCCGATCGCATGCTCGCGATCCGGCCGGGCATCAAGGTGCTGTTCACGTCCGGATACGCCGAGACGGGAATAGCGCACCGCGGCGAGCTGGATGCGGCAGTCTCGTTCCTGCCCAAGCCGTTCGACCCGGCAGGGCTGGCTCGCAAGGTGCGCGCCGTGCTGGACGGACTGGGCCTGGAGTAGATCCTCTAGGGCAGCTTCCCCAGCAGCCCCCAGATCCAGCGGTGCAGGCGGTGCATCAGCGCCGCCGGCTCAGCGAACATCAGGATGCACTCGCCCTGCACGACGGCCATTCCGTGCTCCTCGCAGAATCGGACCGCCGCGGGCGATTCCGAACCCTGCTGCAGCCACACGCGCGGGATGCCGGCCGCGTGCGCTTCCTGAACGACGCGCTCCGCCTGCGCCGGGGGCACGCAGACCAGGACGCCGCCGACCGCCTCGGGCAGCTCGAGCAGGCTGGGCCAGCAGCGCACACCATCGATCTCCTTAGCGACGGGGTGCACGGCGTGCAGAGTGAGCCCCTTGGCGGCCAGCTCCTTGTACGCCGCGTTGCAGAACTTCCTGCCGCTGCGCGACATCCCCACCAGAGCCAGGGTCCGCTGCGACACGAAGTCCGACACCGTCTCCCTGCTAGCCATCGGCCCGTCCCTCCTCCGGATGCGCCGGATCGCAGGTCGTCTCCATCTGACACAGGCGCCCCGCCCGCAGGCTCGCGGCCCACTCGCGGATGGCCGGCCAATTGCGCCTGTCGCCCGGCCGCTCCTGGATCACGATGAGAACGAACAGCCGCTGCCACCACTTCAGGCGGAACAGATCGAGCCTGCCGCCGAAGAACCCGGCGCTGACCGGCCGGACTTCCGGCGCCGCCCTCAGCACCGGCCGCAGGTAGCGCACCACCGTGGAGTAGGACTCCCTGAAGCTGAGCCGGTCGGCTCTGCCCGGCGCCTTGGCCAGTGAGGGGTCGATGCAGACGGGCGTGCCGTCGACGCTCGTGTGGTCGGTGCGAGTGAGGCTCATCGCGGTGAAGAAGTAGGCGACCGGCACACGACCCAGGGCCCGGCGGTTCCTCCTGATGAACCTCGCGGCCGCCCTGTGCCAGCCGATGATCATGGGGCCACCCACCACCACCGCGGCATACGGCTCGAGGCTCCTCACCTCCTCGACCCGGAGCACCTCCACGCTCGCGCCGGTCCTGCCCAGTTCCTCTGCGACGGCCTGGGCTACCTCCGCGGTCGTGCCGGCGTTGGTGGCGTAGGTGACCAGAATTCTCCCGGGGTCCATCGAGCGTGCTCCGCTGAGTTGGGGGCGGCCTTGGGCCGAAGCTGCTGACGCGATGGAGGGGATATGCCAAGCAGCGAGCGTCCTGGCAAGGGCCGCCCCAGGACTCGCGTCGTCCCGGCCGCCGCTACTGCACCGGCACCCTGTGACTCAGAGGCAGGAGCACGAGTGCGTCGTAGTGCGCCTTCGGCGCTCCAGAGTAGACCGTGCCGTCGAAGTTCATGAGGACGCCGCCCGTGCCGAAGACCGGGTCGTCGAGCGGCAGGAAGGCGATCCGGTCCGGCCACGCCTCGTGCATCAGTCTCCACAGCTCGTTCCCCGGCGACTCGCTCATGACGTCGTAGAGCGTTGTGGGACTGGCCCCCTCTGAGACGAGCCTCGCCGGAGTGACGCACAGCACGAAGACCGGCCCCCCCGCGGCGGGGCTCCTGTGGGCCAGGTAGTCGCCCAGCCACTCCACGCCTTCAGTCCCCATGAGCCGGGACTTCTGGGCGTGCGTGTTGCCGGCGCTCACCACCGTGCGGAAGCCGTAGTCGTCCAGCCGCGAGTCGGCGAGCCGCTTGATCACGTCCTCGCGATCTCCGGCCGTCCGGTCGTAGTCGCTCTGCCTTCCGGCCCGGATGCCGACGCTGGCCAGCTCCACTTCCACCATCTCGGACACCACGTCATGCCAACGCGATCCCCAGGAAGCCGACAGACTCGTCTCGCCCGCCCGAAGCCCGCCCTGGAGCTGGTTGAGGGCCGCGGTCTGCCGCTCGGGGCTGTCGTAGGCCGCGCGCAGGAACGTCGCGACCGGCGCCGGGTCGGGGAGATGCCGGGAGAGCGCCGTCAACAGGTTCCGGAAGCTGGGAGCGCCGCCGTACTCGTCCAGGTTCACGTCGATGGCGCGCACGTGGATCCGATCTGCTTCCGGCAGCGTACGGTTGAAGTCGCGCACCGCGGTCAGGACGCTGCCGCCGACGTTCGTGAGCGGCGGCACGAAGCCGGGCTCCAGCCCCGTGCCCTCCACGAAGTCGGCGAGGAGCCAGTCGGCCATGTGCGGCCACTCCAGCAGGAGTTGGCGGAAGCCGCGGGCGTGGAGGCTCCGCAGCAGCTCGCCCAGCAGCTCGCCCTGCTCGCGGATCAGGTGGGTCTCCCCCACCACGACGACCCGGTTCTGCGCCAGGCGGTCGAGCAGCGGAGCCGGAATGGCCTGGGCCGTGAACGCCACACCGTCCCGCTCGACAGCCGGCCTCAGCTCCGCGGCCGGCAGTCCCGTCGGCTCCGAGCATCCGGTGACCGAGCCACAGCACACGATGACCGCAGCGAATGCCGTCCACCTGCCGAGAGTCCTCGCCGTCCTCCGCATCCGTCGTTCCTGTTGGTCTCACAAGTACACGGAGGAGGCCCGGGCTTCCTACCGGCCGGCTGACGGCGAGCTACATGCTCAGCCAGTAGTTGAGCTTTACGGCGAAGACGTTCTCCGACTTGCCCGGGCAGAGATGCCGCAGATCCTGGGCGGCGTCGAAGGCCGGGTCGCTCCCGCGGCCGTAGCAGCTCGTCGTCCAGACCAGGAACAGGGTCGAGCCGGGGCGGTACTCCCAGCGGAGCACCGCGTTGCCGCGCAGCGAGCGCATGCTGAAGTCGGGGTCGCTGAACCACGTGCTTGGCCGCGGGCCAGCGGAGTCGGGGTCAACGCGATACCCGCCATTGTCCGGCTCGATCGTGGAGCCCGGCGTGACGCCATACACGATGAAGTCCGTGGTGCGGGGCGCAAGGAGCTCCTTGAACCGCATGTAGTCGGCGGTGCTGACGAACGGCTGGGCGTACAGCTGCAGCGAGAGGCTCGGCGCCAGGGTGACGTCGAGTCGCGTCGTGAGGTCGAGGGTGCGCTGCAACAGCTCCGCGAAGACGTAGCGGCGGTCGAAGGTCGCCGTCGCCGTCGTGTCGAGCATGGACCGGACCCATTGCTGCTGGTAGCGCGCGGCGGTGAGCGAGGGAATGAGCGAGATCGACACGGTCGATGTGGGCCTCAGGTCGATCTGGGCGTAGGGGCTGATGCTCCAGCCGCGCAGGTCGTTGCGGACGTATGTCGCGCCGCCGTACACCACGATCGGCTTGCGGAAGTCGGTTCCGAACCCGCCGCTCACAGTGACGTTCGCCGGGCCGAGCCCGGCCGGGCCGCCGCGGGTGAGACCGTCGTTGACGGTGCGGGGTGCGGCGCTGAGGCTCCCGTTGAGGCTCCAGTAGTTGAGGAACTGGCCGGATCCGTAGAGCTGGAGTTGGGAGGAAACGCGGTCGCCGCCGAAGTTCCAGCCGCCCACGCCGAGCACCTGAACGTACGCGCTGCGGAGCACGCGCCCGGGGCGGGTCCAGCGGCGGATCGCGAAGAACGCCGCCGAGGCGCGGTCGGCGCTCGCCTGGTAGCCCATGTCGTTGACCTCGAAGCCGGGCGACACGGCAGTACCGGTGATCCCGTAGATCCAGTTCCCGGCGTCTCTGCTGAAGCCCAGGGTGCCGGTCCAGCCGGCGAGCGAAGTCCGCCCCGCGTCGTAGTCCACGTAGTCGGCGTCGGGGCGCTGGAACCAGCGGGCGCTCGAGCGCTGGGCCTGCTGGATCGCCAGCGTGTCGCCGCTGATGCGGGAGAACCCCGCCGAGCCCCAGAGGGTGTAGCGGTTGCGGTCGAAGCGGTGGGTGAAGTCCACCCCGCCGACGTAGGCCGCCGACCGCAGGAAGTCGAGCCGCGCGTCGGCGATGTTCCGGTTCACCGCGGTGGCGATGAAACCGAGAGTGCTCGCACCGCGCCGGAAGTCCCGCCTGCCGCGCACCAGCGCGTAGTTGGTCGCCGGCTCGACCTCGTAGCGGTCCCGCTCGCCGGCCGAATCCTGGACGGTGGCGAACTCCCGGGCGGTGAAGGCATCCAGGGCGCCGATTGCCCATCCGCCGGCGGTGCGGCCCGACAGCTTGGCAGCGCCTACGATAGTGCTGTTCTTCGGCGAGTCTACGAAACGGTTCCACAAGTCCGCGGCGCCCTGGGGGGCCTGCCCGATGCGCCGGGAGTAGAACAGCTGCGTGCCGCCGATGCGGATCGAGCCGCCCCGTCCGAAGTCGAAGATGCTGGCGCCTTCGATGAAGAACGGCCGGCGCTCCTCGAAGAACGTCTCATAGGCGGTGAGGTTGACCACGGCGGGGTCGGCCTCGACTTGGCCGAAGTCCGGATTGAACGTGGCATTGAGCGTCAGGTCCGAGGTCACGCCGTACTGGAGGTCGAGGCCGGCGCCCGTCCGTTCGCGGGAGCCGTCGTTGAACGGGTCGTCCGGGAGCTCGGGAGGAACGCGCTCCTCTCGCGCCGTGGCGTACGGCAGCAACTCCAGCCGCCGCGGCTGCGGCAGGTCGCGGAGCCCGTGCAAGTGGCCGAACCACGACGCGAAGCCGGCGTCGGTCTGCGACGACCAGCCGAACTCGGAGGTCTCGGCTTTGCGCTGTATCCAGCGGCGCAGGTTGACGCCCCACACCTGGACCGGAGCACTGGGGAACCGCAGTTGGGAGAGGGGGATGCGCATCTCCGCGGTCCAGCCGAGGGAGTCGCGTCGCGTGGCTGCGTCCCACACGGGATCCCAGGTCAGGTCGCCGGAGGCCTGGTCGTCGGCCCGAGCCATGTCGAGGCGGACGCCCGCCGCGGACACCCCGAAGCCGAAGCTGGTGCGATGGTCGTGGTACGAGTCGAGGTTCACCCACAGGGCGTCGGTCTGCGCATCCGCGTCGCGGCGGGCCAACTGGGAGGCGACCAGTGCCGGCTCCGAGTCGTACATCCGGGCGGCGACGTAGAGCGCGTCGTCGTCGTAGACGATGCGCACCTCGGTGCGCTCCGTGGCAGGCTCGCCGTCGCGCGGCTCCTGCTGCGTGAACTGGGTGACCGGCGGGGCCATCGTCCAGACGGGATCCCCGAGGTCGCCGTCGATCCGAGGCGCTGCTCCCTGCACCCGCACCGCCAGAGCGTAGGGCGCAGGGCGTCCGTTGGTGTGATGGAGCGCCCCGGTGTCGGCTGCGATGGCCTCCGGTGTCGCCGCCGGGCCGGTCACCGATCTGGCCGCAGGAGTCTGCTGCTGTAGAGCGAGCGCTGCGATGAGAGCCAAGGCTGGCATCGGGTGTCTCCGTGAGCTGCGCTGTCGGTTCCGGCGCCGGGGCCACCCGAAGGCCTGCCCGCGGCGATAGCGGGGGAAGGGCGGCCGGACCAGCAGGTCAGGCCGCCATCGTGTCCACCGACTGAGATGCTGGGGGGCCGGGAATGGTCGCCAGAGCCCGCCTGCATCCAAGTCCGGGCTCAAGCTAGCAGTGCGGAATGAACCGGCGGTTATCGGAAGATTACGGCTCGGTGACAACCGGTAGTGCGGCCGTCCGTCCTGCCCCTCACCACCCGCAGTCGGGCTCCACGACCCGCTGCACGAATCGCTGCGGGTCCTCGATCGCCTGGTAGAACTCGTCGTAGTAGCGCAAGGTGCGCTCGACCAGGCGGGGGTCGAGGCCGGGCACCGCCCGGTACACGGCGGCGATGGAATCCCGCAGGGCCACGAACCGGGCCAGCACCGGCTGCAGGCTCGCCGCCGGCTGGCACAGGCCGCGGTACTTGCGCACCCGAACCGACCTGATGTGGAGCAGTCGCGCCGGCACCGCGTAGCGCGCGTTGATCGCCCCCGACCAATCGAAGTCGAAGGGCACCGCGAGTATCGAGTCGGCCACGCGCAGCAGCGCGACGTTGTGCTGGAACGGCACCGCCCAGTCGGTGTTGGCGACGAAGTACTGGAACACGCTCAGCATGGCCGTGTGGCCCCGCTCGAGGCTCCCGAGCCGCACGTCCCCCATGTCCAGCGGAGTGGCGCCCACGCGGGCGGCGAGCCGCGCCGGGTCTTCGGTCAGGAACGCGTATCCCGTCACCGGGCGCGCCGCTCCGGCCGTGTCCTCGTAGGTGACGCGCAGCAGTCGCGTCGAGAAGCTGAGCGGTGTGAACAGGCGGTAGATGCGGTAGATCGCGTACTCGTGCAGCAGGTACTGCTCGTACTCGCTGCCGCTCCTGCAGTGGGTCGCGAGCTTCGGCCGGTCCAGCCCCTCCAGCGGAGTGCCGCGCACCTGCTCCTCGCCGAAGCGCAGCCGGAGCGGTGGGACGTCGCAGTGGAGGAGCCGGTAGTTGCCGCGCGTCCGAACCTGGAGCGGCACCGTGACGGGGCCGGCGGGGCCGGCCAGCGTGAGGGTCGCCGCGCGCCACGGGGAAGAGGTGGTGTCGCGGTCCCGGAACAGGGCTCTGAGGTCGGTGCGGAGCGTCACCGCCAGCACGTCGTCGGACCGGAACAGCTCGGCCTGCGCCGCCCGGTCGGGGGCCGGGGCCCCGGGGCCCCGCGGGTCCGCCTGCACGGAAGCTCCCCGCAGCGGCGCCGCGGCTGCGAGGGCGGCCGGCACCAGCCACCACCCCCGAGGCGCCGCGGTCACTTGAGCTCCGCTCCCAGCACTCCCGCGGCCTTCTCCCCGCGTACCGCCTCGAGGAGCGCCATGGGCTGCACGCTCTTCCTCAGGCGCAGCGCGTACTCGACGACGTGTCCGCCTTCGGACGCCGTCTCGGTGCGCACGAAGTGCCACCGCTTGGCAAGTCGCAGCAGCAGCAGCTCGACGGCCTGCCTCGCTCCCGGTGTGCCGTCGGTGCGCACCGTGAGCGCGCAGTCGGGCTGCGGGCGCGCGTCGGGGGAGGAGCCGGTGTCCGCCTGCATGTGCCTCTTCCAGGCCCGGTCGGCCAGGGCCTCCAGCTGCTCCGGCGCCATCTTGCCCAGGATCTCCCGGTCGATGCGGGCCACGAACTCGCCGGTGCGGTTCGCCAGGGCCAGGGCGCGGCGCATCCGCTCCTCCGCCATCTGTCCCTCGAGCCGGGCTGGGGTCCGACCGAAGTCGGAACGGAACAGCAGCAGCGTCGCGAGGTTGAACACGAACGACAGGGTCGCGGCCGCCGAGAGCTCCACGCCCGCGGCAAGGCCTATGCCCGTCGCGACGAAGATGAAGACCGCGTCCTTGCTGTCCTCGAGGGTGTTCCGGAACCGCACCGCCGCGACGATACCCGCCAGGCTGAAGGCCAGAGCCAGGCTGAACTTCACCAGCACGACCACGCCGGCCACGACCACGGGGAGGAGGACCAGGGTGTGGACCACGGACTGCCGGTAGCCGCGCTTCCGGCGCGTGACGGTGTACATCCAGGCGACAGGCAGGCCGAGCAGGCCCCCGCCCACCATCGCGACCGCTGCTATGGCCCACAGCACCGCTCCCTGCGGCGGGGCGGTCGCGGCCTGCCTGCCCAGCACCTGCGGGTCGAGCGCTCCGAGGCCGCGGCCGCCCGTCAACGCCTCGATGGCGCGATGGAGCGGCTCGGGCGCCAGCAGATCGGCGAGCGCCGCGATCGCGGCGACCGCCAGGTACAGCGTCACGAACAGCAGGAACGGGCGGCGAGCAAGCGACGACGCCACCCGGCTGGCCGGCTCCGACATGGCGGTACCCTCGGGGGAGGACGGGCACAATATGGCCGTTGGTGGGACCATCTGCCACGGTGGGCGCGGGCCTCCGGGTGACAGGCCTGCCACTCACAGGGAAGGCCGGATGCGGCGTCCCGAGGGGCTGCGGGCTGCGGGGTCCATTGACAGTCCGGGTCGCTGGCATGGAGATTGCCCGATGCGGAAGCGTGGTATCCCGGGAATCGGTGGCTGCGGCGCGCTCGCTGCGGCGACCACCGGGTAGGCACCGCCTGTTCCGGCGGCCCCATCATCCAAAACGTGCGGTCGCCGGATAGCCGCCTTCCAGGGCTCCGGCGCGCGCTTCGAGAGTCGGCCATGTCAATCGTTCGTCCGTTTCGAGCCCTCAGGCCCACGTCCGCCAACGTCGCCCGCATCGCGTCCGTCCCCTACGATGTGGTCAACGTCGAGGAGGCCCGCGAGCTGGCCGCCGCCAACCCGCTCAGCTTCCTGCACATCTCGCGCGCCGAGATAGACCTGCCGGCCGGGACCGACGTGTACTCCGACGCGGTCTACGCGAAGGCGCTCGAGAGCTTCGACCGCATCCGCGCCGCGGCCCCCCTGGTGGTGGAGGACGAGCCGGCCGTCTACTTCTACCGGCTGCGGATGGGAGCCCACACCCAGACCGGCCTGGCCGCCTGCTTCTCGCTGGACGAGTATGATCGCGGCCTGATCAAGAAGCACGAGAAGACCCGGCGCGACAAAGAGGACGACCGGACGCGCCACATCACGACCATCAGGGCGCAGAGCGGCCCCGTGTTCCTCACCTACAGGGCGTCGGCGGCGATCGACGCCGTCGCGGCGCGCGTCACGGCGGGTGCGCCCCTGTTCGACATCACGACTCCGGATTCCATCCGGCACGTGGTCTGGAAGGTGACCGGGGCGGACCTCCAGCAGGTGATCGCCGGCTTCGCCGCGCTCCCGGCCCTGTACATCGCGGACGGCCACCACCGTGCCGCGAGCGCCGGCCGGACGAGAAGGGACCTCGCGGCCAAGGGGATCAGGAGCGAGGAGGCGGACTGGATGCTGGCGGTGGCCTTCCCCGACAACCAGACGCAGATTCTCCCCTACAACCGGGCGGTCAAGGACCTGGCCGGCCACACTCCGGAGAGCTTCCTGGCCGAGGTCCGCAGCCGGTTCGCGGTGACCGACGGCACGCCGACGCCCCCGCGCAAGGGGCAGGCGTCGATGTACCTCTCCGGGAAGTGGCATGCCGTCGAGCTGCGGAAGGGGAGCGCCGCCGGCGGGAGCGTCATCGCCGGTCTGGACGTCAGCCTGCTCCAGGAAGGCCTGCTGGCCGCCGTGCTGAAGGTGGAGGACCCGCGCACCGACAAGCGAATCGACTTCGTGGGCGGCATCCGCGGCACGGCGGAGCTGGAGAAGCTGGTGAACTCCGGGAAGGCCGCGGTGGCGTTCTCGATGTGCCCCGTGGGCGTGGACGACCTGATGAGCATCGCGGACGCCGGCGAGATCATGCCGCCGAAGTCCACCTGGTTCGAGCCGAAGCTCCGTGACGGACTGCTGACTCACCTCATCTGAACCGGGCCGCGCGGCCGCGGCCCAAGGACGGGCAGCCATGAAAGTCCTCGTCGCCGACAAGTTCGAGAAGAGCGGGATCGACGGTCTCAAGGCTCTCGGTTGCGAGATCGTCCATGAGCCGGACCTGAAGGACGACACGCTCAAGGAGGCGCTGGCCAAGACCGGCGCCGACGTGCTGGTGGTGCGGTCCACGGTGGTCACGGAGCCGATGCTGGACGCGGGCCGTCTGTCGTTGATCGTGCGCGCGGGCGCCGGCTACAACACCATCGACGTGAAGGCCGCGAGCAGGCGCGGCATCTACGTTTCCAACTGCCCGGGCAAGAACTCGATCGCGGTGGCGGAGCTGGCCTTCGGCTTCATGATCGCGATGGACCGGCGCATCCCCGACAACGTGGCCGAGCTGCTGCGCGGCAAGTGGAACAAGAAGGAGTACTCGAAGGCGAAGGGCCTGTACGGCATGACGCTGGGGCTTCTGGGTTTCGGGAGGATAGGCCAGGAGGTCGCGAAGCGGGCCCTGGCCTTCGGCATGAACGTGGTGATGTGGAGCGAGATGGGGGTGGCGGTGGACCGCGACGGCATCCCCGTGGATCTGCCCCTGCTGCTCCAGTTCCGTCCGGGATCCGACGTGCTGGTCGGGCCGACGATCCGCGTCGCGAAGACCCCCGCCGAAGTGGCCGAGCAGTGCGACGTGCTGAGCGTGCACCTGGCGGCCGGTCCGCTCACGAAGAACGTGGTGAACGCGGAGGTGCTCGGGAAGTTGAAGCCGGGCGCCTACGTCATCAACACCGCGCGGGCCGACGTCGTGGACTACGGCGCGTTGGCGAAGGCGGTCAAGGAGAAGGGCATCCGGGTCGGGGTGGATGTGTACCCCGGCGAGCCCACCAGCGCCACGGCCGACTTCGCGCACCCCATCCTCGGCCTTCCGGGGGTGTACGGCACGCACCACATCGGCGCCTCGACCGATCAGGCCCAGGAGGCCATCGCCGCCGAGACGGTGCGTATCGTGAAGATCTTCAAGGAGACGGGGCGGGTGCCCAACGTCGTCAACCTGGCGAAGAAGTCGCCGGCGAGCCACTCGCTGATCGTGCGGCACCGCGGCAAGGCCGGCGTGCTGGCGTCGGTGTACTCGAAGCTCGCGGCAGCGGGGATCAACGCCCACGAGGCGGAGAACATCGTCTTCGAAGGCGCCGAGGCGGCGATCGCCCGGGTGAACGTGGACAAGGAACCGCCGGCCGACCTGCTCGCCAGGGTGCGGGCCGAGTGTGCCGACGTGCTCGAGTTGACTGTGGTCGCGCTGGGATAGCGTCCCACACGGGTCTTCAAAGGAGAGGACAATGTCAGTGAACCGCGTCTACAACTTCGCGGCCGGGCCGGCCGTGCTTCCGGTTCCCGTGCTCGAGGAGGCGCAGCGGGACCTGGTGGCGCTCCCCGGCGTCGGCATGTCGGTGCTCGAGATCAGCCATCGCTCGAAGACCTTCGAGGCGATTCTCGCGGAGACCGAGGCGAACATTCGCAAGCTGGCGGGCATCCCGGAGAACTACCACGTCCTGTTCCTACAGGGCGGGGCCACGACCCAGTTCTCCATGGTGCCGATGAACCTGCTGCATGCCGGCCAGATGGCCGACTACATCGTGACCGGGTCGTGGTCGGACAAGGCGGTGAAGGAGGCCAAGAAGGTCGGCGCCATCAACGTCGCCTACACCGGCAAGGCGGAGAACTACGTCCGCGTTCCCAGGCAGGAGGAGCTGAAGCTCACTCCGGGTGCGGCGTACGTGCACGTGACGACCAACGAGACCATCCACGGCGTCGAGTTCCACAAGCTGCCCGACTTCGGCGCAACGACGGTGGTGGCCGACACGTCGTCCCACATGTTCAGCCGCCCCCTCGACGTCACCAAGTACGGCGCCATCTACGCCGGCGTGCAGAAGAACCTCGGGCCGGCGGGGATCGCTCTGGTGATCATCCGGGACGACCTGGTGAAGGAAGCCGCGGCACACCCCTCGTACGCCCTGCTGCCGATCATGCTCCAGTACGGGATCCACGTCGAGAACAAGTCGCTGTACAACACGCCCGCGGTGTTCGCCATCTACATGGTCGGCCTCACCATGAAGTGGCTGCTGGAGCAGGGCGGGCTGGCGGCCATGGAGAAGGTGAACATCCGCAAGGCGGACAAGCTGTATGCGGCCATCGACGGGAGCGGCGGCTACTACCGCGGCCACGCGTCCCAGGAGAGCCGCTCGCGCATGAACGTGACCTTCCGGATGCCCAACGAGGAGCTCGAGGCGAAGTTCGTGAAGGAGTCCAAGGCGGCCGGCTTCGACGGCCTGAAGGGCCACCGGTCGGTGGGCGGCCTGCGGGCCTCGATCTACAACGCCTTCCCCGAGAAGGGCGTGGACGACCTGATCGGATTCATGAAGGACTTCCAGAAGAAGAACGGGTAGCGCGGGACGACGGAGCCGGGCGCTGCCCCGGTCTCCGAGCCCCGCAGGCCAGGCCGCCGGTCGCCCCGGTGGGGCGGCGGCGGCCTGGCTGCGTCCGGGGGCAGGCCCTGGTCGCCGCGAGCCCCTTGACGTCGCCGGTCGCGTGGGCGAGCGTAGCGGGACGGAGTCCTCTCAAACCGTGACGGCTGAAATGGCGCAGCGCAAGAAGCTCGCAATCCTGGTCGGCGGCGGCCCGGCGCCCGGTATCAACAGCGTCATCGGCGCCGCCACGATCCGCGGCGCGCTCGAGGGCGTGGACGTCCTCGGCATCGAGGACGGCTTCGAGTGGGTGATGCAGGGCAACATCGAGCACGTGGTTCCCCTCACGATCGAGCACGTGAGCCGCATCCACTTCCGCGGCGGCTCGATCATCGGCATCTCCCGCGCCAACCCCACCACCGATCCGCAGCTCCTGGAGAACACCGTCAATTCGCTGCTGCGGATGAACGTCTCGCAGCTCATCACCATCGGCGGCGACGACACGGCCTTCTCGGCGATGCGGCTGGAGGAGCGGTCGGCGGGCCGCATCCAGGTCGTGCACGTTCCGAAGACCATCGACAACGACCTCGATCTTCCGCCGGACATCGATACCTTCGGGTTCCCGACGGCGCGGCACTACGGCACGGAGATCGTCAAGAACCTGATGGTGGACGCGCACGCCACGTCGCGCTGGTACTTCATCATCACGATGGGCCGCAAGACGGGACACCTGGCGCTCGGCATCGGCAAGCCGGCGGGCGCGACGCTGACGCTGATTCCCGAGGAGTTCGGGTTCCGGAACGTGAAGTTCAAGGCCATCGTGGACACGCTGGTGGGCGCCATCATCAAGCGGCTCGCGCAGGGCCAGCGGCACGGCGTCGTCGTCATCGCCGAAGGCGTCGTCGAGGGGATCGATCCCGCGGACCTCTCCCAGATCGAGGAGGTCGAGCGGGACTCGCACGGCAACCTGCGAATCGCCGAGGTGGACATCGGCGAGATCCTCAAGCACGCCGTGCAGGAGCGACTGCGGGAGTTCGGCATCAGGATGACGGTGGTGGCCAAGAACATCGGCTACGAGCTGCGCTGCGCCGATCCCATCCCCTACGACATGGAGTACACGCGCGACCTCGGCTACTGCGCCGCCAAGTACCTGCTGACCGGCGGCAGCGCGGTGATGATCTCGATGCAGGGCGGGCACTTCGTGCCGATTCCCTTCGGCTCGATGCTGGACCCGGCCACCGGACGGACCCGCGTGCGGCTGGTGAACATCCACACCACGCGCTACGCCATCGCCCGGCGCTACATGATCCGGCTGCGCCGCGACGACTTCGAGGACCCGCACGAGCTGGCCCGCTTCGCGGCCGTCGCGCACCTCACGCTGGATCAGTTCCGCGAGCAGTTCGAGTACCTGGTGCAGTTCGAGCCGCCGCCGCTCGACCTCACCGCGCTGGAGACACCGTAGGATTCAGCCGTCAGCCGTCGGCCGTCAGCCGTCAGGCGTCAGGCGTCCGCGCGCCGGGCCGCCTCCATTCCGCGCCGATTGACGAGGATGCCGCCCGCGCCCAGCGCGATGAAGATGAGCGCCTGCACCACGGTGCGGTACTGCACCGGCGCGGCGCTGAGCCCGACGACGAGGAAGGCCGCTCCGAGAAGGACGATGAGGCCGTAGACCAGCCGCATGGCGCGCGCGGCGCCGCGCCGCGTCGCCGGCGTGTCCTCGCCGTACTTCCGGAAGAACAGCACCAGCGCCGCGGCGGCGCACACGTCGAGGGCGGCGAAGATCATCCAGAACAGGGTCGCCCTGCCGCCCAGCGCGGCGCTGCCGAGGACCGGCTCGATCATGCGGGCGTACATGAAGGAGCCGACGTTGGAGCCGATCAGGGAACCGAACACGCCGTACAGGAAGGCGTAGCCCATGTACACCGCCTTGCGGTCTGGCGGGGCCACGAGCCCGATGAAGCTGTAGTACTTGGGGTGTGCCGTCATCTCGCCGAGCGAGAACACCACCATTCCGGCGATGAAGACCCACGGATTGGCCGAGATGGCCAGCACCGTGAAGCCGACCGCGCCGAGCGACATTCCCGCGATCATGGTGGGGAGCGCCTTCCGCGTCGCCACGATGCGGCTCACCAGAACCTGGAGCAGCACGATCGTGCCGGCGTTGATCACCGTCACGTGCTCGATGTCGAACCGGAACTCGACGCCGATGCCGACGCTCCGCAGCAGCGACGTGACGGCGGCGCTCACCGGCGCCTTGTCCACAACGTCGCGCAGGTACCAGAGCACCGACCCGAAAGTCTGGAAGTAGAGGATCCAGAAGCCGGAATACACCACCACCATCAGCATGAAGCGGGCGTCGCCCAGCACTTCCACGGCACCGGAGAGCACCTCGCGGACGGTCTTGGTACTCTGGGGCCGCTGCGGCTCGCGGTACACGAAGATCGCGGGCAGCAGCATGGCGGCGCAGTACAGCGACGACGCGATGAACACGTACTTCCACGCGAAGCCGCGGAGGTAGCTCACCACCAGCGGGGAGAGGAACGCCCCGAGGTTGATCATCCAGTAGTAGATGCCGAAGCCGAAAGCCGACGTGCGCTCGTCGGTGTTCCGGGCGATGGTGCCGCTGATGATCGGCTTGAAGAGGCCCGATCCCGTCGCCATCACCAGCAGCGCGAGGAAGACCGTCGCGTAGGTCGACATGTGGCCGGCCGCGAAGTAGCCGGTCGCCAGGAAGCTGAACGCCACCATCAGCATGCGCCGGTAGCCGTACCGCTCCGCCAGCGCGCCCCCCAGAATGGGGAACACGTAGGTGAAGGCGTAAACGATTCCCTGCAGGAAGCCCACCGACTGGGTGCTGAACCCGAGCCCGCCGTCGGCCACCGCCAGCGTCAGGTAGCCGGCCAGGATCGAGTTCATGCCGTAGTACGCGGCACGCTCGAACAGCTCCATGACGTTCGCGGTCCAGAACGTGGGAGAGTAATCTCTGAGGATGTTCACCTTGGCCATCGGGCGGTCTCCGCGGCGGGTTCGGGTGTACGAGGTGCGGGATGGATACCGCGGTCGGCGGCCCGTGACAAGAGAGCGGCCCCGGATCGAGGGCGCTGGGGGCGCGGCCGCGGGCGCTCGCCGCGGCCGCGCCCGGACGCTATCCGGCCGGGAGGCGGAAGCCGCACCGCCGTCAGAACGGCGCCCACTCGGGCGTTCCATCATTAGGATAGGGGGCAGCTCACTGGCGCCGATGTCACTGCGATTCCTTCTGCCCTTGCTCGCGGTGTGGGCCGCGGCACCGTCCGCGGTGCCGGCGCAGGGCCGCACGGCGGGGGACGGTGGGTCGATCAGCGGGACGGTCGTCGCCGCGGCGACCGGGCTGCCGCTTTCCGGGGCGGTCGTCGTGCTGGAAGCGAGATCGGACACGGCCCCCGTCTCCGGCGGGACATCCTTCAGGGAGGGTCCCCGCACGCTCGTCACGGGGGTCGACGGCTCGTACCGGTTCGCCGATCTCGAGCCCGGGGACTACCGCCTGCGCGCGCGCTCCCTCGGCTATCGTCCGGAGACCATTGAGATCGCTCTCTCCCGGGCTGTGCCGTTTCGCGTCTCGGTCGGGCTGGTGGTGAATCCCATCCGCCTCCAGCCGATGAACGCGAGAGCCATCACCGGCGACCCCTACGGGCGCATGCGGGGCCCCGAGGCCGAATCCGGCTCCGCGCGGCTCGAGGCGGAGGCGTTCCGCGACGTCCGGTTCCTGGAGGGGGACGCGGTCGTGCTCACCCACAGCGACGCGGTCGAGGCTGTCACGCTCGGGGAGACGGACATCTTCCGGGCGCTGCACCGCCTCCCGGGTGTCTCCGCGCGCGACGACTTCACCGCCGCCATGTGGACCAGGGGAGCCCCCTGGTACCAGACGCGCGTCCTGTTCGACGGCCTTCCCCTGTTCAACCCCGTCCACGCGGCGGGCGTCTTCGCCGGCCTCAACGCCGACGCCCTCGCCGCGGCGTCGTTCCACCCCGGCACGCGGTCCGTGCAGATGGGCGAAGGCGCGGCGGGGGTGCTGAACGTGGAGTCCCGGCCCGCCGCCGGGCCGGGACTCTCGGGTCTGGGGGAGGTGTCGGTCGTGAGCGCCCGCGGCGCGCTGAGCTGGCGCCCTCGCAGTGGTCGCGCGGGCGCGGTGCTCGCCGCGCGGCGTTCCTACGTGGACCTCATCACCCGCCTGGCCGAGGCGCTCGGTGCGGACAGCGGGACGTACATCCCGTACGCGTTCCACGACGTCACCGCTCGCATCGACGCCGACCTCGGAGGCGGCGTGGGCCTGGAAGCCAGCGGTCTGTGGCTCCGGGACGGCGTCCAGGGCACGGTGCGCGACCTCCTCAGCCGCACCCGGGGTCGCTGGGGCAATCTCGTGGGACGCACCAGCCTCCTCATGCCGCTCGGCGGGCTTCGCGCCAAGCACACGGTCGGCCTGACCCGCTTCGCCGGCAACCTGTGGCCGGCCCGCACCGACCGGTCGTCCGGCGAAGCGGCGCCGGAGCACGGGTTGACGCGGAATCGGCTGGACGTGGTGGCTGTGTCCAGCGAGCTGGCCCCTCCCGACGCAGTCTCCCGGCCGACGTGGGCCGCCGGGATTCAGGTCTCGCTTCACCGGCACCGCTACGTGGGCCAGTACCCGCGGCCGTACCCCGTGGTCGTCCTCCCCGACACGCTGCGGCTCGGCGACAGGCTCGGAGTGGCGGCGCTCTGGGGGGAGCGGCGCTGGGCCCTTGGGGGTGGGGCGGCGGTGGAGGCGGGACTGAGGGCGGAACTGCACCGGGCGGTGGTCGGTGCGGCGCCGCTCGGCCTCGCGCCCCGGCTCGCGGTTCGCGCCACGCCGCGGAATCGGCGCGTCACATTCACCGGCGGCCTCCAGCGCTCGTGGCAGTACGTGCAGGCGCTGGCGCCGTCGGGGCCGAGCGTCGGTCCGGACCTGTACGTGACGGACGTGTGGCTTCTGGCGGGGGACACCGTCCCGGCCATCCGCTCCGACGTGGCGACTCTCGGGGCGGAGGCGCGGCTCGGCGCCGGGTGGGTGGCGATGGTGAACCTGTACGCCAGGCGCGCCGTGGGGATCGCCGTGCCTGAGCCGGCCCCCGGGTGGCTCACCGACCTGAGGCCGATCAGCGTCACGGCGGAGAACGACGCGCGCGGTGTCGAGGTGTCGGCGCGGCGGCTGGTCGGGCGCTGGACGATGTCGGCGTCGTACTCCCTGGGTGCCTCCGATCTGAACGCCGCCTCGCGCCAGGACGGCGGACGCTACGTCTTCCCTTCTCCCGCGGACCGCCGCCACGCCCTCGACTTCACGGCGACGGCGCGCCTGGGCTCCTCGACCCGCGTGGGGGCCGCCTTCACGGCGGAGAGCGGCACGCCGTACTCGCGGTTCCTGCTCGGCGGGACGCCCTGCGACACGACGGGATGCACGATCTCCGACACGACCGCGCTGCTCATCGAGCGGCCCAACGCCGAGCGAACCGGGGCGTACGCGTCGCTCGATCTGCTGTTCGACTGGTCCGGCGCCATGGGCGCCGTGCGGGTCGGTGCATACGTGCAGGTGCGCAACGTGCTGGGCGCTACGAACGCGGTCACGTACACGGGGAGTGTGGAAGGCTGCACGGCCGGGCGACCTCCGACGCTGGTGCTGGTGAGACCGGGGCTCTGCGACCGCTTCCAGCGCGGGATTCCGATCTTGCCGCTCGCCGGCGTGCGGCTCGTGTTCTGACGTGGATCTTGAGGCGCTGTTCGCGAGGCACCATGGGGAGCTGTTCCGCTACGTCGCACGCTACACCGGCGAGCCCGATCTCGCGGACGACATCGTGCAGGACGTGTTCGTGCGTCTCGCCACCCGGCCGCCGGCTCTGGAGTCGAACCTCCGCGGCTGGCTGTTCCGCGCCGCGACGACCATCGCCATCGACTCGCTGCGCTCGTCGCGCCGTCGGCTCCGGCTGATGCGGGACCGCCCCGAGTGCCTGCCGATGGCGGACGCCCCGCCCGATCCGGACGCCGAGCTGGGGCGGGCCGAGGCGCGGCGCAGGGTGCGCGAGGCGTTGCTGGAGCTGGCGGAGAAGGAGCGCGCCGTGCTGCTGATGCGGGAGGAGGGCTTCGCGCACCGCGAGATCGCCGCCGCGGTCGGCACGACGACGAAGTCCGTGGGCACGATGGTCGCCCGCGCGCTCGAGAAGCTCGCGAGGCGGCTGGACCTTGATGCACTGGAGGCGCCGTGACCGAGGGCGCGACACATCCCGACGACGGCGACATGCTGCGGCTCCTGGACGGCGCCTGCGAGCCCGAGGAACGGCGGGCGCTCGCGGCGCACCTCGATGGCTGCCCCGCGTGCGCGGCGCGGGCGGAGGCGCTGGAGCGTCGGGCGGCGCGATTGGCGCGACTGCTGGGCTACGCCGACCAGCCGGCGCCTCGGGCCGAGTTCCCGGCGGCGCGCCTGGCTCGCGCCCGGTCGCGCCGCGCGGCGCTGCGGTGGCGCGCCGCAGCGGTCGCCGCGCTGGCGCTGTCGGGAGCGCTGGCGGTGCGGCCGGTTCGGGCCTGGATCGTCGAGGCGGCCCGGGCCATCCTGGCACTCCCCTTGGGGTCGCCGCGGGACTCCGGGCGTCCCGCCCCGATCCCCGCCGTGGCGTCATCCGACACCGCCGGCGCCGTGGTCTTCGAACCTGCGGCGGGGGTGTTTATGGTGCGCGTCGCCTCGAGGCAGGCGGCCGGCGCGCTCGTGCTGGAGCTGGGCGATGGCCCCACGGCCCGGGCCGTCGTCGTTGGAGACCGCGCCCAGGCCGAGCTGCTGGTGCTCCCGGACGGCCTGCGGATCGACAACCGGCCGGACGCCGAAGCCAGCTACCTCGTCCGGGTCCCGTCGGCGGCGCGAGTCGTGGTCCGGGTCGGCTCCGAGACTCAGCAGACGATCCGGCTCGGCGCCGGCGGGAGCCGGCAGGTCGTGGATCTGGGTCCGCCGCGGCAGCGGTGAGCGCGGCAGAAACCGGCGCCGCCGCGCGTTGAAGGGACGGACCACTTGCGGAGGTGTGGAGAGGAATGAGACGCCTGACCATGATGGCGGTAGCCGCGGCGCTCGCCGCGGCAGGATGCAGCGACGTCACGGGGAACCGAGGTGACGGTCGCACCAGCGTCTACATCACCGACAGCCCGTTCCCGTACCAGGCCATCGCGCGCGTCGACGTGCACGTCGTGCGCCTCGAAGCGAGCACCAACAGCGACACGCTGCCGGGCTCGAGCGGTCCGGAGTGGGTCACGCTCGTCGAGCCGAGGCGCACGGTGAACCTGCTCGAGTACCAGAGGGGCGCCACCACCCTGCTCGGCGACGTCGCGCTTCCGGCCGGGCGGTACAACTCCTTGAAGCTGGTCATCGATCCCAGCCGGTCGTCCATCACCGGGACCGACGGGCGGGACTGGCCGGTGAACTGGTACACGGAGAGCACGGAGCTCGCGGTCTACGCCTTCGTGTACGATCCGCTCACGGTCCCGTCCGCCGGGGCGCGCATCGTCATCGACTTCGACGTCGGCCGCAGCTTCCGGCAGATCGGCGACGGGTTCGTCTTCACCCCCTGGCTGCGAGCGGTGAACGAGGCGGCGACCGGGTTCGTCACGGGCACGGTCCGCCTGGAGGGCTCGGCCGCGCCGTTCCAGAACGTCGCCGTATCCGCCTACGCCGGCGCGTCGCCGGGGCAGGGCAGCTGGGCGGTCGCCACGGGGCGCTCGGACGCGCAGGGCCGCTACGCCATCGCCTTCCTCCCCGAGGGCAGCTACTGGCTCAAGTTCGAGGCGGCGTTCGAGAGCGACACCGGTCTCGCAGCGACATGCGTCATCGCCGACTCGGTGTACGTGGGTGTGGGCGGCACGACGAATCTGGACGTCGCGCTGCCGGCCGCGGAGCGGCCCTGCGAGGGCGGGACGGTGCTCGGCGGCGATACCCTGCCGCCGGTGTCCGGGGGGCGGGTCGCGAGCGTGAGCGTGAGCGTGAGTCCGCCTAGTCCCGTGGTCGGGGACAGCGCCTACGCCGTCGCGGTGCTGCGCGACTCGACGGGGGCGGTGCTCTCGGGCCGCCCGCTGACGTGGAGCGTCTCCGACACGGCGGTGGCCGGCATCGTGGCCGTCGCGGGCGATTGGCTTCACTGGCGGGCGCTGCGGCCTGGACCGGTCGTGTTCACCGCCACGAGCGAGGGAACGAGCGGCACGCTCGCCGTGACGATCGCTTCGAACCCCGGTCCGGTCGAAACCGTGCTCCTCTCCGTGTACCCGCGGAGCCCTGTGGAGGGTGGAACCGGCTACTACGTGGATGCCGAGCTGCGCGACGCGGCCGGGAGGCTGCTGTCCGGCCGAGCCGTCTCCTGGAGTGTGTCGGACGCCACCGTGGCGCGCCTGGATCCCTCGACGGGTGTCAGGGTCTACTGGTCCGCGCTCAAGGCCGGCACGGTCACCTTCGGCGCGACGAGCGAGGGCAAGAGCGGGCAGTCCACGATCTCGATCGCGGCGGTTTCCGGTGCGCCGGTCGAGACGGTGAGCGTGGCGCTGTCCCCGGCGGGCGGGCCGGTGGCCGTCGGTGACAGCGGCACCGCCGAGGCGACGCTGCGCGACGCGGCCGGCAACACCCTCTTGGGACGGCCGGTGTCGTGGACGGTCTCGGACTCGGCGGTGGTCATCGTGACGCCGACGACCGGAGAGCACGTGTACTGGGTCGCGCGGGCGGCGGGCACCGCCACCATCACCGCGACCAGCGGAACGAAGACGGGCAGCGCGACTCTCACAGTGCAGTAGCGACTCCCCAGCACGGCGGGGCCGACGGCCCGGGCAGGCGGCCGCTCGGCCCCGCAGCAGGCCCCTCTGGTGCGGGGCCCGCCGGGCCCCTGCACGGCCCTCCTAGCGGCCCGCCAGCGCCCGGCTGAGCGTCGAGACGGCGCCGGCGGGGTCCTCCACCTCCACCACGAGCTTGTGGTACCGCTCGTGCTCCAGCTCGACTGCGATGGTGCGCTCCGGGTGGAGCACGTCCCAGAACACCAGGCCGCCCTCCTGGTAGAAGGTGCCTGCGCGGAACAGGTTGGGCAAATCGGTGCCGGCGAGCTTGAGTCCCTCGAACCAGCCCATCGCCGGCGCAGGATCCCACGCCACACCGGAGATGTGGGCCAGAGGAATCTCGAGGCGGCTGCGGAGCGACCAGAGCTTGTCCCAGCCCTGCACCTCGAAGACGGCCTTGCTTCCTACGACGCTGATCTCGACCACGGCAGCCGCTCCTCTCCGTTGCGACGCGGCTCGGCTCCGGACCACCGCCGCGCGCGGCCGCGGGCGGCCCTCCCCCTCGGCGCTAGTCGCGGATGACGACCCCGCGGTGGATCACCAGCCGGACGTTCGTCAGGACGTTGAGGTCCTGCAGCGGGTCGCCGTTCACCACCAGCACGTCGGCGGTCTTGCCGATCTCCAGGGTGCCCAGCTCGGCGCCCAGGCCGCACACGCTCGCCGCGTTCCTCGTGGCGGCGACGATGATCTGCATGGGCGTCATCCCGGCCTCCGCCATCCACAGGATCTCCGGCATCGGCATGCCCAGCTGGAAGTGCGGGGAGACGCTCTGGGGCACGCCGCCGAAGTCGTCGCCCAGCGCCACGGTGCCTCCCAGCGCGACAAATCGCCGCAGGTTGGACTGGGCCGTCGGAAGCGCGCCGTAGGGCTCGAGCACCGTCAGCGTCGGCACCATGGGGATGTGCCGCCCGATCATCCGCCGATACGTCGCGTCGGAGACGGCATCCCAGGTCACATGCGCCACGTCGTCCACTCCGGCGTCCACGACCGCCTGGAGGAACCGGGCGTCGGTGACGTGAGCGGACACGCGCTTCCCGCGCTCGTGCGCAGCCGCGACCGCGGCCGCCAGCACTTCGGTGGACAGCACGGGCAGGTCGGTCCGGCCCGCGGTGCCGTCCTCCACGGCGACCTTGATGAGGTCCACCCCGAGGGCGATCTCGTCCGCGACCGCCTGCCTCGCCTCCGCCGCGCTGCTGACCTGGAGCCGGCCGTAGCCTCCCGGCGGCGAGATGATCCATCCCGCCGAGAGGAGGCGGGAGTACTGGGGCTCGCTCCACGCGGCGCGCTGCGCCAGCAGACTCCCGTCCAGGGCCGTACCGGAGTTGATCGCCTCGTCCCGCACCGTGGTCACGCCGGCCTGCGCCCAGGCCGCGAGGCTCCGGGCCGAGAAGGCGTTGTGCACGTGGGCGTCGATGAAGCCGGGCAGAATGGTGGCGCCCTGCACGTCGACGACCGTCGCCCCCTCGGGGAACTCGCGTCCGCCGCGACGCCCCACGGCGACGATGCTCCCGTCGCTTCCGATGGCCAGCACACCGTCCCGAATCGGCGCCTCGCCGGTGCCGTCGATCAGGGTGCCGTTCCAGAGCACCAAGGCGGCATCGGTCGGCACGTCAGCTGTCGGAACGCCGGCGGAGCAGGCCGCCACAGCCGCCGACACCAGAGCCACGACCCGGATCACCGTCCTCACCTTTCGCTCACTCCCTCGCGGCCAGCAAGGCCATCTGGTACGGCATGTCGATCGTGAAGTCCAGCCGATCCCGGAACGCCGCAATGCGGGAGAGCGTCGGCTCGCCGAGGCCCCCGGCCTTCGCGAACAGCTCGGCGTAGTCGTGGAAGCGCTGCATGCCCTGGAAAGATGCGCGCTTGCGGACTCGGGTTCGCTCCGCCGCGGCCCAGCTGCGCCGCACCTTGTCCTCCTCGCCGCAGCACCAGGCCCAGCGAGACCCCGGCGCGGGATCCACCACGAGGGCTGCGGGCGCGAGCGTGCCGGCGTGGCGCAGGGCGGCCGCGGGGTCCGCGATCTCGTGGAGGCAGAACTCGAAGAGGACCACGTCGGCCCGGTCGGTCAGCGTCAGGAAGTCCGCCTCCACGACCACGATGCGCTCTTCCAGCCCCTGAGTGCGGATGGCCGTCCTCAGCCGCTCCACCGCCCCAGGGTCGGGGTCCACCGCCAGCACGCCGCGGGCTCGTGCGGCGTAGCCTATGAACTGGCCGCCGCCGGCGCCGACGTGGATCACCGTCTTTCCGCCGAAGTCGTAGAAGGCCTCGATGTTCGCGACGATTGCGGCGAGGTCGGTTGCCATGTGCCCCCGGGGTCCGGAAAGGGTGGATGCGCACCGGCGCCCAACAATCTACGTCCGATCGGTACCCTTGGGTTCACGAGTCGGCGGCTCGGGCCGGCCGCGGTTGTCGGGCGGGGGAGCGGGTGGCAGATTCCGCGCTCCGATGAGGACTCCTCCGTGACCAGGCGTTGGCGGATTCTGGCGCTTCTGTCGCTGGCCGAGCTGCTCGGGATGTCCGTGTGGTTCTCGGCGAGCGCACTCGCGCCGCAGTTGCGCGAGCTGTGGTCGCTGAGCGCGGCCCAGGCCGGTTGGCTCACCAGCGCGGTGCAGCTCGGCTTCGTCGCGGGCACCGCCGCCGCCGCAGTGCTGAACCTGGCCGATGTCGTCCCGGCGCGGACCTACTTCGCGCTGGCGGCGCTGGCCGCCGCGGCGTGCAACGCGGCGCTGCTCGCGGCCGGCGGCTTCGCGCCCGCCCTTGCGGCGCGGTTCGGCACCGGGTTCTTCCTGGCGGGCGTCTACCCGCCGGCGATGAAGATGGTCGCCACGTGGCACAAGGACGGACGAGGCCTCGCTATCGGCACGGTGGTGGGCGCCCTGACCGTGGGGAAGGCGACGCCGTTCCTGCTGCACGGGCTGGAGCGCACCGGCATGGCGCCGGTCGTGCTGGCTGCGTCGCTCGGGTGCGCCCTGGCGGGGCTGCTGGTCTACGCCGGCTACCGCGACGGGCCGTTCGCGTTCCAGCGCCGACCGTTCGACTGGAGCCTGGTCGGGACGGTGGCGCGCCACCGCGGAGTCCGGCTCGCGATCGGCGGCTACCTCGGGCACATGTGGGAGCTGTACGCGATGTGGGCCTGGATCGCCGTCTTCCTCGGCGCCGGTGCGGGGCTGGCCGCGCGCGCCGCGGACCTCGCGTGCTACGCGGCGATCGCCGCCGGTGGCGCGGGATGCGTGCTCGGCGGCTGGGCCGCGGATCGGTTCGGCCGCGAGCGTCTGGCCATCTGGGCGATGGCCGTGAGCGGCGGCTGCGCGGCGATCGTCGGCCTCACCGCCGGCTCGCCGGCGCTCGTGGTCGCGGTGGCGCTGCTGTGGGGATTCGCGATAGTGGCTGACTCGGCGCAGTTCAGCGCGCTCGTCACCGAACTGGCGCCATCGCACGCCGTGGGCACCGCGCTCACTTTGCAGACGTCGCTCGGGTTCCTGCTGACCATGGCGTCTATCCAGCTCGTGCCGCTCCTGGTGGACGCGGTCGGATGGCGGTGGGCGTTCGTCGCTCTGGCCGCGGGTCCCGCGCTCGGGATCGCTGCGATGGGCCGGCTGCAGCGGCTGCGGCGGGGCGCGCCGGCCGCGATGCGGGTCGTCAGCCCGTAGAGGTCGCCGAGCTCGACAGCACGATCTTCCCCATGGCGCGGCGCGCGTGGAGATGCCGGTGCGCCGCGACCGCGCCGTCGCGGGTCAGAGGGAAGGTCCGGTCCACCACCGGCCGCAGCGCGCCGGCGGCGACGTCGCGGTAGATCTCCTCCAGCGCGGTCCGCAGGATCTCCTCCTTCCCGCCCAGGTGCAGCAGGTGCACCCCGAACAACCCCAAGTTCGGCTCGACGAGGGAGAGCGGGTGGAAGAGCGGTGTCCGCAGCCATGTCCAGGCGGCGCGGGCCCAGCTGCGCCGTCGCCCCGGCATCGCACCGCTCATCCCGTAGAACACCAGCCTGCCGAGCGGCGCGAGCAGACGGCGGCAGGACGCGGTGGCCGCTCCGCCCACCGCGTCCAGTGCGACGTCCACTGCGCGGCGCCCGACCAGGCCGCGCACGTCGGGCTCCCAGTCGCCGCGCGAGTCGAAGCACGCCGCGGCGCCGAGCCGCTCGGTCACGAACGCCCGCTTCTCCGGAGTGCCCGCCGTCCCGATGACCCGCAGTCCCTTCAGCACGCCGAGCTGGACGGCGGCGGTCCCCACGCCCCCGGCCGCGCCCAGGACGAGCGCCGTCTCGCCGGGCCGCGCGCGCGCCGCCTCGAAGAGAGCGACCCAGGCGGTGAGGAAGGCCACCGGCACCGCCGCGGCCTCCACGGGCGTGAGCGCGGCGGGGTAGTGGAACAGCTGCCGGCCGGGCACCACCAGGTCCCGCGCGTAGCCGCCGTGACGGATCAGGGCCACGGCGCGGTCACCCGGCCTCCAGTCGCGGACCTCGGCGCCGGTGCGGACGACCTCACCCTCCACCTCGAAGCCGGGGCTGAAGGGGAGTGGCGGCACGGTGCCGTAGAGACCGACGCGCTGGAGCAGGTCGGCGAAGTTGACGCCCGCAGCCCCGACGCGCAGGTGCACCTCGCCGGGGCCGGGCTCGCGCAGCGGCACCTCGCGCTCGACCAGGACCTCGGGCGGGCCGAGGCGCTCGATGAGGATGGCGCGGGAAAGGCTATGGGTCATGTCGATCTCAGTAGCTTCGCCGTCTCGCCCGCCGCACTGATCTCGATCGCGACGTCCCCGCAGAGCGCGCGGATGCGACCGGTGATCTCGCCCGCCTCCGGGTCGTCGGCGGTCTTGAGGGCGCGCAGGTTCGCCATCTGGAGCCACAGCGTGCGCAGCAGGTCGCCGACCCGCGCGCGCCGCTGCGCGAGCCCGCCGATCCGCGCGGTCAGCGACTTCAGCAGGTCGAGCTGGCTGGACAACAGCGGCCGGAGCGGCGAGTCGGCCGGGAGTGCGCCGAGCCGCTCCTGGAGGCGTGCGACCTCGGCGGGATTCGCCTCGGAGGAGAGCGCGGCGATCTCGCGGTCGAGGGTCTCGATCTCGTTGGCGGCGTCGCGGGCGGCCACCGCTGCCTGCTCCGTGAGGTCGCGGAGCGCCGGCCCGAGGGCGTGGCCCATCTCGCCGATCGCTCGCAGCATTTCGTGGGGCGACTTCGGCTCGTCCGGCTTCCGAACGGTCTTGCCCTCCGGGAGCAGCAGGGCGGCGATGCGCGGCCTGCGCCAGAACGTGGCGGTCAGCGGTGCCTGTAGCAGCTGTGCAGCCTCGCCCCGTTCCAGGCCGCGCTTCTTCCCCCAGCGAATGGCGTAGATCCCGACGGCACCGTACGAGTAGCAGCCGATGCACAGTGCCCACGTCGCGACGATACCCCAACTCCCCGACAGCCCCATTCCCCGGCCGAAGAGTGCCACCACGCCCGCGGGCGCCGCCACGCCCAACGCCAGCGTGTAGAGCATGGTCGTGGCCCAACGCCATCGTCTGATGTTCGGCGGGAGGCGGCCTACCACACTCGGGGGAGACCATTTCCGGGGCCACCAGAAGGGCCACCAGCGAGGTGCCAGGAGCAGAATGCGCCGGATCTCGCTCCACGGGTGCTTGCCAATCCATCGCCGGCGGGCCACGAGGGCCCCGCCAACTGCGACGTATGCGGCCAAGAGCTGGCCGAGCAGACTCAACATGAGACGCCCGAGTTCCGAGTTGAGCCCCCAGCTCGCGGCGGCTCCGATCACGGTCAGCCCTGCCAGATAGCCCGAGATGACCAGGCCCGGCACGATTCCGCGCAACCTGCGGATATCCTCGGGGATCAACTCGTCCGAATCGGGCGGCGCCTCGAGCGCCAGGCGCAGCGCCTGGCCGTCGGGGAAGCGGCGGCCGGGGTCCTTCTCGAGGCACCGCATCACGGCGGCGGCGACGCCCTCCGGCACGTCGGGGGCTGTGACCTTGAGCGGCGCCGGCGCCTGCGTCATGTGCTGCACCAGCATCTCCTGTGCGGAACTCCCGGAGAAGACGGCGCGTCCACCGAGCATCTCGTAGGCGATGGCGCCGAGGGAGTAGAGGTCGCTGCGGCCGTCGATGCTGCGCTCGCCGCTCGCCTGCTCCGGACTCATGTACGCCGGCGTCCCGACGATCATCCCCGTCTGCGTCAGCGTCTGGCCGGCGGCGTGGCCCTTGGCTACGCCGAAGTCGGCCAGCATCGGGCGGCCGGTGCCGTCCTCGATCAGCACGTTGTCGGGCTTGATGTCGCGGTGGACCACGCCCTTGCGGTGCGCGAAGTCCAGCGCGTCGGCAAGTTCCCGCAAGATCCGGACGGCCTCGTCGCTGGGGATGCGTCCCTCGCGCCTCATCCGCTCCCCCAGCGACTCGCCACGGACGTAGCCCATCACGAAGAAGGTGAGGGCCTCGGTCTCCCCGAAGGTGTAGAGCGGGACGATGTTGGAGTGGTTGAGCTGCGCCGCGGTCCGCGCCTCGCGCCGGAACCGTTCGCGGCCTTCGGGCGAGGTCTCCGCGGCGTCGGGAGGGAGCACCTTGATAGCGACCTCGCGATCGAGCGCCTTCTCGCGAGCATGGTACACGACGCCCATGCCGCCCCGGCCGATGAGGCGCCCGATCTCGTACTGCCCGCCGAGGGCGCGCTCCAACGCGGCGCGCAGCGGGTCGGCAGGGACGGGAAGGTCCGCAGATCGGCGCGCGCCGCACTTCGGGCAGAAGACGTCGTCCGCGGTGAGCGCCGCAGCACACTGCGTGCAGGGGATCGTCATGGCAGCTCCGTGCGCACGGTCTCGAAGGCCGCGGCCTGGCCGCTGATCTCGCCGCAGAGGGCGCGGATGCGTCCGCTGATCTCGGTGTCGCCCGCGGCGTCCGCCGCGGCCTGGGCGCGCAGGTTGGCGACCTGGAGCCACAGCGCCTTCAGCAGACCGGCGAGGAGCTCGCGGCGGGCGGTCGCGGTCTCCAACTGGGCGGCGAGCTTGCGCAGGAGATCGCGTTGGCTCTCGAGCAGCGTGCGCATCTGGCGGCGCGCGTCGTTGTCGGCGGACAGGTCGCCGAGGGCGGCGAGCTTCTGGTCGAGGGCTGCGAGGTCGGTGGGGCCAGCGTCGCGGGCCAGCTGCGCGATCTCGGCGTCGAGCGCCGCGATGGCCGCCGCGAGTTGGAGCGCCGATTCTGCGGCATCCCGGCCCACGTCGCGCAGCGTCTCGGCCAGTTGCCGCGCGGCGTCTCCGATGGCCGCCGCGAAGTCCGGAGGCGACTGCGGCTCAGGCAGGGCCGGTTTCGCAGCGGCGACCGGCTGCAGCAGCGCGGCAAACCTCGGCTTGCGCCAGAAGGCGAGGTCGGTGGTCGGCCGCTCGGCGGCGAGTGCCACGTCCCGGGCCGAGAGGCCGATCGTGCGACCCCATCGCTCGCGCTGCGAGGTCGCGGCGAAGACCAGGCCGAAGCCGCCGAGTCCCTCCATGCACAGCAGAGCAGCCAACGCATCGCTCACTCCGCTCGGGATCCCGAGCGCCTTGCCGGCGAACGCGCCCAGAAGCACACCGATGGTGGTGAACACCATTCCGACTCCAAGGCCAGCCGCGAGAGTCTGGAGCGTGCGATTCCATCTGAGGATTCGAGGAAGGCGCTCCCACACGTCCTCCCGCCGCCGCCACGCGGCGGGCCACCAGAGGCGCCACCACCGCGCGGGACGAAGGAACAGCGTCCCTATCTCCGTCCACGAATGGCCACGGCGCCGCGCCATTACGGCGGCAGCGCCCTGCATCAGCATCACGGAGGCCAAGCCGAGAGATCCCAGCGCGACCCCCAAGTCCCTGATGTCCGGCCCCCAGATCGCCAGGCGGCTCACCGCAAGGCCGGCGCCGATGCAGAGGGTGCACACGAGAGCTACGCCGAGGTCCTCGAAGAACCCCTGATCAATGAAGGACAGCGGGAGCGCCTGCGGCTCCTCCTCCTCGATCGCGTCGCTGCCGACCGACGCGGCTAGGCTCCGCGCATCCGGCCAGCGTCTCGCGGGATCCTTGGCGAGGCACCGTGTCACCGCCGCCACGAGGTCGCGGGGAGCATCAGGCGCCAGCGCCTCCAGCGGCGGCGGCTCGCGCGTCAGGTGCTGGACGATGAGGTCCTGGGCGGCGGTGCCGTCGAACGGCGGGCGGCCGGCGAGCATCGCGTACGTGAGAGCGCCCAGCGAGTAGAGATCGCTCCGGCCGTCCACCTCCGCCGAGCCGGACGCCTGCTCGGGGGACATGAAGAGCGGCGTTCCCACGATGATCCCCGTCGCGGTGAGCGTCGCGCCCGAGGCCTTCGCCTTCGCCACGCCGAAGTCGGTCAGCATCGGCCGGCCGGTCTCGTCGTCGAGGAGGATGTTGTCGGGCTTGATGTCGCGGTGCACCACCCCCTGGCGGTGCGCGTGGTCGAGCGCGTCGGCGACCTCCTTGAGGATCCGCCGCGCCTGCTCCGGCGCCAGCTTCCCCTCGCGCCGCATCCGGTCGTTCAGCGACTCGCCCCGCACGTAGCCCATCACGAAGTACAGCATCCCGTCCACGTCGCCGAACGCGTGCAGCGGGACGATGTTGGGATGGGTCAGCTTCGCAGCGGTCCGGGCCTCGCGGCGAAAGCGCTCGCGGCTGTCGGCGTCGGCCGCGGTCTCGGGCGGGAGGATCTTGATGGCGACCAGGCGGTCGAGCGACCGCTCTCGGGCGAGATAGACGGCGCCCATCCCGCCACGACCGAGGAGGCGCTGGATGTCGTACTGCACGCCGAGGGCGCGCTCAAGGGCGGCGCGCAGCGGGTCGGTGGGGACGGGAAGGTCCGCAGATCGGCGCGCGCCGCACTTCGGGCAGAAGACGTCGTCCGCGCCCATCGGAGCGCCGCACTGGGTGCAGGTCATGGGGCCGCGCTGGAGAGAGGGAGTGGTGACGAAGATTCGCCGGCGGACCGCTGTGTCAAGCCGAGAGCCGCTGCTGGTGGCCGTGCGTCCAGGTCCCGCGCGTGGCCGTGGAGACCGACGCGCCGGAGCAGGTCGGCGAAGTCGAGGTGAAGCGGCGATGTCACTGGGCGCTTCATCGGCCTGACCTGTGTGGAGGACACTGCTCGGCGGCCGGGCCGTCGTCGTGCGCCCGCCGGTGGGATCGGCGTATCTCGGCCATGTGCCGGTGCTGCAAACGTTTGGAGCAGGCACGTCCGCGTCGACGCGCGCCCCCGGACCGGTCGTGGCACTCGCCTTGCCTTTCTGCCCGCCGAACCGCTCCGGAGGATCAGCGTGAGGAGTACGGCCGTTCTGATGACGCTGGCGATAGCCGCTCTGCTGGCCGCACCGGCCGTCGCCGCGCAGTCCGCGGCGACGCACCGGACCGTCTTCCCGCAGGGCCTGCGCCTGAGCACGGGCGTCGGGAGCTTCGCGGTGCGCGACGAGTACCTCTCGCGCGAGCAGTACTCGGGGTCGCTCCCGTCTCTGCGCGCGAGCTGGTCCCGGTTCCACGAGAGGAGCGGATACCGCCTGAGCGCCGAGCTCCGAAGCGCCGACGGAATCTCCAGCGACGCGGTGTCCGCGCAGGTCACGGAGTTCGCCCTGGACCTCGACTACCTCTACCCCGCCGGGCGGGTTTCGCTCGGATCGCGGCAGGGGTTCTTCTTCGTCGGCCCGTCCTCCGAGATCTTCCTCTACTTCAACAAGCCGGACATCGCCAGCGACGGGATCAACATCGCCTTCTCCTTCGCCACGCTCTTTTCCGCGGGGGTGACGTCCGAGCTGGTGGTGCCGGTCTCGTCGCGGCTCGACGTGTCGGCGTCGGCGCGGCTCAGCCTGCTCTCGGCTTGCGTGCGGATGGTGGACCTCGAAGACGACGACGAGGAATCCCCGCTCAAGCTCCTCACGGCGGCATCGGGCACTCGCGCCGGCGCCGCCCTGCGCGTTCGCTACCGGCTCCTCGGGCGGGTGACGCTGGACGTCGGCTACGAGGCGCTGCTGCTCCGTGTCACACCCTGGGACCGCGTCGTGTCGGCCAGCGACAACCTCGTCGTCGCCGTGGGGCTCGGCCTGTGACTCGGCCCCGCGGAATCGCGGCTGCGCTCCGCGGCGAGGCGGCGGGGAGCCGTCCCGGCCGCACCTGGTTCGGCGCTCCGGCGCTGAGGCGGACGGCCGCGGCAGCCGCCTGCGCCTTCGCTCTCGGCGGGTTCGCCGGCTGCACCCGAAGCCTGGTGAGCGCACCCGACACCGGCTCCGGGCTCCGCGACTTCGAGGCGGCCTGGAGCTTCGTGGACTCGCTCTACCCGATGCTGGCCGGAAAGGGCGTGGACTGGGACAGCGTTCGCGCGGCCCTGCTGCCCCGGGCCGAGGCGACGAGCGAGGGCGACATCCTGCCGTTGCTGGTGGAGATGATGGGACGGCTCTCGGAAGCCCACGTGTACGTGAAGACGGCGGGCGGCGCGGAAGTCTACCCCTATCTGCCCCGGCGTCTGGTGCGGGACAAGCACAGCTTCAGCCCGTATCTCGTCAGGAGGTACCTCGTCGGGCCCATGCGGCTGGCCGGGGGAGAGAAGGTCGAGTACGGGATGCTGGAGAACAACCTCGGCTACCTCCGCCTGCCGACGTTCGACCCGGATCACATGCTGGACGACTTCTCGCAGGTGATGGCGTTCCTCGAGTCGTCGGACGGCCTGGTCATAGACATCCGCAACAACAACGGGGGCAGCAGGGGGAACGCCACTCGCGTCGTCAGCCGCTTCCTCGGCGCGCCCCTCACCTACCTGCTGGCATTCGAGAGGGACGGCGTCCCACGCTACGTGGATCCGCCGATCTCGCCCGACCCGGTGCACCGATACCGCAAGCCCGTCGTCGTCCTCATCAACGGAGCGGCGATCAGCGCGGGCGACATCTTCGCGGAGTTCATGGGGGCGCTGCCCAACGTCACGCTGGTCGGCGACACGACCGCCGGCGCCGCCTGCCAGGACCGCGACGGTCT
>Ga0316628_100000160_pt1 | contig 42361 bp, 40 predicted proteins | sample OWC_Aug_M2_C1_D5_FD_207648 | JGI IMG/M metagenome (GOLD analysis project Ga0316628, IMG submission 207648) | Wetland soil microbial communities from Old Woman Creek delta, Ohio, United States - OWC_Aug_M2_C1_D5_C | ecosystem: Environmental > Terrestrial > Soil > Wetlands | place: USA: Ohio...
TGGGGCCGTCAGGCCCTAGTGTCGGCTAACGCGTGCGAAGCACGGGTTAAGCGTAGCGGCCGGAACTAAAACCGGCAAGCAGCATAAGTTGGAGGCGTGGCCGAGTGGTTGAAGGCACCGGTCTTGAAAACCGGCAACGGGCAACCGTTCGTGAGTTCGAATCTCACCGCCTCCGCCAAATGAAAACGGCCCGGAATGGGCTGTTTTGCATGGTGGTTTTGTTCCCCTTATTCCTCGATGCAGATTTCCTTACGCAGCACGCCGATGAAGGTGCGGGCGAACAGCCCGGCGATCACAGTGGTAGCGATGCCGAGCAGCAGGCCGGACAGGTGCAGGAAGCTAGGCTCGCCGGTGTAGTGGAACATGCTGAGGCTGGCTACGGTAATGGCGGCCAGCGGGAAAGAATAGGCCCACCACGAAAGATAGAAGCGCAAGCGCAAAAAGCTGCGTACCTGCACGAACAGCAGCAAGGTGAAGAACAGACCGCTGAAATAGAGGATATTGGCCAGCGCATCGATCTGGCCGGCCAGCTTCAGATAGGCGACGAAGCCGACCGACGGTGGGGCGATCAGGATGAACAGCGTGGGCAGCAGCCGCTCCGGCAGGCTGCCATGGAAGATCACCCGATAGAAGATGATGGTGAGCAATAGCGGCCAGAATACGATGCCGATGCTGAAGAAGAACCACGAAACCCAGATCGGCGCGTGATAGACCCCCGCGATTGGCACTAGGATGTTACCCATCACCGGAATGAACCAAGCCGGATTAAGGTGGAGCAGCTCGAATTTAGGCTGTTGAATCCACTGGCTGAGGATGTGCAGCGTCAACACAAGATGGATACTGGCCCCGAACAGCCAGAGTAGGCGTGAATAACCCGGGTTGACCTCCAACCAAGCGGTGGCCAGCACGAGCAGGGCAACCGAGAAAGTCGGTACGAAGCTCATTTTCACCGGGTGGTTCCACTCGCTGCTGGCGGCAGCACGGAACCTCACGATTTTGATCGCGTAGACCACGCTGAGGCCAAAAAACAGCAGCGTGCTCAGCGTGAGCAGATAGGGGCTGATTTGCAGCGGCAAATTCAGCAACTGCTCGGCCTTGTTCCAGGCAATGGTGAGGCCGCCCAGGCCCATGATCATGGCGAACCAGGCGATGGGGAAGGTCTGCAGGCGTGAAGGTCGGGTCTCAGTCATGGTCAGCGGCTACCGTGCGCATGGGTCGATCCGATGTTGAGCGGGGCCTGGTTGCGCATGTGGTCGGCGACCTTGACGAAGGCGGCAAACAACTCTTGGCGCAGGCCCTCGTCGGTCACCACGTCCTCGAGCGCCTTATCCATGCAATACAGCCATTGGTCGCGTTCGGTATCGCCGATGGGGAAGGGCAGGTGGCGCGCGCGCAGCATCGGGTGGCCGTACTTCTCGACATACAACTGCGGGCCGCCCATCCAGCCGGACAGGAATTCATAGAGTTTCTGCCGGGCGTTGGCCAAATCGGCTGCGTGCATCTTGCGGATGCCATAGGCCTCGGGCAGTTCGTCCATGTAATCGTAGAAGCGATCGACCAGCGCTCGGACCGGGGTGTCGCCGCCAATGCGTTCATAGTGGGTTTGCATCATGCCGCCAAATATATTAGAAAGGGCTAATTTTTCTGGAACCCGCATTGTAGCGCGGCTTATGGCCGACTAAAATGCTCGGCTAATAACCTATTTTCTCTGGAGAGTTTCATGTCCGCTGCTGCCACCGATTCCAAGCAGGTGATGCATTCCATCATCCAGCGCATCGCCACCGGCCCCGACCTGTCCAAGGACATCAGCCTGGACGAGGCGCGCATGGGCATGCAGGCCATCCTGGACAACGCCATCGATCCGGTGCAGGCCGGCATCTTCTTCATTGCGCTGCGCATGAAGCGGGAGACCATGGACGAGTTCAAGGGCATCCTCGACGCGATCCTGGATTCCACCGACCGGGTGACCGCCGCGGTGGACGAGGTGGTCGATATCGCCGATCCGTACGACGGTTATAACCGTTGCCTGCCGGCCGCACCGTTCCTGCCGGCCCTGCTGGCCGAACTGGGCGTGCCGGCGGTCAATCACGGCCTGGAGGCGGTCGGCCCGAAATACGGCGTTACTGCGCGCCATGTCTTGCGCGCGGCCGGCGTCAACGTCGACCTGTCGCCGCAAGAGGCGGCCAAGCGTTTGGCCGACCCGGCCATCGGCTGGGCCTATGTCGACCAGGCCAAGTACTGTCCCAAACTGCACGACATGCTTCCGCTGCGCCAGCGCATGATCAAGCGCCAGGCGGTGACCACGGTGGAGACCGAAGCCAAGCCCATCGTCGGCCGCAACAAGACCCACCTCGTCACCGGCTTCGTGCACAAGCCGTATCCGCCGATCTATGCCCAACTGGCCCGCCATGCCGGTTTCGACTCCGCCCTGATCGTGCGTGGCGTCGAGGGCGGCGTGATCCCTTCCCTGCGTCAGGTCGGCAAGGCCGTGGCCTACCAGGACAAGGGCGAGGAGGCCGAGTACGAGATCAATCCCGAGGCCATGGGCATCCAGCAGACCGTGCGTGCGGTGCCCTTGCCGGACGACCTGCCCAAGACCGAGCGCGACGATGAGATCGCCATCATGGTCGACGTGAAAGCCACTGCCCAGGCCGCGGCCGAGGCGGGCATGGCCGCGCTGTGCGGCAACAAGGGCGCGACCTACGACTCGCTGGTGCTGAGCGCCGCGATGGTGCTGCATCACCTGGGCCGGGCCAAGACCCTGGCCGAGGCGGCCGACATGGCGCGTGCCGCGCTGGATTCGGGCAAGGCGGCGAAGCGGGTCAAGTGATGGCATTCGTCGCCGTCGCCGCCGAGGGCGAACTCAAGCCGGCCCAGATGAAACGGGTCGCAGCCGGCGGCAAGCGCCTGCTCTTGTGCAATGCCGAGGGCGAATATTTCTGCGTGGACGAGATGTGCAGCCACGAGGACTACTCGCTCTATTTCGGCTGCATCAAGGGCCGCTCGATCAAGTGCTCGCTGCACGGTAGTTATTTCAACCTGGCCAGTGGTCAACCGGAGAACGAGCCGGCCGATTGCCCGATCCGCACTTACCCGGTGAAGGTCGAGGCCGGGCAGGTCTGGGTCGACCCGACCTGATTATCTCGCTTCGTAGTCCTTGCGCAGCGCTTCCAATTCGCGCCGGTAGCGCTCGGCGTCGCCATAGTCGAAGAACCGGGCATAGCGGGCATGGCTGTCGAGCAGCCGCCGCGCATGCTTGATCGGGCACCAGTACTGCTCGGTGCGGGCGACGATCTCGCGGGCATAGCTTATCAGGCCGTTGACGTAGGAGCAGTACAGGCAGTTCAGCCGCTCGATCCAGTTGAGGTAACGCAACAGGCCGCGGTCGTAGACGAAGTGCTCGCCGCGTACGACCGGCGGGATGCCATAGACCCGGAAGCAGATCGCTTGATACAGGCTGACGGTCAGGTCGAGCAGCAGCATCGGTAGCAGTGCGCCGTAGATGACGGGCGCGGTCAGCAGGAACGAGACCGGCGCTTCCAGGATGTAGCGCAGCGCGCCGCGCTTGAACTTGCGGTGCAGCGCCAGCACGTCGTGCTCGAAGCGGACCCGGTGGTTGTCCAGCCGATAGCGGAAGTCCGCCCGCTTCTGTTCGAGGTCCGCCTCCAGCTCGGTTTGCAGCTCGCGGATGCGGGCCATCAATTCGTCGATACGGGCATTCATGGAGGCGCCTTTTATGCTGTACCGGCATTAGGCGCGGACCCTCCCCGCGAGTCAAGCCGGTAGAATGCCGGCATGAACCCACGCAGCATCCTGATCACGGGCTGTTCCTCCGGCATCGGCCACACCGTCGCTCACGGCCTTGCGGCGCGCGGCTGGCGGGTGTTCGCCACGGCGCGCAAGCCGGCCGATGTCGAGCGCTTGCAGGCGGAGGGTCTGGAGAGCTTGTCGCTCGACCTCGACGATGCCGCCTCGATCCGCGCAGCGGTGGAGGAAGTGCTGCGCCGCACCGACGGCCGACTCGACGCCCTGTTCAACAACGGCGGCTTCGGCCAGGTCGGCGCGGTGGAGGACCTCACCCGCGCTAGCCTGCGCGAGCAGTTCGAGACCAATCTGTTCGGCTGGATCGAACTGAGCAATCTGGTTATTCCGGTCATGCGCCGGCAGGGCCATGGCCGTATCGTGATGAACAGTTCGGTGCTCGGCTATGCCGCCTTCGCCTATCGCGGTGCCTACAACGCGGTGAAGTTCGCGGTGGAAGGCATCAGCGACACCCTGCGCCACGAGCTCGCCGGCACCGGCATCCACGTCGTGCTGATCGAGCCGGGGCCGATCGTCAGCCGCTTTCGCGAGAACTGCCTGCCGCATTTCCAAAAGCACATCGCCTGGCAGACCAGCGTGCATCGGGCGCAATACGAGGGTCAGTTGGCCCGGCTGAACAAGCCCGGCCCGGCCGTGCCGTTCACCCTGCCACCGGAGGCGGTGTTGGCCAAGGTGGTCCACGCGGTCGAGAGCCGGCGACCGCGGCCGCGTTACCCCGTTACCGTGCCCTCGGTGGCCTTCTGGTGGTTGAAGCGCTTCTTGCCGATCCGGGTAATGGACTGGGTCTTGATACAGGCTTCGGGTGGCGGCAAACGCTAGGGGGAAAGAAAAGGGCGGCCTGGCGGCCGCCCGAATTCGATGGCCGTATTATTTCGCGGCGGCGACCTGGGTGGCCTCGGCCAGTTGTTTTTCCAAGACCTCGATACGCTTTTGCATCGCGCCTAGGCGGCCATTGAGCGCGCCGACATTGAAATACTGGGCGTTGTCGGCCGGGGCATCCAGCGTGTTGCCGTAGCCGAGCCAGGACGAGTCGTACACCTTGACCTTCTTGAAGCCCAAATCCTTGAGCACGGTTGCCGTTTCCGAGGCGCGTACGCCGCTCTGGCAATAGACGATGGTTTCCTTGTTGGGGTCGAGTTTGGCATAGAGTTCCTTGATCTTCTCGACCGGCTTCAGGCCCAAGCCGTCCTTGGTCTGCACCTGCTTTTTCGCCAGCTTGGCCGGTGTGTCGGGGTCGGCCCAGTTCTGCTCATAGGGGATATTCACCGCGCTGGGGATATGGCCGCCGCGGATCGCGCGGATGTCTTCACCGCTATATTCGCCCGTTGTCCGCACGTCGACGATCTGCACGCCCTTGCGTTTTTCCGCCTTGAGTACGTATTGGGTATCCACGGTCACGTTCGGGTTGACCGTGAGTTTGAGCGGAATGGCCGCAAGTTTGGTCGGCTCGGTGGCCAAGGCTTGACCGGCCGCTTTCCAGTCGTCGATACCGCCGTGGTAGACCTTGGCATTCTTGCCGTTCAGGTATTCGACGGTGACGGCACCGAAATAAACAAAGGGGTTGCCCTTGTCGCCATAGACGACGATCTCTTTGCTGGGATCGATGCCGCCGTCGCCCAACAGTTTTTCCATCTTGGCCAGCGCGATGTAGTCCTCAGTGTTGTCGTTGCGCAAGACCTTGCCGATGTCGCCGATATTGACGGCACCAGGGATATGGCCCTTGTTGTAGTCCGCGGCACTGCGGGTATCCCAAATGATGGCGCCACGTTTGCCCGCCTCTTGCACGGCAGCGGTGTCGACGATACGTTGTATCGGGACGGCTGCAGCAGCCTGGTCTTGCGGGGCGGCGAGCGTCGGGGCGGTGAAGCAGCTCAGGCCGAGTGCGATAGCCAATAGGGTCGGTTTCATCGAGGTCTCTCCATCACTATGAGTTAGGGTCTTGTTACGCCAGGTGAGGCGGGCCTGGGTCGGTTTGTTTACGCTCCAGACACCGGGCGAAAACATTGTAAGTGCAGACGGCGCGGTTAGCGCCAAGGTTTATTTAGACTAACCCTATTCAGAGACGGGCCTTGCCCTTGTCGATGGCCGGTATACTGTGATCTATAAGCAATCACTTAAATAAACCCATGGCTGAACAAGACTCCGCCGGCAATGCGCCGGCCTTCCCCAAGCTGTTGCCGCTGCCCAAGATCGAGCGGCCGTTGAATCTGCCGGTCGACAAGTTGGCCGATGTGAAGTCGGCCGCAGACCTGCCCAGTCGCCTGGTCTTCGGCGATCTGCTGGCCGACAGCTTCAAGTTCGAGAAGAAGGGCTGGTCGGCCGAGTGGCGCGATGCCGATGGCCATAAGGCCAAGTTCCGTTTTGCCGGCGGCCTGTCGTCGCTCGAACTCAGCTTCGAGGGCGACGAGATGGTGACCTTGGTCAGTGCCGAACGCTTCGCCGATCTCGACGGCACGGTGCAGAACTTACAACCCGGTTCGTGGATGGAAAAACTCGGGGCCAAACTGGGGCCACGTTACAACATCAAGGTATTCGCTCACCGCGAGGACGATGCCGTGGCCGGTAGTTTCGGCGACGGCCCGCTGCTTACCTTGGCGTTGCCGGTACCGGCCGATCGCCTGATGGCCCTGTTCGAGCTGCACAAGCAGTTGCAGCAGGATGCGGCGATCACGAGCAACATCGATGGCTATGCCCGGCTGCACTTCAGCGTGGTCAATTACCTGGAGGGCGTCAATCCGTCTATGCTCAGCCACCCGGTCGGCTTGGTGCTGCATCACGTCAACGCCTTGGGTACGCCGGCGGGCGAGATGCCGGTGCGCGAGGAAGACGATGAAGGTTCGGCGGCCTGGACCCTACGCCGTAGCCACTATCTCTATATCGCCCATTGTTCGATGCGCGATGCCGCCCGCTTGGTCGAACGCCTGGCGGTGGCCGGCTTCATCGGCGAGCCGAATGGCCGCGAGGCGTACCCCAACGCCGCCGAGTTCGGCGCCGCGCTGATGCCCTTCGGTTATGAATACGTGGTGAAGAACGTCTTCTGGTTCGATGCCGAGCGCCGGCGCCGGGTGTTCTATCCCGACCTGGGCGACAGCGCCGATCGCAATGCGCTGGGCGCCCACAGCGGCGAGCTTTGGCTCAAGTCGCTGATTCGCGACGCGCAGAAACTGGCCGAGCAATTCAAGGCCGATACCGCAAAGAGTTTTGCCGAAGGCATGGCACAGCAAGGCGAGAGCCCCGCCGGCCTGCATTGATCAGGTCTGGAACTGGCTGAAACCGTCGTTCATCTCGTACACCAGCATGTCGATATGACGGATGGTGTGCAGGGTGCGGTGCACGGCCTCCTGGTTGTGCTCGGCCATCTGCGCGATGCGCTCGACATGGCGGGCGATGTCCTGGCTCGCCGCTTCCTGTTCCTTCACCGAATTCACGATATCGCTCACGCCGAGACCGGAAGTGCGGGCGGCCTGCTTGGTCTCGCTCAAGGCGGTGCGCACCTCGCTGAGTGACGCCACGCTGGCCTTGATGGCACCGCTACCGTTCTGGATGGCCTGCGTCACCTCGGCCGACTGGGTTTCGATCTGCTTGGTGACCGCGTCGATGCGGCGGGCCGACAGGCTGGACTGTTCGGCCAGGCGGCGCACCTCATCGGCGACGACGGCGAAACCGCGGCCCTGCTCACCGGCCCGGGCCGCTTCGATGGCGGCATTCAGCGCGAGCAGATTGGTCTGGTCGGCGATGTCTTGCACTTGCCTGGTCAAGTCGTTGATCTCGGCCGTCTGGGTCAGGAAGCGATGCGTGGTCGATTCGATCCCTTGGATCGCGAGGCGCAGGCGTTCGATCTCCCATGACAGCCCCTCCAGGCGGCTGTCGCTATGTTCACTGCGCTCGATGCTCTCGTCCGACAGGCGGCGTACCTCGTCCGCCGCACTGGCGACCGAGGCGATCGCCACGGTCAGTTGCTGTACGGCCGCGGCGACGGCACCGGCCGCCTCGGCCTGGTCGCGCGAGCCGCCGGTCACTTGCTCGGCCTCGACGGTCACCGACTGCACCTGGATGCCGACGTTGTGCGCATTGTTCCGAGTTTGCACGACCAACCTATGCAGGCCTTCCATGAAAGTGTTGAATGCCTGCGAGGCCTGGCCGACTTCGTCTTCATCGTGTACGGTCAGCCGGGCCTTCAGGTTGCCGACGCCGTTGGCCATCTGTTCCATCGAGCTGCGCAGCGAGTGGAGCGACTGGTTGACCCGGCGCAGTACCAGAACGGCCAATACGATACCGAGCACGATAGCCAATAGGGTCAGGCCGGCGCTGATGCGCAGGGCATTCCTGGAGTTGGTTTCGACCTCGGCTTGGGCCGCCTGCAATTTCTTGGTCTCGTCGGATCGAAGCTTGAGCAAGGTCGTGCTGACATCGCGCCAGAGTGGAGCCTCTTCCCGCACGAAGCGTTCGCGCGCATCGCTCTGCACGCCGACGATCTGCACGTACATGTCGCGCAGGCCCGACAGCGCATCCCATTTGGCGTCGATCAGCGCCAGCGTCTTGGCCTGTTCGCTGTCTGGTGCCGCCATGGCCATGGCTTGCCCCAGCGCCTTGCGGAAGGCGGCGCTGGACTTGTCGAGATTCGCCTGGGCGGTCGTGTCGGTCGAGTCGAGCATCAGGTTGCGAATGGTCTGTCCGCCCAGCATGCCTTCGGTGTTCATCTCCTCGTAGATTTGCATGCGGCCCAGGTCATGCGCCATGAAATCCTTCAATCGCTCGTTGGTCGCATACAACTGATACAAGGCGATGCCCATCGCGAGCAGCGACAATAGAATGCCGGGGATCAGCGCGGCGAGGAGTTTGGTCTGCACGCTGTTGATCGGGATGCCCTGGATCTTGGGCAAGGTCTGAACGGCCGGCAGGACGAGATTGTTTTGCATGGCGAACCCTTTTACTTCCACGGAGCCTGAAACTAACAGCCCAGGGTTAAGGTTTTTTTACACGCTCGGATAAACTACGCGGGTTGATTGTTTGATCGAGGCTGTTCCATGCACATCGGTACCCCCTTAACCCCGTCGGCCACCAAGGTCATGCTGCTCGGCGCCGGCGAGCTCGGCAAGGAAGTCATCATCGCCCTGCAACGCTTGGGCGTAGAGGTGATCGCGGTCGACCGCTATGACAATGCCCCCGGTCACCAAGTCGCGCATCGGGCGCATGCCATCGACATGACCAACGGCAATGTGCTCAGCCGCTTGATCGACAGCGAATTGCCGCATCTGGTGGTGCCGGAGATCGAGGCCATCGCCACCGAGACCCTGTTGGAGTTGGAGCAGTCCGGTGTCTGCCGCGTGATCCCGACCGCGCGCGCCGCCAATCTCACGATGAACCGCGAAGGCATCCGCCGCTTGGCGGCCGAGACCCTGAAGCTGCCGACCTCGCCCTATGCCTTTGCCGACGGCTTCGACGCATTGAAGGCCGCCATCGACGGCGGCATCGGCTACCCCTGTGTGATCAAGCCGGTGATGTCCTCTTCCGGCAAAGGCCAGTCGAAGGTGGACGGCCCGGACGAGCTTAAGGCCGCCTGGGACTACGCCGACGCCGGCGGTCGCGTGGCCAAGGGCCGGGTCATCGTCGAGGGCTTCGTCGATTTCGACTACGAGATCACCCAACTTACCGTGCGGGCGATGGGCGAAGATGGCCGGGTGCACACGCATTTTTGCGAACCGATCGGCCATGTCCAGGTCAAGGGCGATTACGTCGAGAGCTGGCAGCCGCAGGCGATGAGCCCGGCCGCGCTGGAAAAGGCCCGCGCCATCGCCAAGGCGATGACCGACGACCTCGGCGGCCTGGGCCTGTTCGGCGTCGAGTGCTTCGTCAAGGGCGACACGGTCTGGTTCTCCGAGGTCAGCCCCCGGCCGCACGACACCGGCATGGTCACTATGATCACGCAAAGGCAGAGCGAATTCGAGCTGCACGCCCGGGCCATCCTCGGCCTGCCGGTCGATACCAGCCTGCGCAACCCCGGCGCCTCGGCCGTGATCTACGGCGGCATGGACGCGGCCGGCATCCGCTACGAGGGCGTGGCCGAGGCCCTGGCCATTCCGGGCACCGACCTGCGCCTGTTCGGCAAGCCAGTCGCCTTCGAGCGCCGACGCATGGGCGTGGCCCTGGCCGAAGGCCGCGACACCGACGAGGCGCGGGCCAAGGCCAAGCAGGTCGCGGCGCGGGTCAGGCCGGTACGCTGAGCGCGTTCAATAACCGGCTTGCCGCAGCCAATCGGACAAGGGGCCCAGGTCCAGCAGCTTGCCGTCGCCGCCGAGGTAATAGAACTTGTTCTCCGATACCCCCAGGTAGCTGTTCGCGCTCGGGTAGTAGCGGTAGTAGAAGCTGCCGGCGGTGCGCGACGGTTGCCACAGCGGGGTGAACAAGCTGCCATAGGTCTGCTCGGCCCAGGCGAATACCCGATCGGCGCTGAGGTTGGCCGGGTCGCCACCGCTCAGGCTGCGGTAGACCCGGATCTCGCCGGATGAGACCTGGGCGTAGACCCGGGTCTTGTCCGGGCTGATGGCGACCTCTGGCGCCGAGGAGGACACGGCCGGCACCAGCGCGAGCAGCGTACCGCTGTCTGGGTCGATCACGCTGTAGGACGCGGTGTTGCCGCTGGCGTCACGGTTGTAGATCAGGTTGCCGTCGGCCAGGCCCTTGACCGCTAGGCTGTCGCAGTCGAAGGCCACCACGCTGCCGCTGGTGTAACCGGTCTTGCCGTCGGCAGAAAAGCGCATGGTCAGGTTCATGCTGTAGCGGCCGAGCGTCGCGGACTTGACCAATTGGCCGGTCGGCAGCGAGAACTGGTAGAGCACGGCGTCGCTGGTGCTGGTGGAGTCGTTGGCGACATAGAAGCGCTGGCCGTCCGGGTGGAAGCCGATCGAGCCATAGTAGGGTAGCGTCGCGACGACGCGCAGTGCCTTGAGATCGACCAGGGTGGTGGTCTTGTCGCCGTAATTGGCGACCAGCGCATAGGCGCCGTCGGGCGAGGTGATGGCGACGCGCGGGTCGGCGCCGACGACGACCTGTTCCGCGATTTGATCGATCGCGGTGACGACCGAGATGCGGTTCTTGAAGCTCAAAGGCACGGCTACCGGTTGCGAGACATTGCCGTAATAGTGGTAACTTGCCCCGCTGCTGTAGGTCAGGATGGCGCGGCCGAGGTATTGGCCGGTGGCGGCATAAAACACCTCCAAGGTATCCGGCGCGACCAGGCCGGCCTGACTGATCACCGAAACGACGCTGATATAGCTGCCGTCCGGGCTGAGCGCGAAATGCTGCATGCTGCCGAAGGAACGGTCGTCCCGGTTCGGGAAGGTGATGCTGAATAGCGGTTTGTGTTCCGTAGGAATGACCGTCAACGTGGTGCTCTTCGTTTTGCCCGTCTGTCCGCCCGTGGCGGTGATGGTCGCTCTGCCGATGGAAACGCCGCTGACCACGCCGCTGCTGCTGACCGTGGCCACGGCGGCATTGGATGAAGACCAGGTGTAGGACTCTTGGACGAACTGACCGCTCTGCGGGTCGTAGCTCAGCGGGGTCAGGGCCTGTGTTGTGCCCTGCACGACATAGGTGGCGCCGGACAGGGTGATGTAGGTGTCGGCGGAAAACGCCTGTGCCTCGAAAGACACAAGCATGGCGCAAAGGCACAAGATGCTACGGAACATAGGTCCCTCCTCAATTGTCGTTAAGTCGATCTCAACGACCAGCAGTTTTAAATATAGTAGCCCCGCGAGAAAAATCGCATTGGGAGCGAGCTGTTTCACATCGTCACGAAAGGTTCGTGGTTAACCTGTCCAACGATCATGGCTGCGGCGTGGCTATCGCGTCAATGCGCGCAAGTGGAAGCCAAGTAGGAGGTGGTCAGTAGAAGCGCGCGACGAAGGCGCCTACGCTGTCCTCCGGTAGTTTCAACCAGGCCCGGTGGCCGCTGCCGGGTACGACGGTGACGGCGTCGCCGTCAACATTCTGGATATGGTTTACGGTGAATTCACGCACGCCGCTGGGCTGAATAAGTTCGATGCGGTCGCCGGTGGAGAGTTTGTTCTTCGCGCTGAACTCTGCCAAGCCGAGCACACTGTCGAAGCCGACGATGTCGCCGACATAGAGGCTGCGACCGGATTCGGAATGGCCGCGCAGGTAGTTCTGGTAGTCGGCCTCGTGGTGGCGCTGATAAAAACCATCGGTATAGCCGCGATTGGCCAGGCCTTCGAGCTGGCCGAGCAGGGCAGGGTCGAGCGGCCGACCGGCCGCGGCGTCGTCGATCGCCTGACGGTAGGCCTGGCAGGCACGGGCCACGTAATAGGGCGATTTGGTCCGGCCCTCGATCTTGAGCGAATCGATGCCGATCTCGACCAGGCGCTGCACGTGCTCGATCGCACGTAGGTCCTTGGAGTTGAGGATGTAGGTGCCGTGCTCGTCCTCCTCGATCGGCATGTAACTGCCCTCGCGTCGCTCGCGTTCCTCGAGCAGCCAGACGTCGCCGGCCGCGTCTTTTTTCGCGGGGTTGAGCTTGTAGTCCCAGCGGCAGGAGTTGGTGCAGGTGCCCTGGTTGGGGTCGCGGTGGTTGAAATAGCCGGACAGCAGGCATCTACCCGAATAGGCCACGCACAGCGCGCCGTGGACGAAGACCTCCAGCTCCATGTCCGGACAGGCCTGGCGGATGTCGGCGATTTCGTCGAGCGACAGCTCGCGCGACAGGATGATGCGGGCGATGCCGGCCCGCTGCCAGAAGCGTACCGCCGCGCTGTTCACGGTGTTGGCTTGCACCGAGAGATGGATGGCCATGTCCGGCCAGGTCTCGCGCACCAAGAGGATCAGACCCGGGTCGGACATGATCAGGGCGTCGGGTTTCAGCGCGATGGCTGGGACCATGTCGTCGAGATAGGTCTTCAGCTTGGCCCCGTGCGGGTAGATGTTGGACACCAGATAGAAGGCGTGGCCCAGCGTGTGGGCGCGGCGGATGCCCTCGGCCAGGACGGCGAGGTCGCCGAAGTCGTTGTTGCGCACCCGCAGGCTGTAGCGCGGTTGGCCGGCATAGATGGCGGTGGCGCCGAAGGCGAAGGCGGTGTCGAGCATGGCCAGGGAGCCGGCCGGGGCGAGCAGTTCTGGGGTACGGAGCATGAAACGATGGCGGAATGGCGGCGGCCGCTATTTTATCAGCCGAAGCGGTAGTGTTTGCGGATCGCCTGTTTGATGTTCCAGATGCAGCTCATGCCGGCCGGAAAGGTGGCCAGGTCGCCGGCCCTGAGCGTGACCGGTTCGCCGCCATCGGGGCTGACGATCACTTCGCCTGCCAGGATGTAGCAGGTCTCGACTTCGCCATAGGTCCAAGGGAAGCGCGAAACCGCGGCGCCCCAGGTGGGCCAGCGCTTTACGCCGAGTCGGTCCAGGCGTTGTTCGCTGGCCTGACGTTCGATCATGATTTTCATGGCGCACGATTATAGGGTAGGGCGGGGCGACTTGGTGTATCTTCGGCAGTAGATATCACTGGAGTCGTTTCGTGCCGTACAAGCGTTATTTGCCCTTCTTGCTGGCCTTTGTTTTGCCGATCGTGCTGGTCTATGCCTGGTGGGGCGGCTTCAATGCCGTCGATATCCGCACCGAACAGCGCGGCCCTTATACCTATGCTTATCTCGAACACACCGGGGACTATGGCAAGCTGCCCACCATGCTGGAGGATGTGCGCCGGCAATTGATAGCGCAGGGCGTCACACCGGGCCTGCCGATCACCGTGCTGTATTCCGACCCCGTCGTCGTCGCCAAGGCCGAACGCAAGTCGCGCATCGGGTGTTTGGTGCCCGCCGGCTCGGCGGTGAAGGCGCCGATGCGGATCGACACCATTCCGGCACGCAAGGTGCTGGTGGCCGAGGTGCAGGCCGGCATGCTGGTGGCGCCGAGCCGTGCCTACCAGGCCTTGGCCAACCATTTGGCTGAACAAGGCAAGACGATCCGCATGCCCACTGTAGAACTCTACGCCGCTTCCGATAATGTATTGAAGATGGGAGTGCTGACTGTGGAAATCGAAGATTCGACGCAGGAAAATATGAGCGCAGCGAAGGTCAAGCCCGCTACGGCGGGCGGCCGTAACCAGATGGATATGCCGTGAGCTTTTTGATTTTGATCGCCGTGCTGGCCATCGAAGAATACTGGTCGTCGTCCCAGCCCAAGCGCTTGATCGGTCTGGTCGAGCGCTATGGCGATTGGCTGGGCAGACGGTTCAATGGCGGGCAACCGCATCAAGGTCTATTTGCCTGGGCCATGGGGGCGCTGCTACCGGCCATCGCGGTCGGCGTCATTGCCGGCTTGCTCGCTTGGGCAGTGGGTATCTTGGGCTGGCTCTGGGCCGGCGTGGCGGTCTATTTCTGTCTTGGTTTCAAAGCAAGCCACAACTATGCAAACCGCATTGCGACGGCCTTGCGCGTCGGCGATCTGGCTGAAGCCAGGGAAGAGCTCAAGGCCATGCGCCCCGGCTCGGTCGAGGCCTTGGGCGATAGCGATGTCGCCAAGTTGGCTCTGGAGGAGATGTTACGCGCTGGATTTGCCCGCTTGCTCGGCGTGATTTTTTGGTTTGTCTTGTTGGGCCCATTCGGCGCGGTGCTGTTTCGGCTGACGCACGTGCTGCACGATTATTGGCATACGCATATTCCGGAGCGGGACGAGTTTTTGAGCCATGTCGATCGGCTGCGTCAGTTGTTGGATTGGCTGCCGGTGCGGGCGGCCGCCTTCAGTTTTGCTATCGCCGGCAACTTCCAAGGTGCCATGGAATGCTGGCGCAACCAGGCCTGGCAGTGGTGGGAACGCAACGAGGGCGTGCTGTTGGCGGCGGGCGCCGGGGCAATCGGGGTCAAACTCGGCGGTGCGATCCCGCTGCCGAACGGCAGCATCGAGCGGGCCGAGTTGGGGGCGGGGGCCACTGCCGATGCGGATTACCTGGACGGGGCAACGGCCTTGATCTGGCGGGTGGCCCTGTTCTGGTTGGCGCTGTTGTTCTTGATGAAGCTGGGCGAGCTGGCTGCTTAATTGACCATTCAGACCGTATTGGATTTCTGCGACAATCCGCTGTCGGTTTGCAATTGAAAAAAATAAAAGTGGGTGATCTGTTTTTTTGAAAGGAATATGGAAAAGATGTTCGGCATGTTCAGAAAATCCCACGATGTTCCTGCTGCCCCTGCCCCTAATCTGATTGCTGAAAACCGCGAACTGCTCGAACGAATCGAGGCGCTGAGCCAAGAGAAAGTCACGCTGGAGCAGGCACTGGACACAGTGCAGATCAAGCTCGGATTGTTCGAGGAGTTGTTCCGAAATTTGGAGTACTTCGGCGAATCGTTCAAGGAATCGCAGCGCAGTCTGGCGGCTTTGGCCATGACCATGCGTTCCGAGAAGGACCATGCCGTCGAGGCTGCCGGTATGTCGGCGACTACGCGTAGCGCCATTTCGGCCATTTCCGACAATCTGCATATCCTATCGAACGAATCGCACAATTCGGCCGAGCGTGTCGACAGCTTGCACCAGCGCGCAGGCCAGATCGACGGCATCGTCAACATGATCAAGGAAATCGCCGACCAGACCAACCTACTGGCCTTGAACGCGGCGATCGAGGCGGCCCGTGCCGGCGAGCAGGGCCGCGGTTTTGCCGTGGTGGCCGACGAGGTGCGCAAGCTGGCCGAGCGCACCGGCAAGGCGACCAGCGAGATCTCGACGCTGGTCTCCGCCATTCAGGGCGAGACCCAGGAGGCAGGCCAGGCCATGGAGCGTTTGTCCGCCGAGGCCAAGGACTTCAGCCAGAAGGGCAGCACCGCGACGGAAGGCATGCAAGGCATGCTGGCCCTGGCCGTGCGTATGGAGGGGGCCATCGCCGCGTCGGCACTGCGCAGTTTCGTCGAACTCGCCAAGGTCGATCATCTGGTCTACAAGTTCGAGGTCTACCGGGTGCTGCTCGGCTTGTCGAACAAGCAGGCCGGCGATTTCACCAGTCATACCGCCTGCCGGCTAGGCAAATGGTATTACGAGGGCGAGGGGCATGCCTGCTTCTCCAGGCTGCCAGGGTATCGCGAGATCGAGAACCCCCATATGGCCGTGCACGGCAACGGCGTAGCGGCAGTGAACCATTTTTATGCCGGCGATTTCGCGGCGGCGGTGAAGGCGATCCAGGGTATGGAGTCCGCCAGCATGCAGGTGTTGCAGAATTTGGAGAAGATGGCCGAGAGCGGTGAAGTGGATCCCGCTATCTTGTGCGTCCACTGATCGCACGGTATTTCGCACGGCATTCGTGGCCGGGGCGATGGCGATTGCACGGTAGTGTCCAATGTTGAATGCCATCTGGGTCGGTTTTCTGTTGATCGCCTTCGCGGGCACGGTGGTCCAATTTTTCGTGCTCGGTCAAGGCGATATCTTCGCCCTGGTGATGCGTGCGGCCTTCGATTCGGCCAAGACCGGCTTCGAGGTGGCTTTGGGCCTGACCGGAGTGATGGCGCTCTGGCTCGGCGTGATGAAGATCGGCGAGCGTGCCGGTTTTCTCGATCTGCTGGCGCGTATGTTGGCCCCGCTGTTCTCCCGGCTGTTTCCCGATGTGCCGAAGGGCCACCCGGCCTTGGGTTCGATCACGATGAACATGGCGGCCAATATGCTGGGCCTGGACAATGCCGCAACGCCGATGGGCCTCAAGGCCATGAAGGAATTGCACGAACTGAATCCGGACAAGACCACGGCGAGCAATGCGCAGATCTTGTTCCTTGTACTCAACGCATCGTCGGTGACCATCCTGCCGGTGACCATCTTCACCTATCGAGCCCAGCTCGGCGCGGCCGACCCGACCGATGTCTTCATCCCGATCCTGATGGCGACCTACTGTTCGACCCTGGTCGGTTTGCTTGCGGTGTCTTTCTATCAGCGTCTGCGTCTGTTCGACCCGGTGGTGCTGGCCTGGCTAGGCGGCATCACGCTGGTGGTGGGCGGTATGGCGGCCTATTTTTCGGTCCTGCCGGCGGCTCAGATGGCGAGCCATTCGGCCGTGCTGAGCAATTGCCTGCTACTGACGGTGGTGGCGGTCTTCCTGATCGGGGCCGTCGTCAAGCGGGTCAATGCCTATGAGGCCTTCATCGAGGGTGCCAAGGACGGCTTTCACACAGCGGTCACCATCATTCCGTATCTTGTCGCGATGCTGGTCGCCATCGGCATGCTGCGGGCCAGCGGGGCCTTGCCGGCCTTCGTCGAGTTGGCGAAGGCGGCGGTGCATGCTTTGGGGTTCGATGCGGCCTGGCTCGATGCGCTGCCGACCATGCTGGTCAAGCCCTTGTCGGGTAGCGGCGCACGGGCGATGATGATCGAAACGATGCAGATGTATGGCGCCGATTCTTTTGCCGGCCGCCTGTCCAGCATCGTGCAGGGCAGCACCGAGACCACGTTTTATGTGCTGGCGGTCTATTTCGGCGCGGTCGGCATCCAGCGTGCCCGTCATGCGGTCGCTTGTGGGCTGCTGGCCGATTTGGCCGGCTTTGTCGCCGCGGTGTTTGTCGCCTATCTGTTTTTTGGCGCCCTCGTTTAATTTTGAGCGAACCATGCAGGAAAACGATGCGAAGCAGAGTTCCGGCGTGAGCCAATATCCGACGTTAGCGGCGGTCGATCTCGGGCCGAACGGTGTCGGCTCGGACATAACCTTCGCTACGCTCATGTCGGTCTGCGCCGACGCGGTTCGAGCCTTCGGGGTTTGAGATGCAAGAGTACCCAACATTAGCTGCAGTCGATCTCGGGTCGAACAGCTTTCATCTCCAAGTCGGCCGGGTCGAGGGCGAGCAACTGTTCTATCTCGACGCGCACAAGGAATCGGTGCGGCTGGCCGCGGGCTTGAATGGCGACAAACGGTTGGATGCGGCCTCGCAGAAACGCGCGCTCGATTGCCTGGCCCGCTTCGGCGAACGGTTGAAGGGCATGCCGGCCGGCAGTGTACGCGCGGTCGGTACCTCGGCCTTGCGTGTGGCGAAGAACTCGGCAGAATTCATGGAACAGGCCAAGGCCGCGCTCGGTTTCGATATCGAGGTGGTGTCCGGCCGCGAGGAGGCTCGGCTGATTTATCTCGGCGTGGCGCACAGCCTGCCGTTGAACAAGGAGCCCCGCCTGGTGGTCGACATCGGCGGCGGTTCGACCGAGTGCATCATCGGCGTCGGCTACGAGCCGCAGGAGCGCGAGAGCCTGCGCATGGGTTGTGTGGTGTTTTCGGAGCGTTACTTTCCCGAAGGTCGGGTCGACAAGGCGGCGATGAAGGCGGCCGTGACCGCCGCGCGTATGGAGACCCAGGAGGTGGCCAAGCAGTTCAAGCGCGGGCGTTGGGCCGAGGCGGTCGGTTCGTCCGGCACAGCGCGTGCCTTGGGCGAGTTGTGTTTCCAGATGGGGTTGTCGGATGGCGAGATCACCGTCGACGGCCTGAAGTGGTTGCGCGAGAGTATTGCCAAGGCGGGCGGCGTGGAACAGGCCGACATGCCGGGGCTGAAGCCGGATCGGCGGCCGGTCATCCTGGGTGGCATCGCCGTGATGTCGGCCATCTTCGAGGAACTGAAGATCGAGACCATGAAGGTGGCGCAGGGTGCCATGCGCGAAGGCATCTTGTGGGACCTGCTCGGCCGGGTGCACGACCACGACATGCGCGACGTGACTGTCGCCCAGTTCGTGCGGCGCTACCATGTCGATACCCGGCAGGCGCAGCGTGTCGAGCGTTTGGCCTTGAGCCTGTTCGCGCCATGGCGAAATTCAGATCTGCCGGATGCCGGCCACTTTCTCGGCTGGGCGGCGCGGCTGCATGAGATCGGTATCTCGATTGCCCATTCCGGCTTCCATAAGCATTCAGCCTATATCCTGGAGAACGCCGATATGCCGGGGTTCTCGCGGCAAGATCAGGTGCGTTTGGCGACATTGGTGCGCGCCAGCCGAGGTGGCATGGCCAAGCTCGATATCGCCCCGGATTATCCGGATTGGCCGCTGATCCTGTGCTTGCGGCTTGCAGTGTTATTGCACCGTAACCGTTCCGATGCGGTCTTGCCCGACATGCGGCTCGATTGCGCCGAAGGCGAGTGCGTCTTGCGCTTGTCGGACGATTGGCTGGCGGGCAATCCGCTTAGCCAGGCGGCAATCGAGGGTGAAATCAAGCAATGGCGCGGCGTGCCGGCCGAGTTGAAACTGGCCGGCCTGCGCGGGCGCTAACCGTCGCGGTTGTACCGGCTAGGCTTTGGCCGTCAGCAGGTCGAGCAAATAGCCCTGGGCCTCGAAGGCCTTGGCGCGCCGGCGCACGCGCTGGAACGAGCCGTCCGGGTTCATCTGCCAGGCCTTCACGTTGTCCCGTAGATAGGGCTTGAGCCCCTCGTTGATGACCCGTCGCTTGAGCTTGGGCTCCAGTACCGGGAAACAGGTCTCGATGCGGCGGAAGAAGTTGCGATCCATCCAATCGGCGCTGGCCAGATAGACATCCTCTTTGCCGCCGTTGTGGAAATAGAAGATGCGGCTGTGTTCCAGGAAGCGGCCGAGGATGGAACGCACCCGAATGTTGTCCGATACGCCTTTGATGCCGGGGCGCAAGGCACAGACGCCGCGGATGACGAGGTCGATCTTCACGCCCGCTTGCGAGGCCTCGTACAGCGCCTGGATGACCTCGGGTTCCAATAGGGCGTTCATTTTGGCGATGATCGCGGCCGGTTTGCCTTGCTTGGCGTGCCGGGTTTCGTTGCGGATCGCGGCGACGAGCTTGGAATGCAGCGTGAACGGGGCTTGGAACAAATGGATGTGGGAATGGGCGCGGCCGAGGCCGGTCAACTGCATGAACACCTCGTTGACGTCGCTGCAAAGTTCCGAATTGCAGGTCAGCAGGCCGAAGTCGGTGTAGAGCCGGGCCGTGCGGGCGTGGTAATTGCCGGTGCCGAGGTGGGCGTAGCGCTTCAGTTGCCCCTTCTCCCGCCGTACCACCATGGCCAGCTTGGCATGGGTCTTGTGGCCGACCACGCCGTAGACCACGTGGGCCCCGGCATCCTCCAACTGCTTGGCCCAATTGATGTTGGCCTCTTCGTCGAAGCGGGCGAACAGCTCGACCACGGCGGTGACTTCCTTGCCGCGCTGGGCGGCGGCGATCAACTGGCGCATCAGTTCCGAGTCGGTGCCGGTGCGGTAGACGGTCTGCTTGATCGCCAGCACGTCGGGGTCCTCCGCCGCCTGGGCGATGAAGTCGATCACCGGCTGGAACGATTGAAAGGGGTGGTGCAGCAGGATATCGCCGGCGCTGATGGCCTTGAAGATATCGGGCTGCCGGATGATCTGGTTCGGCACGCCCGGCGTGAACGGCGGGAATTTCAGGTCGGGCCGTTCGACCCGATCCGGCACCGCCATCAGCCGGACCAGATTGACCGGGCCGGCCACTTGATATAAATCGTCGCGCGCCAGGTTGAACTGGCGCAACAGAAACTCGACGGTCGCCTCGCGGCACATGTCGGAGGCCTCCAGGCGCACGGCGTCGCCGAAGTGGCGGTGCGGCAACTCGCCCTGCAATTGCTCACGCAGGTTCTTGGTCTCTTCCTCGTCGACGAACAGATCGGAGTTGCGGGTGACCCGGAATTGGTTGCAGCTCAAGACCTCCATGCCGGCGAATAGCTCGCCGACATGGGCATGGAGGATAGAAGAAAGGAAAACGAAGCTGTATTCGCAGCTGGCGACCTCGCGTGGCAATTGGATCACCCGCGGCAGCGAGCGCGGTGCCTGGACCACGGCCATGCCCGAGTTGCGGCCGAAGGCGTCCTTGCCGGACAGTTCGACCACGAAGTTCAGGCTTTTGTTGAGCACGTTGGGGAAGGGGTGGGCCGGATCGAGACCGATCGGGGTCAGCACCGGCATCAGGTCGCTGAAAAAATAGTCGCGAATCCATTTGGCCTGTTCCGGCGTCCACTGCGCCCGTTTATGGAAGCGGATGCCTTCGTCCGAGAGTGCGGGCAGCACATGTTCGTTGAGCACCTGGTATTGGCGGGCCACCAGGGCATGGGCCTGCTTGGCGACCTCCTTCAGGGCCTGGCGGGCGGTGATGCCGTCCGGTCCGGCATGGTGTGGGTTCAGTCGCATCTGCTCCTTGAGGCCGGCGACGCGGATCTCGAAAAACTCGTCCATATTGCTGGAGAAGATGCAGAGGAAGCGCAGGCGTTCCAGCGGCGGGGTGTCGGCGTCTTCCGCCTGGGCCAACACCCGGCGGTTGAATTCGAGCAAGCCAAGTTCGCGATTGATAAGGTATTCGCTTTGGAACGAAGAGGTCATGGCCGATTATGAAAATATTGTCGTGAAAGCTTAGGCGACGATGTTAATGTGAATGCCAGCGGGACTATCTATACCATGGCTCTGCATCATGTTTGATGAAATCGAGTTGAAACTTGGGTTGGCACCGGGCGAGGCGTTGCACTTGCGGCGTAGCGCCGTGCTGCAAGGCCTGCGTTCGAGCCGTCGTCTATTGCATAGCGTCTATTTCGATACCCCGGGTTTCGACTTGATGCGCCAAGGCGTGGCCTTGCGCCTACGCAAGGTGGGCCGTCGGTGGGTTCAGACGGTGAAGGCAGAGGCCGGGCAGGCCGGCGCGCTGACTGTGCGGCCCGAGTGGGAGGTGCCGGTACGCGCGGGCCGGCTCGACATCGACGGCTTGCCGGAGGCGGCGCGGGGCTTTTTTACGCCGGCTGTCGTGGCCGCGCTTGCGCCCTGCTTCAGCACCCATTTCGAACGTACGACTTGGCTGATTGCCCGCGCCGGCGAGCGTCTGGAACTGGCGCTGGATCGCGGCGAAATTCGCGCCGGCCGCCGGCGCCTGGCCATCTCCGAAGTGGAACTTGAGTTGCAAGAGGGGCGGCCAGCGTTTTTGTTCGATGTCGCCGAGCGGCTGATGGAGACCGTGGCCTTTCATATGGAGCCGCGCAGTAAGGCCGAACGCGGTTATCAGTTGGCCGGCGCGGTTGTGCCGAGGCCGGTCAAGGCCATCGCCCCCGCACTCGAAATGGCCGCTGCGCCGGGCTACGCCTGGCGGACGATGGTTGGCGCTGCCCTCACGCAACTTACCGCCAATGTGCCCGGCCTTCTGGCCGATGACGATCCGGAATACATCCATCAAGCGCGGGTGGCGATCCGCCGGCTCTTGGCCTTGGCGGGGCTGGCGCGGCTGGTCGGCTTGCGGCGGCCTGCTTGGCGCGGCGGCCTGCGTGCCTTGATGGGCAAGCTGGCTCCGGTGCGGGAATGGGATGTCTTCATCGGTGAAGTGCTGCCCAGTTTGAGGGGGATCACGCCGCGTCAGCGCGATAGCGTCCTCGCCGCGGCAGTGCGCAAGCAGCGCCTGTTGCGGCAGCGGGCGCGCACCGCCTTGCGCGCTGCCGAATTCGTCGCCCTGATATTGCTTATCGGGCGCGACCTGGTCTCTGAGTACGAAGGCGGCGGTTCGATGCGGCAATGGGCCAAGACAGCACTCGATTCGCGGCTGAAGACGTTAAGGCGACGGGGGCGCCGGTTCGATCGGCTCGATTCGGCAGCCCGGCATCGCCTGCGGATCGCCGCTAAAAAATTGCGTTATGTGGCCGATGCCTTCGCGCCGCTCTATGGCGAGGCGGCCGAGGCGTATCTCGAACGCTTGGCGGCATTGCAGGATGAATTGGGCCGGGCCAACGATTTGCGCATGGCCCTGGACGGGCTGCCGCGCCTGAAACTCGATGCGGCGTTGGCAACCCGATTGCGCGGTGCCTTGGCGCGCAGTTTGAAAGACCAGGCCGCCCAGGCCGATGGCCAGGCCTCAACGCTTTGGCATGGCTTGCATAAGCGGCGCCCGTTCTGGCGCAAGCCGGTCACGCGCGCCTAGCGTGCAGCCTCGTCCAGGCGCGTGCGGTCCAATACCTGGATTTTGCGGCCGTGCACTTCGATGATGCCGCTCTTGCTCAGTTGACCGAGGACCCGCGATAGCGTTTCCGGGGCCAGATTCAGCCGGGCCGCCAGGGTCTGCTTGCTGGAGCCGAGTTCGACCGTGCAGACATTCGTTCCGGTATTTCGGCATTCTTGCGCCAAATAGCTGGCGACCTTTTGTGCGCTGGTGCGCAAGGCGCAGTTCTCGATGTCGCTCATCAATTCGTGCAGGCGTATCGACAGGCTGGCCAGCATCTTGCGCGCCAGTCGCGGGTTTTCGTCGATCGCATCGAGCAGGGATTGTTTATCGATCAACAACACGATGCTGTCCTGTGTGGCTTGGGCGCTGAGCGGGTAGGGTTTATCCAAGAACGTTACCGCCTCGCCGAAGGACTGGCCCGGATTGACGATATGCATCACCTTTTCGCCCCCCTGGGGGGAGGGGATGGCCAATTTGATCTGCCCCATGATCACCAAATGCATGCCCTGCGGCGATTCGCCTTTTTGGAAGACGATCTCGTTCTTCTGGACGCGGTATTCCCGGGTTGTTTGTGCGATTTGCTGCAGTTCGGTCTCGCTAAGGCCGACGAATAGGGGCTGGCGAGAGAGGATTTCGGCAACCGAGTGCCGGTTTTCAAGCATCATGGTGTAGGCGATGTACTAAGATGGGTAATCCTTGGCAGGCGACATCATCGCAAAAAAAATTGACGCACGTTAAAGAAGATAAAAGGACTTGCTAGTCATAATAAAGCCGGTGATGTAAAAGAGTAGAAAGAGGTGCGGATATGAATCTTTCGGGGATCTTAGTCGTCAGCAAGCCCGAGCGGATGGCCGAGGTGGTGACGTCCTTGGCCGCTTTGCAAGGCATCGAAGTACATCAGAGCGATCCGGCCAGCGGTCGGATCATCGTGGTGCAGGAGGCCGTCGATATCCACGCCGAGTTGGAGGCCATCAAACGAATCAAGGTGTTACCGCACGTCATCATGGCGGAGATGGTTTACCACTACATTGCCGAAGACGAAAAAGAATACGAGGCCCTGCCGCCGGAGCTGGAAGCCGCCGGCGAGGCTTGTTCCATACCGAAAGATCTGCAGGAATGATCCATTGCGCTGACAGGAGGATGAGATGGGACTGACGCGTCGAGATTTTCTGAAAACCAGTATCGCGGCCAGTACGGCGGCGACGGTAGGTATGCCCCTGTCGAAGACGGCCGAGGCGGCGGTCAAGCAGGCCGAGGCCGGCTGGCAATGGGACAAGGCGGTCTGCCGCTTTTGCGGTACCGGCTGCGGCATCATGGTCGCCACCCAGGGCGGTAAGATCGTCGCGACCAAGGGCGACCCCGATGCCCCGGTCAACCGCGGCTTGAACTGCGTGAAGGGCTATTTCCTCGGCAAGATCATGTACGGCGCCGACCGGTTGACCCAGCCGCTGCTACGTATGACCAACGGCAAGTTCGACAAGAAGGGCAAGTTCGTGCCGGTCAGTTGGGACCAGGCCCTGGACGTCATGGTCGAGAAATTCATGGCGGCCTACAAGGAGAAGGGGCCGCACGGTGTGGCGATCTTCGGCTCCGGCCAGTGGACCGTGCCCGAGGGCTATGTCGGCGCCAAGCTGTGGAAGGCGGGCTTCCGCTCCAACAACATCGACCCCAATGCCCGCCATTGCATGGCCTCGGCCGTGGCCGCCTTCATGCAGACCTTCGGCATCGACGAGCCGGCCGGCAACTACGATGACATCGAGACCACCGATACTGCCGTGCTCTGGGGCGCCAATATGGCCGAGATGCACCCCATCCTGTGGTCGCGCATCACCAACCGGCGGCTGACCCACAAGGACATGGTCGTGGTGAACCTGTCGACCTACGGCAACATGTCGTCCGACATCGCCGACATCGAGATCGTGTTCCGGCCCAGCGGCGATTTGGCCATCCAGAACTACATCGCGCGCGAGATCGTCAAGCGCAACGCGGTGAACTGGGACTTCGTCCACAAGCACGCGGTGTTCGCCACCGGTCCCTACGACATCGGCTACGGCTTCCGTCCGGCCAAGGCCGACCAGTTCAACTCGGCCAAGGAAATGGAGGTGGTGAAGAACGAGCAGGCCCATGTGATCGACAAGTGGGAGGCCATCGCCCAGCGCAAGCAGGAGGGCGAGGTGGTCAAGCAGAGCAACATCCTCGGCGCCAAGCCGGCGGCCGACTGGGCGATCAGCTTCGAGGACTTCGCCAAGGCGCTCGAGCCCTACGACCTCGACTTCGTCACCGCCGTGGCCAAAGGTAACCCAGACGAAGCCGATGCTGAGTTCAAGGCCAAGCTGCAAAAATTGGCCGACCTGTATTGCGACCCGAAGCGCAAGGTCGTGTCCTACTGGACCATGGGTTTCAACCAGCACCAGCGCGGCACCTGGGTCAACGAGCAGTGCTATATGAACCACTTGCTGCTGGGCAAGCAGTCCATGCCCGGCAACGGTGCCTTCTCGCTGACCGGCCAGCCCTCCGCTTGCGGCACCGCGCGCGAGGTGGGCACTTTCTCCCATCGCTTGCCGGCCGACATGGTGGTCAACGTCAAGAAGCACCGGGACACCGCAGAGAAGGTCTGGAAGCTGCCGGCCAATACCCTCAACCCGGCCATTGGCAGCCATTACGTCAAGATCATGCGCGATCTGGAGGATGGCACGGTCAAGTGGGCCATGGTCCAGGTGAACAACCCCTGGCAGAACACCTCCAACCTCAACCATTGGATCAAGGCGGCACGCGAGATGGACAACTTCATCGTCTGCTGCGACGCCTATCCGACGGTGTCGGCCAAGGTCGCCGACCTGGTGCTGCCGGCGGCCATGATCTACGAGAAGTGGGGTTTCTATGGCAACGCCGAGCGCCGCACCCAGTGCTGGCGCCAGCAAGTGCCGCCCCCGGGCCAAGCCAAGGGCGACCTGTGGATCCTGCTGGAGATGGCCAAGCGGATCAAACTCAAGGACGTTTGGGGCGAGCAGAAGGTGCCGGGCCTGAAAGAGGCCGGCTTCGAGGACGGCAAGCTGCCCAGCGTGTTGGATGAGGCGATGAAGATGGGCTACAAGGCGGATATGAGCTTGTATGAGGCCCTGTTCGCCACGCCGGACAACAAGCAGAGCTACAAGTGGCCGGACGCGGTGGCCAAGGGCCACGCCAATCATATTGCCGAAACCCTGAAAGACGGCTGGTTCCCCGAGAAGGCGATGTTCGAGGAATATCGCAAGTTCGGCAGCGGCCATGGCCACGACTTGGCGCCCTTCGATGTCTACTACCGGGACGATGTCCGTGGTCTCAAATGGCCGGTGGTGGAGAAGGAGGGCAAGTGGACCGAGACCCGCTGGCGCTTCAACGAAGACTATGACCCCTACGTCAAGAAGGGGGCCGGCATCGAGTTCTACGGCAACAATGGCAAGTCCATGGTCGTGGGCGACCTCGACAAACCCGGCGATGGCAGCAAGAAGGTCGACATCTCGGGCAAGGCCAAGATCTACTTCCGGCCTTATGCCAGTCCGGTCGAGCAGCCGGACAAGGAGTTCAACCTCTGGCTGTGTACCGGCCGCGTGCTCGAACATTGGCACTCGGGCTCCATGACCCGGCGCGTGCCCGAACTGCACCGCGCCGTGCCCGCCGCCGTGTGCTGGATGCACCCGAAGGATGCCGAGTCGCGCGGCCTCAAGCGCAACGACCTGATCTGGGTAGAGTCGCGCCGGGGCAAGGTCAAGGTCCGGGTCGAGACCGGCGGTCGCAATCGGGTGCCGCGTGGCCTGGTCTATGTGCCATGGTTCGACGAGGGCGTATTGATCAACAAGGTGACCTTGGACTCGACCTGCCCGATCTCGAAAGAGACCGACTTCAAGAAGTGTTCGGTCAAGGTCTACAAGGCCTGATTCGTCAACGTCCTGCCGGGCGCGGCACAACGTGCCGCTGACCCGGAATTCGATTGTCTTGGCTTCCCGCTCGGGCGGGAATGATGGTTCAGGGCCCACATGGCAGAAGCAAACGTTACCCGTCGCGATTTTTTAGTGAAACTGGCCCAGGGTACCTCCCTCGCGGCGACGGGTGCCTTTTTATGGGCACACCTGCTGCGGCAGGAGGCGCGGGCGCAGCCCTATGCCTTGCGTCCCCCCGGCGCTTTGTCCGAGCTCGATTTCAATGCCATGTGCATCAAATGCGGTCAGTGCGTAACGGCGTGCCCTTACGACACTCTGAAGCTCGCACCGGCAGGCGGCGGCATTCCGATCGGTACGCCGCATTTCACGCCACGCAAGGTGCCGTGTTATCTGTGCCCGGATATCCCCTGTATGAATGCCTGCCCGACCGGGGCGTTGTCGCCGGAGTTGAAGAACATCAACGATTCCCGCATGGGGCTGGCCGTGATCGACATCGAGAACTGCCTGTCGTGGAAAGGCTTGCGGTGCGAAATCTGTCATCGCGAATGTCCGCTCAAAGGCAAGGCGATCACCTTGGAGACCCACCCGCGCCAGTTGAGCAAACATGCGATGTTCGTGCCGCTGGTGCACTCGGATGCCTGTACCGGTTGCGGCATCTGCGAGCGGGCCTGTCCGACGCAGGAAGCGGCCATCCGCATCCTGCCGCACAATTTGGTGCAGGGAAAAATCGGCGAGCATTATCGTCTAGGTTGGACCTTCGAAACCGAGATCACCCAGGACTTCAAGCCCGCCGCACCGGCTGCTCCCGCTGCCCCAGCCGAGGTGCCCAAGCAGGCACCCGGCATGGACTACCTTAATCAGGGGCTGTGATGACGAGCGCAGCCAATCCTTCTCCCCGCGGCCTTGGCGTACGCCTGTGGTCTTGGCGCTACTTCATGCTGCGCCGCTTGAGCCAGTTCGGCATCTTGTTGCTGTTCTTCGGCACGGCGCATTGGGGCTGGCAGGTAGCCAAGGATGTGCAGCTGTTGATCGGCAATCTCAGCGCCTCGGAATTCGTCGGCCTGTTCCCGATGGCCGATCCCTTCGCGACGCTCCAGATATTCGTTACCGGCCACCTGTTGCAGCAAAAGGTGATCATCGGTGCCCTGATCGTGCTGGCGTTCTATGCCCTGGTCGGTGGCCGGGTGTACTGCGCCTGGGTCTGTCCGGTGAATCTGGTGACCGACTTGGCCGGCTGGTTGCGCCAGCGTTTCGGTATCCCGGCACCGACCTACCTTGGCCGCAATACCCGCTATTTCGTGCTTGCCGCCTCGTTGGTGTTGTCGGCGCTGATGGGGGTGGCGGCCTTCGAGTGGGTCAGTCCGATCGGCATGATGCAGCGCGAGATCATCTTCGGTTTCGGTCTGGGGTTCCAGGCCTTGCTGGCCATCTTCCTGTTCGATCTGCTGATCTTGAAGCACGGCTGGTGCGGTCATTTGTGTCCGCTTGGGGCGTTCTGGTCCGTGGTCGGGCGGCGTACGGCGCAGGTCCGGGTGCGCTTCGACAAGACGACCTGCACCCATTGCGGCGATTGTGCCAAGGTCTGCCCCGAGCCGCAGGTGTTGAACCTGAAACGGTTGGAAGAGGTGGGCTATGTCTATTCGGGCGAGTGCAGCAATTGCGGCCGCTGTACGCCGGTGTGTCCCGAGGGGAGCCTGCGGTTCGACTTGAGGCCGTTGATTCGCCGTCACAACATCGAGGCGGGCAAGGGTCATGAGCAATAGGACATGTCTTGATTAGGTGTGCAAAGGAGGATGTGATGAAAAAACTCGCATTGATTGCAATGGCGCTCTCGATGGCACTCGCCGCTCAGGCGGGTTCGGCTGCGGACAAGAAGGCCGTGGCCGACGATCAGATCGGCCTGTCCAAGACCAGCGTCGAAGCGGTACCCGATCCGCAGGTGTTCCATTACCGCAGCAATGCGCCGTTCAGCGGGCAGGTCTTGCCGCGGGCCTATCAGGGTGCGCCGCCCCAGGTGCCGCATGAGATCAAGGACTTCGTGCCGATCACGCGCGAGAACAATATGTGTGTCGGTTGCCACCAACAACCGGACATGGTCGGCAAGAAGACGAAGGGGCAGCCGACGCCACTGCCGGCCAGCCACTACGTCGACGTGAAAACCAACACCTTGAACATGGGGCGTTACACCTGTACGCAATGCCATACCCCCCAGGCCACGGTGAAGCCCTTGGTCAACAACACCTTCGGCGGCAAGAAATAAGTCGCTCCTCGCCGGCGCCCCGCCACTGCGGGGCGTCGACTGCTGTTTGCGGCTAGAATGGCGGTTTGCCATTTGAGTTGCCGTCGTGTCGTCTGCCGCATGTCAAATCCGGGTCTTGTTTTCCGAACCCCTGAATTTGGGGCCGGGAAAGATTCGCCTGTTGGAGGCGATTCACGAGACCGGCTCCATCTCCGGGGCGGCCCGGCTTCTGCATATCTCATATCGGCGGGCCTGGTTGATGGCGGATACCTTGAACAAGGTCTTTCCCTCGCCGCTGATCGACACGGCGGCCGGCGGGGTGCGCGGTGGCGGCGCCCGTTTGACGGTGCTCGGGGAAGCGGTGCTGGCAAGCTATCGGCGCCTGGAAACTAAAGCGGCGAAGGCGATCTCGAAAGAGGTCGAGGCCATTCTGGCCTTGGCTCGCTAAGCCGGCGAGGAACGATCGAAACTGTTAGGAGAAACCCATGAAGCATTGGATGTCCGTTTGGGTGGCCGTGTTCGGCCTGGTGTGCGCCACGCAAATAGCGGTGGCCAGCGATGATTTCGCGGTGGTTGTAAGCAAGAAGGCCAATTTTGACGACGTGCGTGAAAATGCGGTGATGGCGATCGAGAGCCGCGGCGTGAAGATCGATCACGAGAGCTTTATCGCCGACATGCTGGCCCGCACCGGCCGCGATCTCGGTCTGACCAAGGCGGTGTATCTGCGCGGCGATCAACTCCAGTTCTGCAAGGCCGATCTCTCGCGCGCAATGATGGAGGCCGATCCGCGCAATATGGTGTTCTGTCCTTTCATCATTAATCTCTATGTCACCCCGGACAAGCCGGATATCGTCAATGTGGCCTATCGCAAGCCCTACGTCCCCGGGGCCTCCAAGGCAAGCAAGAAGGCCCTGGCCAATGTCGAGAAGATGCTGGCCGACATCGTGCGCGAGTCTTTGCAGTAGACATGTCGACCTTCCTGGCGGTGGGCTTGGGCGCGGCCATCGGCGCCTGGTTGCGTTGGGGGCTCAGCATCTGGCTGAATTCACCGGCCGATCCGGTGCCCTATGGCACGTTGGCCGCTAATCTGCTCGGCGGCTATCTGGTCGGCCTGGCCGTGGCCTATTTCGCCCACCATGGCGAGTTTTCGCCGGAACTCAAGTTATTCCTCATTACCGGCTTCATGGGCGGGCTGACCACTTTCTCGACCTTTTCGGTCGAGGTCTTCACTCTCTTGGCGCGGGCCCAATACGCGCTGGGTTTCCTGGCCATGGCTGTCCATGTGGCCGGCTCGCTGGCGATGACCGGTTTGGGGGTCTGGAGTTTTCGGCTGGTGAAGGGCTAGGCCTGCCGGCTTTGCGTGACGGCCTCGCGGTCAGGGCCGTTTTCTAGTAGAATCTCGCATCACCTCCACCGCTTATGCCATGACCCGATACGTATTTGTCACCGGTGGCGTAGTTTCATCCCTGGGCAAAGGGATTGCCGCCGCCTCACTTGCCGCGATCCTCGAATCGCGCGGTCTACGGGTCACCCTCCTCAAACTCGATCCCTATATCAACGTCGACCCGGGCACCATGAGCCCGTTCCAGCACGGCGAGGTGTTCGTGACCGAGGATGGTGCCGAGACCGACCTCGACCTTGGCCATTACGAGCGCTTCAGCACGGCCAAGATGTCCAAGCGCAACAACTTCACCACCGGCCAGATCTACGAGTCGGTGATCAAGAAGGAGCGCCGGGGCGAGTACCTGGGCAAGACCGTCCAGGTCATCCCGCACATCACCGACGAAATCAAGCTGCATGTCCGCCTAGGGGCGGGCGATGCCGACGTGGCCATCGTCGAGATCGGCGGCACGGTGGGCGACATCGAGTCCTTGCCGTTCCTCGAGGCCATCCGCCAGATGGGCATCGAAGAGGGCCGGGACAAGACCTGCTTTATCCATCTGACCTTGCTGCCTTATATCCCGACCGCGGGCGAGCTGAAGACCAAGCCGACCCAGCACTCGGTGAAAGATCTGCGCGAGATCGGCATCCAGCCCGATATCCTGCTCTGCCGCGCTGATCGGTCGATTCCGGCCGAGGAGCGGCGCAAGATCGCGCTGTTCACCAATGTCCAGCCGGAGGCGGTGATCGAGGCCTTGGATGCCGACAGCATCTACAAGATTCCGGGCATGCTGCATGAGCAGATGCTGGACGAGATCGTCTGCCACAAGCTGAATCTCTTGGCCCGAGCGGCCGACCTGTCGGTCTGGAACCGGCTGGTCGAGGCGTTGGAACATCCGCAATACCAAGCCGACATCGCCTTCGTCGGCAAATACGTCGACCTGACCGAGTCCTATAAGTCGTTGTCCGAGGCCTTGGTCCATGCCGCGATGCATACCCGCAGCAAGGTGAACATCCATTACATCGATTCCGAGCAGCTCGAAAAAGAGGGCACCCAATCGCTCGAGGGCATGGATGCCATCCTGGTGCCGGGCGGCTTCGGCAAGCGCGGGGTCGAGGGCAAGATCGCGGCGGTCCGTTATGCCCGCGAGAACAAGGTGCCGTATCTCGGCATTTGTTTGGGCATGCAACTGGCCGTGGTCGAGTTCGCCCGCGATGTCGCCGGCATGGCCAAGGCCCATTCCACCGAGTTCGAGCAAGACACGCCCTATCCGGTCATCGGCCTGATCACCGAGTGGCTCGACCGCGCCGGCCAGGTCGAACGGCGCGACCAGAATTCCGATCTGGGTGGCACCATGCGCCTGGGTGGCCAGGTCTGCAAGCTGGTCGAGGGCTCGCTCGCCCGCCAAGTCTATGCCCAGCCCGAGATCGTCGAGCGCCACCGTCACCGTTACGAGGTCAACAACACCCTGTTGGCCCAGTTGGAAGCCAAAGGCCTGCGCGTGTCCGGCCGGGCACCGGGTACCGAGCTGTGCGAGATGGTGGAATTGCCGGACCATCCCTGGTTCGTCGGCTGTCAGTTCCATCCCGAGTTCACGTCCAACCCGCGCGATGGCCATCCCTTGTTCAAGGCCTTCGTCGAAGCGGCGCTGGCCCAGCGCCAGCGGCGTTTGGGCGAAGCCGCCCAGGGCCACGCCGAAAGGGGAGAGATATGAAACTCTGTGGCTTCGAGGCGGGCCTCGACCAACCCTTGTTCCTGATTGCCGGCCCCTGCGTGATCGAGTCCAAGCAACTGGCCTTCGACACCGCCGGCCAGTTGAAGGAACTCTGCGCCGAGCTGGCTATCCCGTTCATCTACAAGTCGTCCTACGATAAGGCCAATCGCTCTTCCGGCGGCTCCTTTCGCGGTCTGGGCATGGACGAGGGCCTGAATATCCTGGCCGAGGTGAAAAAGCAGATCGGCGTGCCGGTGCTGACCGATATCCACACCGAGGCCGAGATCGCGGCGGTGGCCGAGGTGGTCGACGTGCTGCAGACTCCGGCCTTCCTCTGCCGACAGACCGATTTCATCCAGGCCGTGGCCGCCACCGGCAAGCCGGTCAACATCAAGAAGGGCCAATTCCTCGCGCCCTGGGACATGAAGAACGTGGTCGACAAGGCCCGCGCCGCCAACGGCGGGGCCGACACCATCATGGTCTGCGAGCGCGGCGCTTCCTTCGGCTACAACACCCTGGTTTCCGACATGCGCGGCCTGGCCATCATGCGCGAGACCGGTTGCCCGGTGGTGTTCGACGCCACCCATTCGGTGCAGCAGCCCGGTGGCCAGGGCACCTGTTCCGGCGGCCAGCGTGAGTTCGTGCCGGTGCTGGCGCGGGCGGCGGTAGCCGTTGGCATTGCCGGCGTGTTCGCCGAGACCCACCCGGACCCGGCCAAGGCGCTGTCCGATGGGCCCAACGCCTGGCCCTTGCCGATGATGAAAGCGTTGCTGACTACCTTGAAAGAGATCGATGCGCTGGTGAAACAGCGCGGCTTCGACGAGAACAATTTGATGAAAGCTTGACCGCAAAGGACGCGAAGACGCGCAAAGTAAAACCAGGTAAGGTTTTCTTCGCGTTACGTAGCGTCCTTCGCGGTGGAAACTGGAAAAGGAAAGAAAGAAGAAATGAGTGCCATTGTTGATGTGATCGCCCGCGAGATCCTGGACTCCCGCGGCAACCCCACCGTCGAAGCCGATGTCCTGCTGGAGTCCGGCGTCATGGGCCGTGCGGCCGTGCCGTCCGGTGCCTCCACCGGCAGCCGCGAGGCGATCGAGCTGCGCGACGACGACGCCAAGCGTTACGGCGGCAAGGGGGTGTTGAATGCGGTCGAGAACGTCAACACCGAGATCGCCGAGGCCTTGATCGGGCTGGATGTCGAGGAGCAGAGCTTCATCGACCAGACCTTGCTCGAACTGGACGGCACCGAGAACAAGTCGCGCCTGGGCGCCAACGCCACCCTGGCGGTGTCGCTCGCCTGCGCCCGCGCCGCCGCCGAAGAGGCTGGCCTGCCGCTGTATCGCTACCTGGGCGGCGCCGGTCCGATGAGCCTGCCCACCCCGATGATGAACATCATCAACGGCGGCGCCCATGCCGACAACAGCATCGACATGCAGGAATTCATGATCATTCCCGCCGGCCTGCCCAGCTTCCGCGAGGCCCTGCGCTGCGGCGCCGAGATCTTCCACCAGCTGCGCAAGATCCTGAACAAGGCCGGCCACATCACCACCGTCGGCGACGAAGGCGGCTTCGCGCCCAACTTCAAATCGAACGAAGAGGCGCTCAAGGTTATCGTCGAGGCGATCGCCGCCGCCGGCTACCAGGCTGGCAGCGATGTGCTGATCGGCATCGACTGCGCCAGCTCCGAGTTCTACAAGGACGGCAAGTACCATTTGGAATCGGAAGGCTTGGCCCTGAGCTCGGCCGAGTTCGCCGACTACCTGGCCGCTTGGGTCGACAAGTACCCGATCATCACCATCGAAGACGGCATGGCCGAGCAGGACTGGGCCGGCTGGGCGACGCTGAACGCCAAACTGGGCGAGCGTATCCAACTGGTCGGTGACGACATCTTCGTGACCAACACGAAAATCTTGAAAGAGGGCATCCAGAAGGACGTGGCCAACTCCATCCTGATCAAGGTCAACCAGATCGGCACCCTGTCCGAGACCTTCGAGGCGATCGAGATGGCCAAGCGGGCCGGCTGGACTTCGGTCATCTCGCACCGCTCGGGCGAGACCGAGGACTCCTTCATCGCCGACCTGGCCGTGGGCAGCAATGCCCTGCAGATCAAGACCGGTTCGCTGTCCCGTTCCGACCGCATGGCCAAGTACAACCAGCTGCTGCGCATCGAGGAAGAGCTGGGTGAGCGTGCTTCTTATGCCGGGCGCGAGGCGTTCTACCAGTTGAAGTGACGCCATGCGCGGCCTAGGCCTCCTGCTCGCGCTGCTGATCTTGTTGCTGCAATATCCTTTGTGGCTGGGCAAGGGCAGCTGGCTCAAGGTTTGGGATCTGGAGCGTCAAGTCGAGCAGCAAAAAACGGCGAACGAGGCCCTGGCCATGCGCAACGCCAAATTGGCGGCGGAAGTGAACGACCTGAAACAGGGCTTCGACGCCATCGAGGAGCGGGCACGTTTCGAACTGGGCATGATCAAGCGCAATGAGGTATTTTTCCAGGTCATGGAATCGCCCAGCGGGGAGGCCTCGGTGAAAGCAAACACGAATAACGGCGAGCCGGCTGCCACAGCGCAGCCCGGGGCGAAGGCGGAGGGTCGGCCATGACGACCTTTCAACTTGTATTGATTGGCTTTGGCGCCGTTTTGGTATTGGGCGTGGTGCTCTACAACTGGATGCAGGAGCGACGCTACCGCCAGGAGGTCAATCGCCTCTTCACGCCGCTGGAAGGTGTGGCCGCTATCGAACGGCCGACCCCCATCGAGCCGGAAACCGAGCGCATCGAACCGCATATCCAATTCGACGCTGCCGACGACCAAGCCGATCCGCTGCCGGCCTTCGAATCGCACGATGAAGGCGCAGTGCAGGATGAACCGCCGCCCGCGGTGATAGCCGAAGCCCGGTCGGAACCGGGCCTGGCGACCGAGCCGGAGGCGCCGCATGCCTCGCCGACGCAAGCCATGCCGGCCCAGGTGGCGGTCGAATTCGAGCCCGAGAGCACGCTCGACCGGGAAACCGAATACATCGCGCGGCTACGTTTCAGCCAGCCGGCCATAGCACCGGCCGCGGCATTGATTGAACTGATGCGCCGGATCGGCAAGCCGGTGCGCATCATGGGCCAACGCGAAGACGGCGAATGGGAACCGGTAGCAGGGCCAAGCCGGATCAGCTATGCGGCGCTGGAACTTGGCCTGCAACTGGTCGATCGCTCCGGCGCCGTGGCCTCGGGTCAACTCGAAGCCTTCTGCCGTGCGCTATACAACTTTGCGGCCGAGCAAGGCGGTGCCGTGTCCTGCCCGGACAAATATGCCGCTCTCGAACGGGCGGCGGCTTTGGACAGCTTCTGCATCGAGGTCGATGTGCTGATCGGCCTCAACATCGTTGCGCCGGATGCGCGGCCTTTCCTGATGTCGGAAGTGCATCGCTGCGCCAGCGAGGCCGGTTTGGCCTTGCAGGCCGACGGCACCTATGCGCTGCGCAATGAAGCGGGGCGCGTGCTCTATGCCCTGGCCAATCAGGCGGCCGAACCGTTCCAGCCGAATGCCGTCGGTGCGACCACGCATGGCATTACTTTGCTGTTCGATGTGCCTACCGTGCCCGAAGGCCTGACCGTATTTGGCCACGTGGCCGAGGTTGCCATGCGTTTGTCGAAGTCGCTCGGTGGCCGTCTAGTCGACGACAATGGCAAGCTGGTCACGCAAGAGAGCCTGCAAAAGATTCGCCAACGTCTGGCCGAGGCCTATGCCAGCATGGGTGCGCGAGGCATCCCGGCCGGTGGCGAACGGGCCAACCGCCTGTTCGTCTGAGGCATAAGGCACGTGAGGGGTGCGGCGTGAGGCGTGAGGCGCAAGAGCGCGTCGCCGAGCTGCGTCGGCTGATCGACTATCACAACTACCGTTATTACGTTCTCGATAATCCCGAAATCCCGGACGCCGAATACGATCGGCTGATGCGCGAACTCCAGCAATTGGAGGCGGCGCATCCCGAGCTGGCAATGTCCGACTCGCCGACGCAACGGGTCGGCGCGACACCGCTCAAGGTCTTCGCCGAGGTCGCCCACAGCGTGCCCATGCTTTCGCTCAACAACGCCTTCAGCGAGGAGGACGTGGTCGCCTTCGACCGGCGCGCGCACGAAGGACTGGGTCACGACGGCGAGCTGGAATATGCGGTCGAGCCCAAGTTCGACGGCTTGGCGATCACCCTGCATTACCAGAACGGCCATTTCGTCCAGGGCGCGACCCGGGGCGACGGCTATACCGGCGAGGACGTCAGCGCCAACCTGCGCACCATCCACGCCATTCCGCTCAAGCTGCCCGAGGGCGCGCCGCCCTGGCTGGAGGTGCGCGGCGAGGTGCTGATGTTGAAACGCGACTTCGACCGGCTCAATGCCGAGGCGCGCAGCCGGGGTGACAAGGAATTCGCCAATCCGCGCAATGCCGCGGCCGGCAGCCTGCGCCAACTGGATTCCCGGGTCACCGCCAAGCGCCGGTTGACCTTCTTCGCCTATGGCATCGGCCGGGTCGAGGGCGCCACTTTGCCGCCGAGCCATGGCGAGGTGATGGACTGGCTCGGCCGCTTGCGCTTCCCGGTTTGCCAGGAGCGCCGCCTCGTGCGTGGCGTGCAGGGGCTGCTGCACTATTTCGCCGAACTCGGTGCCAAACGGGAGCAGTTGCCCTATGAGATCGACGGCGCCGTCTATAAGCTGAACCGGCTGGCCGAGCAGGAGGCGCTGGGTTTCGTCGCCCGGGCGCCGCGCTTCGCCATCGCCCACAAATACCCGGCGCAAGAAGAACTCACCGTGGTCGAGGCCATCGACGTCCAGGTCGGCCGCACTGGCGCCTTGACCCCGGTGGCGCGACTGAAGCCGGTCTTCGTCGGCGGCGTTACCGTGACCAACGCCACCCTGCACAACGAGGACGAGGTGCGGCGCAAGGATGTCCGCGTCGGCGACACCGTGATCGTGCGCCGGGCCGGCGACGTGATCCCCGAGGTGGTGGCGATCCTGCCCGAGCGGCGGCCGATGCGCGACCTGGTCACGCCCTTGCACGAAGCGTTTGCGATGCCGACGCACTGCCCCGAGTGCGCCGCGCCCGTGGTCAAGCTCGAAGGCGAAGCGGCCGCCCGTTGTACCAATGGTTTGAGTTGCCCGGCCCAGCGCAAGCAGGCCATCATCCACTTCGCCTCACGCCGGGCCATGGACATCGAAGGCCTCGGCGACAAGCTGGTCGAGCAGCTGGTCGACAAGGGCCTGATCCAGACCCCGGCCGATCTCTATGCGCTGACCGTGGCGCAGGTGGCCGACCTGGAGCGCATGGCCGAAAAATCGGCGAGCAATCTGATCGCGGCCATCGCCGGCAGCCGGCACAAGGACCTGGCCCGTTTCATCTTCGCCATGGGTATTCGCAACGTCGGCGAGCAGACGGCCAAGGACCTGGCCCGCCATTTCGGCCAGCTGGATGCCTTGATGCAGGCCGACGAGGCCGCACTGATGCAGGTGCCCGACGTCGGCCCGGTGGTGGCGGAGTCGATCCTCGCCTTCTTTGCCGAGCCGCACAACCGGGCGGTGATCGAGCGCTTGCGCGCGGCGGAGGCCTGGCAGGACGGCGAGGCGCAGCCGATCACGGCGGGCCATCTGGCCGGCAAGACCTTCGTCCTTACCGGCACCCTGCCCACGCTCGCGCGCGAGGCGGCCAAGGCCCGGATCGAGGCGGCGGGTGGCAAGGTCGCCGGCAGCGTGTCGAAGAAGACCGACTACGTCGTGGCCGGCGCCGAACCCGGCTCGAAATACACGAAGGCGCAAGAATTGGGCGTTACCATTCTGGACGAGGCGCAGTTGTTGGAGTTGATTGGGGAGAAATAGCTTGGTGGGATTTGACGGGGCCGTTTTTGTCTTCGGCCGCTCGCTTTGCTCGCTTAACACCCGCTGCGCGCGGTTAGCCTACGACGAACACCGCCTTGCAATGTTGGCAGGGTTGCAAACGTACTGGAATCCGGAGGTTCTATGAAACGCATAACAAAGGCGGTGTTTCCCGCTGCCGGCATGGGCACCCGCTTCCTGCCGGCGACCAAGGCTAATCCGAAAGAGATGCTGCCCATCGTCGACAAGCCGCTGATCCAGTACGCGGCGGAGGAGGCCATCGCCGCCGGCATCACCGACCTGATCTTCATCATCGGCCGGACCAAGCGGGCCATCGCCGACCACTTCGACAAGGCCTACGAGCTGGAGGTGGAGCTGGAGATACGCGGCAAGACCAAGGCGCTGGAAGAGCTGCGCGCCATGTTGCCGGTCAACGTCCATTACATCTTCATCCGCCAGGCCGAGGCCCTGGGGCTGGGCCATGCCGTGCTCTGCGCCGAGCCGGCGGTGAACAACGAACCGTTCGCGGTGATCCTGGCCGACGACCTGATCGATGCCCAGCCTGGCGCCCTGAGCCAGATGACCGCGCTCTACGAGCAGCATCAGTGTTCGCTGGTCGGCGTGCAGAACGTCGAGCGCGACGAGACCAGTGCCTACGGCATCGTCGCCACCACGCCCCAGGCTGAGCGCCTGCACAAGGTCACCCGCATCGTCGAGAAGCCGAAGCCGGAGGCGGCGCCCTCGACCTTGGCCGTGGTGGGGCGCTACGTCCTGACGCCCCAGATCTTCCATTACCTGAAACACATCGAACGCGGCGCAGGCGGTGAGATCCAGTTGACCGATGCCATCCAGGCCCTGCTTGCCGTGGAGCCGGTGCTGGCCTATGAGTTCGTCGGTACCCGCTATGACTGCGGCAGCAAGGCCGGCTATGTCGAAGCCACCGTGGAATTCGCCTTGAAACATCCGGAAGTGGGCGAAGAGATCTTGCAGTACTTGAAGGCGAAGTTCTGCAAGTAGCGTCAGGCGGATTTCAGCCAGCTATTCAGTAGCCCACGCGCTGCCTGTGCCACCTCGCTGGCGCTCAGTCCGACCGGGCCTTGTCCTTCCGCCACCAGCTTATCGGCCGCCGCACCATGCAGATGGATGGCGTAGATTGCGGCACGTTCCAGCGTGAGGCCCTGGGCCACCAGCGCCGCGATCATGCCGGCCAGCACGTCGCCCATGCCTGCGCTGGCTAGCCCTGGGTTGCCCGTCGTATTGCGCCAAAGCTGGCCGTCAGGGGTCGCCACCAAACTGCCGGCACCTTTCAGCACGATATTGCAGCCGAAGCGTATGGCCAGTTGCCGTGCGCTGCCTGTGCGCTCTGCCTGTACCGTTTGGCTGTCGAGCCCGAGCAAGCGTCCGGCCTCGCCGGGGTGGGGGGTGAGTAGGGTCGAGGCTGGGCGTTGCTTGAGCAAGGTTTGCAGTTCGCTATCGCGGGCCAGCAGGTTGAGGCCATCGGCATCGATCAGCACGGGCAGGGGTTTGCGCAGCGCATCGGCCAGGCATTGCCGGGCGGTGCCGCTATGGCCCAGACCGGGGCCGAGCACCAGACAGGCAGGCGGTGCCAACTCAAGCGCATGCTCGGGCGGCACGATCATGAGTTCGGGCATCATCGGGTCGGCGGCGATACGGTTATCCAGCACCCCAATATAGACTCGGCCCGCCCCTAGCCACAGCGCGGCGCGGCCGGCGAGCAGCGCGGCTCCGACCATGCCCGGGGCGCCGCCGACCACGCCGACGCTGCCGAAATCGCCCTTGTGGCTGTCCACCGGCCTGGGCTTGAGCCAGCCGCGCAGCACGTCGAGCCGGATATCCATGGGAACGACCATAGTCATGCTGGGTCTATCGAATAAATAAGCTATAACTCTATTACACGTCGCGTTTGAAGGAGATCATTATGGGCCCAAACGAAGACAAGTATGTGCAGGACAAAGCGGCCGAGGCCGTGCCGGTGAGTCCGGCCGGTGCGCCGGTGGTGGCGTGCAAGCTGGATCAGGCCTGTGTCCAGGTCGATTGCGAGCAATTGGCCGAAGCGATGGCCGGGGTGATCGATGAAAGCCCCGAGGCGCCGGACTATCTGCTGCACTATTGCGGTGTCGATTACCTTAAGCCAGCGGGCGCCGAAGTAAAGGAAACAGAAGGCGGCAAGGCCAGACGTTAGCTATATTTTGTTATCGAAGGGGGCCGGTTGCACGGCCCTTTTTTTGTAAGCGCGGTGTATTCGATATGGATTCAAACGTTACATTCAAGGGCACGGCCCTGATCGTCGATGACGACCCCATGCTGCGCAGTCTGCTACGGGTCATCTTGCGCGAAGAGGGCTGGGCCGTCACTGGCGAGGCCGCCAACGGCGAACAAGCCATCGCGCAATGCAAGGAGCAGCGCCCCGACGTCGTCTGCCTGGATGTGATGATGCCCGGCATGTCCGGCCTGGAAGTGCTGGGGGTGTTGCGTCAAGAAGTGCCCGGCAGCAAGGTGGTGATGATCACCTCCGACGCCAGCATGCTTACCGTGCGCGAGGCCGTCGGCCACGGTGCCGCCGGCTATATCGTCAAACCGTTCAACGCCAAACGGGTCGGCGATGCCTTGGGGAAGGCGATGCGGCAGGGCAAGACGGGGGATGTGACGGGATAGGGGGTGTCAGGTGATTACGGTAACTGCACAGTTTGCGATTGTTTCCTCGTTGGATGATATGCAGCGGCTGACCGGGCACGAAGAAGCGCGGCAACCGAGCCATGGCAATACCTCCCTTATTTTTTGTGTACTGCGCTACTAATTAAATCGAGCTGACCCCATTCATTGATCATTCATTGTTGATTTGTTTCTCCTAACCCCATTTGTTCCCCGCCGCGTTATCGTTTCCTCTCGTATCGCTCAAATAGTTCCGAATTCAACCCCTCCAGATTCCCTTCAATCCCGCGATTAAGCTCAACAATGACGTCAAGTTCATTTGGCAAATCGGCAGGTTCAAGCCGAACGAAGTAGCGATTTGCAAAGAAAGGGAGAGGTATGCGTTTAGGCGCCGGCCCAATGATGGTCATGATGGTTCCCGTTGGTACAGTTCGTAGAAACGCTACCTCGGGACCAGAAACTCTCACTGGACTCAAAGATATCCATGATAGCTGTCGATCGTTAAGGTCGCGATAAACGCCTATTAAGTACACTGAGCCAATAATCTTGTAACAATTCCCAGCCTGCGGTTCTTCGCTTGCGTAACTTAATCCAGAGAACATGGAACTAATTACAGCAAGCAAAATGAATATATTCTTGCGAGCACTTACTTGACCGAGTTTGTTCATGTTCATTTGCACGGCTCCGGCGGCTTCGGTTGTGGGAGAATTCCCAAGCTCCTCAATACTTCTGTGCCCACTGCAGCCCCATAAACAGTGGGCATCGTAGGAATATTGGCGAGCCAGTCTGGGATTCCATTGCGGGTTGCAACGTCTACGAGGTTGTCGTGCATCTCAGCAAATGTACGGCCTGCCGGCACGCCATCTTCAACGAGCCGACTGACCGTATCACCTGGCTGGACCAAGGATCCTTCGCGCCCGGCGACGTAATCCGTTTGCCAGGGCTGCCGGAACCAGTAGAGCCCAAAAGGATCCGTATATCGAATCGGATCTCCCCCGACATACGCATAGATATTAATCCCACCTGCCAACCCAATCGGATCCCCCTGCCCATACCTCCCCACCTCCGGTAGGTAATTGTCGCGGTAATAGTTGTAGTGCACCCCCGTCTCCTGATCGAAGTACTGCCCCGGGAACCTCAGGTTCAGCGTGAACTTGATTTTGTCCCCATCCGGGTCCTCGTCCGGCGCAGTGGCACCGAACGGCTCGCCCAGCGGATCGTTCTGCCAGATGGTCTTGTTTTTGTCGTCGGTCACCACACGCGGCGTGCCCAGATGGTCGGGCTGGATATAGAACACCCCCTTCATCTGCGCCAGCACCGTCACGCTGAGCGGCGGCGTGACGCTGACGCCACCCTTGTTGTCGGTGGCCTGGGCGGTGACCGTGTAAGTGCCGACCGGCACGTCTTTCCAGTCGTAGGTGTAGGGTGCCTGGGTTAGGGTGCCGAGCAGGGTGTTGCCTTGGTAGAAGTCCACCTTCACCACCTTGCCGTCGGCATCCGTGGCCTCGGCCGCCAGCTTGACCGTGGCCGGCGCAACGAAGAGTTGATTGGCCTGCGGCGCGGTCAAGGCGACCTTGGGCGGCTGGTTGGGCACGATCGTCACGAGGACGGGGGTCGAGGTGGTTTGGACGCCCAGGTTGTCCGTGGCGATGGCGGTGAGGCTGTAGCTGCCCGGCGGCACCTTGTCCCAGGCGAAGGCATAGGGCGGCTGGCTCACCGTGCCGAGCAAGGTGCTGCCTTGATAGAACGCCACCTTGGCGATGCTGCCGTCGGCGTCAACAGCATCGGCCGCGAGGCTCAAGGTGGCCGGCGCGATCAGGTCGTCCACCGGCGTGGCGGCCAGGCTGACCGTGGGCGGGATGTCGACCG
>Ga0316628_100000161_pt1 | contig 42202 bp, 30 predicted proteins | sample OWC_Aug_M2_C1_D5_FD_207648 | JGI IMG/M metagenome (GOLD analysis project Ga0316628, IMG submission 207648) | Wetland soil microbial communities from Old Woman Creek delta, Ohio, United States - OWC_Aug_M2_C1_D5_C | ecosystem: Environmental > Terrestrial > Soil > Wetlands | place: USA: Ohio...
CGCTGTTTGAATTCACGCCGCCCAACATTGCGACGTACGCAATTTTTCGTGGCAATTCCATCACCTGCATCAAGTGTATTGACATGTGAAAGATTGAAGGTTACGCACAAAACTGATACATTGAGACTTGTCTTGTCCACTTGGCTACAAAGGTCAAACCTATGAATGCTCCGGAAAAGCCGCTCAAGAATTACAAATCGCTGGAAGGCCTGCGCGTAGTCGCAGAAACGAACGACAAGCACGACAATGCGGTGCACTTCATCGCACCACCCCCCCTCACCAAGAAGGCAGACGGCGACAGCGGACACTTTCGCGCCTACCGCCCGCACCCCTTCACGCCCGAAGAACGCGCAGACACCAAGATCCTCTTCGGCGGCCTGCACTGGCGTGCTGAGCGCGTCATCCAGGCGGTGATGGAGAACCTGGGCTACAACGTACAGATACTGCCCACGGCAACGCGCGAAGACATGATGACCGGGCGCGAAGTGGCCGACATCGGCCAATGCTGCCCCACCAGTTTCACCACCGGATCGCTCACCAACTTCCTGCGCCGCGAGATCGAGCGCGTGGGGCGCGAGGAAGTGGCAAGCAAGTACGTTTACCTTACTGCCGGCTCCTGCGGCGCATGCCGCTTCGGGCAATATCATCATAGCTACGAGCTGGCGCTGCGCAACATCGGCATGGACTCTCTGCGCATTTTCATGCTGGAACAGGAAAAGTTTGACCAAGGCCCGGTGCACGGCGGGGGGCTCGACCTCAACGTGCCGTTCACGATAGGCGTGTTCTGGGCGTTGATCCTCACCGACCTGGTGCTGGACATGGAGTACCAGATCCGCCCCTACGAGGTGAACCCCGGCGAGACCGACCGCGTAAGCCGCGAGGCGGTCGAGTATCTCTATGAAGTATTCCGCAACCGCCCGGTGCGCAAAAACAAGTGGGGCATGCTGGCATGGCACTTGTATACCAACTATTTCCGCGACGCTATGCGCGAAGTGCACAAGCGCTTCGAAAAAATCGAGGTGGACCGTTTGCGCGTCAAGCCGATGGTGAAGATCACCGGCGAATTCTATTTGCAGACCGTGGAGGGCGAGCCCAACTACAACATCCACCGCTGGCTGGAATCCGAGGGCGCGGAGGTGTATCCAGCCTCCATCGCAATCTGGATTGATTACCTGTGGCGCTTGTCCGAGCAGGAGGCAGAAGACCATATCGGCATCGCGAAAGGCTCGCGCCGCAAACTTTGGGGCATACGCGTCAACCAGTTCGTGCTGCGCAGCACCTACAAGAAGATGCGCCACGCGCTGGGCAACTTCCCGCGCGAGATGCTCAACCAGTACGAGTTGCGCGAACTGGCCACACCGTATTTTCACAGCCGCATGAACGGCGGCGAAGGCGACATGCTGATCGGCAAGGCGCTGTGGACGCACAAGCACAAGAAGGCGCACATGATCTGCGAGCTCTCGCCCTATTCCTGCATGCCGAACACCATGAGCATAGGCGCGATGGCACAGGTGATCGGGCGCCATCCTGACTTGCTCTACGCCCCTCTGGAGATAAAGGGCGATTCCGAGGTGCATGCCCTTTCGCGCTGCCAGATGATCCTGACCGAGGCCAAGAAGCGCGCCCAGCGCGAATACGAAGAAGTGCTGCAGCGCACCGGCTTGACCGAGGCGATGGTGCGCGAGGAAATCGCCAAGCGCCCTGAGCTGAAAAAAGCGACTTACCGCATTCCGCATTACGGCGTCGCGGGAACGGCGGCCAATCTTGTCCTGCACATCGCCGCCGTCAAAGGCGCACAATAATCCCCATGAAGATAATCGGACTGGACATCGGCTCCACGACCGTCAAGGCCGTGGTGACGGAGAACGGCAAGGTTCTGTGGCAGGACTACAAGCGGCACAACACCAAGCAGGCCGAGATGGCGCTCACCTTTGTGGGACGCATGGAAGCCGAGTGCGGCATCACGGCCGGGGTGGACCGCATCTTCATCACCGGTTCCGGCGCGGGGCTGATTGCGCCGCAGATCGGCGGCAAGGTGGTGCAGGAGGTGGTGGCCGTCGCCGCCGCCGTGGAAAAGCTGCATCCCGAGGTGAATTTCGTCTCCGAAATTGGCGGCGAGGACATGAAGACACTGTTCTTCACACCCAGCGGGGAAGGCAAGAGCAAGCAGGTGTACATGCAATCGGCTTGCAGCGGGGGGACCGGCACCTTCATCGAGAAGACTGCACGCAAGCTCAACATTCCGCCGGAGCGCCTTTCGACGATGGGCTATGCCGGCTACGACCTGCACAAGATCAGCTCCAAGTGCGGCATCTTTGCCGAAACCGATGCAAATACGCTGGTCAAATCCGGCGTGCCGGTCGAGGAAATCATCGCCAGCCTGTTTGAGGCCGTGGTCTACCAGAATCTGGCCACGCTCACCAAGGGCAACACTCCGATTCCGGGCGTACTGCTGCTGGGCGGCCCCAATCTGTTCTTTTCAGGCTTGCAGGAAGCCTGGCGGCATCACCTCTCCCAGCTGTGGGCGGAGCGCAAGCTGGCGCTGCCCGACGGGGCGACGCCCGAGTCGCTGATCGTAGTCCCCAAAGAGGCCTTGTATTATGCCTGCCTGGGCTGCGTGGAAATCGGATTGGAAGAAAAGCCCACGGTGGGCGTCTACACCGGCAAGGCCAAGCTGCAATGGTGGGTGGAAAAGGGCCAGTGGGAAGAAAAGGAGCGCGAGGGTGACAAAGGCCTGGTGAGCTCCGCCGAAGACCTGGAATCCTTCATGCGCCAATACGCGGCCTCCGGCCGCAAGCCCGTAGCGCCAGGCGTGCATGAGCGCAACACGCCGGTAGTGGTGGGCTGCGATTTCGGCAGCACCACCGCCAAGGCAGTGGTGCTGTCGCAAGACCGCGAAATGCTGTTCAACTGCTATACGCTGTCGCAAGGCAACCCGATAGAGGACGCAAAAGCGCTGTTCCGTCAGATGCGGGAGGCCGGTTTCGAGAACATCGCCGCGCTGGCGCTCACCGGCTACGGCAAGGACTTGCTGCAGAACATCATCGGTGCGGACATGGGTGTAGTGGAAACTGTGGCGCACGCCACGGCTGCCCTGCACTACTTCCCGGATGCCGACGTGATCTGCGACGTCGGCGGCGTGGACGTGAAGATCATGATCCTGCGCCAGGGCACGGTGGCGGACTTCCGCCTGAATTCCCAGTGCTCTTCGGGCAACGGCGCATTTTTGCAGGGCGTGGCGGAACGCTATGACGTGCCGCTGGAGCAATACGCGGAGCGCGCTTTCCAGGCCCGCTCGGTGCCTTCGCTCGCGATGGGCTGCGGCGTCTTCCTGCAGTCGGATATCGTGAACCAGCAGCGCAAGGGTTGGTCGCCGGATGAGATCATGGCTTCGCTCGCGGCGGTGCTGCCCCTCAACGTCTGGGTGTATGCGGGGCAGTTGCAGAACCTCGCCGCAGCCGGGCGCAAGTTCGTGCTGCAGGGGGGCACGCACCGCAACCTGGCCGTGGTGAAGGCGCAGGTGGACTTCATCCGCGACAAGGTGCCGGATGCGGAGATCGTGGTCCACCCCTATTCCGGCGAAGCTGGCGCCATCGGCGCCGCGCTGTGCGCCCGCGACTGGCTGGACGAGGGCAAGACCGCGGCTTTCCGGGGCTTCGAGGCGATCGAGGCCCTGGAATACAATAGCACCACCAACGAGCAGACCATCTGCCACTGGTGCGCGGTGAACTGCCGCCGCACTTTCATTGACGTGCGCATGGCGAACGGAAAGGGTCGCAGCTGGAGCAAGGTACCTCTGGCAGCGGGCTGGGAGCGCGTGATCAGCGGCAATACCTGCCCCAAAGGCCTGCTTGAGGACGCCAACGAGATGCGTGTGGTGACGGAACAATTAGACGAGGTAAAGCGTGCACACCCAAATATTGCGGAACTGGTTCGGGAAGATGCCTTTCGGCGCGTCAAGGCCGAAGCGTAACGAGGACGACACTGCAACCCATGCGCCTGCGGCAGCCGCCGTACCCCGCGGGAAAATGCGCATCGGGATCCCGCGCACGCTGAACCAGTGGTCCACCCACCAGTTCTGGATCGCGTTCTTCGATGCGCTCGGCATCGGCAAGGTCGACTTTTCCTCCGACACGTCGGAGGAGCAGATGCGCGAGCACGGAAAGGGACGCGGCACGGTGGACTGCTGCTATCCGGTGAAATGCATGTCGGGTCATTACGGCGAATTCCTTGCGCGCAAGCCTCACCGCAGGATCGACATCCTCTTCTCGCCGATGATCTATTCCCTGCCCTCTTATCTGCACGGCCATGTGCAGGCCTCGCTGGTGTGCCCGCGCGTGATGTCTGCGCCGGAGAACATCAAGTCGGGCTTCCTGAAGGAAAAGGATGTGTTCGCCGAGCACGGCATCCGCTATGCCACGCCATTGGTCTCATTGGGCGACCGCCCCATTGTGCCCAAGCAGCTGTATGAAGGACTGCGCGATTTCATCCCCGGCCTGACCAAGCAAGAGACAAACAAGGCGGTCGAAGCGGGATTTGCCGCACTGGATGGCTTCAACGCGAAGATGCGCCGCAAGAGCCGCGAGATCCTCGATCAGTGCATGCGGGACAACAAGCCCTGCATCCTGGTGGTCGGCCGTCCCTACCATATGGACCCCGGCATCGGCCACGAAATCGAGGTGGACATCCAGGCCTACGGCTACCCCATGCTTTGGTCGCAATACCTGCCGACCGATCCTGATCTGGTGAACTGGCTGTTCGGGCAGGACATGGCGGAAGGCTACGCCAAGTCACCTTTCGACATCGCCGACGTGTGGCCCTCCTCCTACAGCGCCAACACCAACGAAATCCTGTGGGCCGCCAAGTTCGCCGCGCGCATGCCGTGGGTCGCCTGTGTAGTGCGGCTGGCGAGTTACGAATGCGGCATGGACCAGCCCACCTACTCTCCGGTGCAGCAGATCGTCGAACGCTCTGGCACCCTGTTCTTCTCGTTCCAGGATCTGGATTCCACCAAGCCCGCCGGCTCCGTGAAGATCCGCGTTGAGACCATTGCCCACTACCTGCACAAGTATGCCGGGGGCATCATCGGCAAGAAGAAGGCCGCGCTGCCGCCCGCACCGCCACCGCGTGGCTGACCAGGACTCCCTCCGGCCCCACACGCAAAGCGCCCCCCTATTCCGGCGCGACAGATAACAGCACATCATGTCTTTCGCAGGAATATATTTCATCCTCGGGCTGGCAATGCTTCTGGTCGTGCTATGGGATTACAGCAAGCTCCCGGCGACGGCGAAGCGCCTGACCAAACGGCCCGCAGGACCGGCGGCACAGCAACCGCGCTCGCAGTTCTCCCGGATTGCACTGGATGTCAGAAATCTGGCGGTGATGGGGTTGTTCGCCCTTTTTCTTTGGCCCCTGATCTTACTGATGGAACTGCTCGACCGGCAAGACCGGTAACCAGAAGGATTCGAAAAACGCTCATTCTTGGGACTGTTCCGCCGCCCCGTGCTGCGCTTGATGATGCTCGATCAGCTTGTCGATGAACCGCCGCAAAAAACCGTCCGGCTGCGCACTATGAAAGCGGTCCGTCTCCTGCCCGCGGCTGTACGCAATCACCGTAGGAAAGCCGCGCACACGGTGCCGCCCCGCGATGCGCATGTTTTCGTCGGCATCCACCTTGGCCAGCAGAAATTTTCCGCCATATTCCTCGACCAGCCTTTCCAGGCGCGGGGTGAGCACCTTGCATGGCCCGCACCATTCCGCTCCGATGTCCAGCAACACCGGATGGGCGTGGGAACGGGTAACGACCAGGTCATCGAAACTGGCTTCTTCTACGTCGTAGGATAGTTTTTCGTGGATGTGCATGAAGTAAAGCGGGTCCGGCCCAAATTGGCATGATGATCCGCAATTATAGCGGAGGAAGCGCGTTACGCCATTGCAGCCTGGACAGACGAGCGGCGAGCCGCCCGATCTCAGGAACCCGGCGCTTGCCAGCCATCTCACGTGCACGTTGTGCCACGACGCAATCAGCACGCACGCTGCGCAAGCGCTGCTTCCGGCATAGTGAACGTCAAGGAATGCAATGGACACCTCGCCCCGTTCATGCGGCGCAGAAAGCTAGCGCCGCAGAGCCAGAGCCGCGACGTCGTGCCGCGACATCGATTATTTGTGCCGGCGAACGCATCTCAGGTTTCGCTCAATGCGAGGCGGCATCAGCTCTGAGGCTTTACCGGCTCGCTCGGCTGTTGCGCGGTTACGAATTGTTCGTAGCACTCCATGCCGCAAAAGTACCCAATATACTCCGCCCCCTCCGGGGTGAGGGCCGCGCTCAGGGGTATTTCCTTGCGGCATATGCTGCAGGCAATCTGTTGCTCCGGTATTTGCGGACGGTCTGGCGCAGGCATGACACACCTCCTTCCAATTATTGCCGCTTCGAAAACTATGCTACGCCTTGCGCCGGCTCCCTGCAATGCCCCCGAATCAAGATCTCTCCCGAACCCGGCGCACTTGAGTTAGCATCGCCGGTATCCACACCTGACTGACGCTACGCCGGGAATCCGATGGCTGAATCCACCGAGCATCAGACAGCGCACCTCATGCTCGGCGGAGATGTCATGCTGGGGCGGTTGGTTGCGCAAGCGATCAGGCGGCAAGGCCCTGGCTATCCCCTCGGCGCCGTCGCTGCCATGATGCGGCGCTCAGATCTCACCATCGTCAATCTTGAATGCGCCATTACCTGCTCAAGCCAGCAATGGCGGGGCGCTCCCAAGGCCTTCTATTTCGGCGCCCCGCCGGACGCCGTGCGCGCCCTGCTCGACGCGGGAGTGGGCGCCGTCAGCCTTGCCAACAATCACATCCTCGATTTCGATGTCGTGGGGCTCCGCGATACCCTGCGCCTGTTGAAGCAAAGCGGCATCGCTTATACAGGCGCTGGCGCCGATATGAGTGAGGCGTGCACGCCGCTATTTCTCGATCGCAACGGAATCAGATTCGGGATGGTGGCCTATTGCGACCATCAGCCGGACTTCGCGGCGACTGAGGCAGGAGCGGGCATAGCCTATCTCGACCTGCAGGACCAGGCTGCCGCACTTGAGCAGTTCCGACTGGGGTTGGCTCGTATCCGGCAAGGGAAGGCAGACTGGCCCATCCTCTCCCTGCACTGGGGGCCGAACATGCTTGATCGCCCCTCGCCCCGCTTCATTCACCTGGCACACGCAGCCGTCGACATGGGCTACCGCATCCTGTTCGGCCACAGTGCCCATGTATTCCACGGCGTCGAAATATACCGCGGCTGCCCCATTCTATATGCGGCCGGCGACCTGGTGGATGACTACCATGTCGATCCCGGGTTCAGGAACGACCACCAGCTCCTGTTCGAACTGGAGCTCTCCCGCGATACCCTCCGGCGGCTCCGCCTATACCCGGTCTTTATCGAAGATTGCCGCGCCCGCCCGGGGGCGGGCCGGCAATTCGAGTATGCGATTGAGCGCGCAACCACACTGTGCAGCGAGTTGGGTAGCCACGTCCATCGGGCCGGTGACGAGTTGTGGCTGGAATGGTAGCCCCGCCCCAAGCCGGGCAATCCCAGTCGCGAGTTCGTTGCGCTTATCCTTCACGGCGGCGCCTTACCGCGGCCCCAGCGCCTCTCTCTGAAGATATTCCGGTATCACGCAACGCCAATGCAACTCTTCCTGTATGCGGCGGCGCAACGCATCGGCCGCATCGGGCTCGCCATGCGTGATGAACGTGCTGTGCGGCGGACGCTTGAATTGCGTGAGCCAGCCCACGATCTCGTCCGCATCAGCGTGGGCAGAGAGGTTTTCCAGCATGTGCACTTCCGCACGCACCGGGATGTATTCGCCGTGTATTTTAACGACTTGTGCACCCTGCACCAGGCTGGCACCGCGCGTGCCCCCGGCCTGGAAGCCGGCAAACAATATGGTGTTGCGCGGGTCCGGCGCAAAAGCTTTCAGGTGGTGAGTGACGCGCCCGCCGGTCGCCATGCCGCTGGCGGCGAGTATGATCATCGGTCCGTGCAACCGGTTCAGACGCTTCGATTCTTCGACGCTGTTGACGACGTGTGCCACACGGGAGAGGCTTTGGCATTGCGCCGGGGTCAGGCGGTGTTCGGCGGGATGCCGATTGAAAATCCGCGTCGCGTCCACTGCCATCGGGCTATTCAGGTACACCGGGCAGTCTGGAATGGTCTTCATGGCCTTCATCAAGTAAATGCAGTACATCAGCGTCTGCGCGCGGCCCACAGCAAAGGTCGGGATCAGCACGACGCCGCCGCGATCGACCGTCCTGTTGATGATGGCGGCAAGCGTGGAAAGCGCGTCGGCAGGGTCGTGCCGGCGATTTCCGTAGGTGGATTCCACCACCAGATAATCCACTTCGTCTATGGGCGTGGGGGGCGGCATCACGAAGTCGTGCGGCCGCCCAAGGTCGCCGGAAAACAGTATCGACGTACGTGCCGTATTCAATGCAACAAAAGCGGAGCCCAGGATGTGACCGGATGGCAGCAGGCGCAGAGTGAGATCTTCACCGAGAGCGACATCGCGCCCAAACTCGACGGGGCTGAACAGTCCCAGGCAGCGCTCGGCGTCCTCCTGCGTGTAGAGCGGTAAGGCGGGCACGTGCTTGGAGAAGCCGCGATAGTTGGCGTAGGCCGCCTCTTCCTCGTGCAGATGCCCACTGTCGGGGAGCAGGATCTCGCACAGCTCCCGCGTAGCTTCGGCACAATAAACCTTGCCGGAAAAGCCGTTTTTGGCCAGCAGCGGCAGGTAGCCGCTATGGTCGATGTGGGCGTGGGTAAGGATCACGCAATCCAGGCTCGCCGGATCGCAGGGCAGCGGAGCCCAGTTTTTGAGGCGCAGCTGCTTATATCCCTGGAACAGCCCGCAATCCACCATGATGCGGCGCGATCCGTGCTCAATGAGATATTTTGAACCGGTTACCGTTCCGGTTGCACCGAGAAACTGAATGGCAGTCATAATCCCTCCCCATTCGCCGACGCGCAAATGCAGCATAGCCCAACCGCGCAAAGGCGTACACCCCTGAGCACGAAAAATCCGAATCTGCGCCCCATCCCAAGAATCATGTAATATATACACCAGTGTAATGCGGGTCTCGATTACACCTTCACGCGTAATCCGTTGGAGCATGGCCGGAAGCTGCGGCCTCAGCAAGGAGAGCGACATGGGATACAGCGAAAACCTCATTCAACAAGTATGGGAAAAAGGCCGTGCCACCACCGACATCAGCATGGACCTGTGGCGCGAGGACGAATGCGGCGCCTGGATCAGCCGCACAGACTACGGCAAGGCGGATTCCGAGTTCGGCTGGAGGATCGTCAACGTCACGCCAGGCGGACCAGACTCTGTGGAGAACCTGCGTCCGTTCCATTTTCGCAACGGATACGACATGGCCAACCACAAGGTCAAGCGCCACGTCACCGCGGACCGCACCCTCCTCGCCACATTCGAGCGCACATTCGAGCCTCGCAATCGCAACACTTAATGCGCGATCGATGTTCAGAGGAGTGCAATGCCGTGCGCTGTGCCGGCGGTGCTTTCTTGCGCGCCGGGGTCCTCGCACCGGCCTCGCCTGCTAATAGGCTTCGCAAGGTCGTGCGGCGAGCAGCCTCTGAACCCGGAAGATATCGAAATGGCTAGTTGGCGCCGAAAACAGGCCTGCTCACCGCATCCTCAATGCGCTGCTCCAGTTCCGCGAGTTCTATCGGCTTGTGCAAAATGACAATTCCCCTCCTCGCCATGTTTCGCATCAGTTTCGGATCGGTGTCGCCGGTAATGATTACCGCAGGGACATCATCGCCAAATACCGCCCTGACCGACTCGATCACGTCGAACCCCGTCTCTCCGCCCGCAAGGCGATGGTCGCAAACCGTGATTTCCGGCGCTACGGCCCCCAATCTGCCCAGCAGTTCCCCGCCGCTCGCCGCTGCGACAACCGTGTGACCCGCATCCTCCAGGCTACAGGCCAGCGCGTGGAGCACCATGGGATTGTCGTCCACCATGGCGATGCGCACACCCTGGCTGCGTTTGGGAGCCGTTGGATAAACCAAAGGTCGCAGTCTCTTTCCGGGCGGAAGTTCTATCGCAAACATGGAGCCCTGGCCCGGGCGGGATTGAACGCGTATCTCCAGGTCCAGCAAATCCGCGGTCTTGGCAACGATGGTCAGACCGAGGCCGCTCCCCTGCGTACGCGCATCGTCTCCAAGCTGCTTGAACTCCTCGAAAATCTCTCCGGTCTTGTCCGGGGGGATGCCGACGCCGGTATCCCAGATTTCGAGCCACATCTTTCCTTGGCGGCGCCTGCACCCCATCAACACGCCGCCATGCTCGGTGTAGCGGACGGCATTGGCGACAAGATTCCCGACTATGCGCTGAAACAGGACAGGATCGGTGCGGGCGATCAAGCCGTTATAGCTGCAGCGCAAGCTCAAGCCCTTCGACTCTGCATCTGGCGCATGGGCCGCGAATACCTCGTTGATCATATCGTCCACCGCAAAATCGCGCACCTGTGGCTTGACGACGCCTCCATCAAGCTTGGACAGATCCAGCAGTTTGGACAGCAGGTTGCTCAAGCCTCCGATACATTCCTGCATTTTCACTACCAGCTCGGTCTTGTCCGGATCGAGGCTGTTCTTCAGCACACCGACGTAGAGCTTGAGCGCGGTGAGCGGCTGCCGCAGATCGTGACTCGCGGCGGCGAGGAAGCGCGACTTTGCGCTGTTGGCATGTTCCGCCTCTACCTTCGCGGCGGACAGCTCGGCCGTGCGCTGCGCAACCAGTACTTCGAGATGACTGCGATGCAGCTTGAGCTCATTGTTGGCACTGACCTCTCTCGCGCGCATACGCAGTGCCTCGACGCCAAACGCCAGATTGCTGGCAAGCTCTTCCAGCAGCTGTACCTCTTCAGGCACAAATGCACCGGGGTCACCCGAGTACATGTTCAATGCCCCAAGGGCGCACCCATCCCGCACAATCGGCAGAGCGATGCTCGATTGGAAACCGCGCTTCCGCGCCGCCTCGAACCAGGGCCGCAGGCTCCGGTTGCTCGCCCAATGCTGGTTGACCTGCGTGGAGGCCAACCTTATGGCCCTGCCGGTCGGCCCCTGTCCACCAGGCCCATCTGCCGTCCAACTGATATGGATGGAATCAAGGTAGCCGTCATGGTCACCGTAGCTCGCCACCGGGCGTATGGAGTACTCGGCATCATCTCCCGCGACCCCGACCCATGCCATCAAATAGCCGCCCGTTTCCACGACCAGCCTGCAGATCGAGTCGAGCAGGCCCTGCTCATCCTGAGCATGGATCAGCGCCGCATTGCCCGCACTCAACAGCCTGAGCGCCCGGTTCAGCCTCAACTGGGTTTGCTCGATCTTTTTCTGCTCCGTCATGTCATACACGGTAACCCGGCTCATCATGAAATGCCCCTGTGCATTCCGGATTGAACTGATGTTGAGCAGCGCCGAAATTATCGACCCATCCTTGCGCACCAGATCCGCCTTCACGCCATACATCGCCCCCGACTCCCTGACGAGGGGGAAATTGACGTGGAAGTCAGCCAGGCTTGGCGGTGTGAGGAGTTCCTGAATGCGCATTTTGCCAATGACTTCGCCACGTGCGTAACCCAGCCATGACAGTTCCGTGTCATTCATCCGCAAAATCACGCCGTGTTCATCCACCGAATGGTAACCACAAGGCGCATTCTGATAGAGATCGTCTATCTCCCTGAAGGATGCGGCCAAAGCCTGGTTTGCCGCGGTAAGCTCAGCAGTGCGGCGCTGCACTTCCTGTTCCAGATGGTCACGCTGCCGCTGCAGCAATCTGTCGGAATGCTTTCGCGCAGTAATGTCGCGCAGAAAGCAGTAGATTTTTCCACCGTATTTTGCGGTGTATTTTGCGCTGACATCTATGTCCACAAGATGGCCGTCCTTGCAGCGGTGGCGAGTTTCGAAACGAACGCTGCCAGACGCCATCAAGACCTGGATATGGCGCGCGGTATCCTCAGGCGTCTCGATCGCATCGAGGTCGGAGATGCTTATCTCCAGCAACTCCTTCCTGCTATAGCCGCTCAGCTCGCAGTAGGCGTCGTTCACTTCGAGCAAATTACCGCGTTCGTCTGTGATCCAGAATCCGTCCAGCGAGGTACGGATCATCATCTTGAACTGTTCCTCTTCTTCCTTGCGGGCGGTGACATCTCGGGACACTGCCAGCAGACGCTCAATCTGGCCCCCGGCGGAAAGGATAGGAGTGATGACGACATCCCACCACTTGGGCATGCCTTTTTCAGTAGGGCAATACGCAGCAAAGCGGCCTACTTCGCCGCGGCGCGCGGCGGCAATAGCCGCCACCACCTCCTGCCGGTCCTCGTCATGCCAGAAATTGATCCAGCAGCTACCGAGGTAACGCCCAATGTCGGCGATCTCCAGCATCCGCTGACCGCTCTCGCTCATGGATATGAGGTTGCCTTCAAGGTTCAGCACCTTGATGCAATCCGAACTGCTGGCGATGACGCGACTGTTGAACTCTTCGCTTTCCTTCAGCGCCTGCTCGGCCCGCCTCGCATCGGTAACGTCCTGGCACATGAGCATCAGATGCGGCTGGCCTTGCGTGAAGAAGCGCGACAAATGGCAGCGCAGCCAGATACGGCGGCCATAAGTCGTCGTCAGTTCTGTCTCGTAGTCCCTGTCCAGACCTGTCGCCAGCACGATTTCGGCGCAATCTGCCAAGCCGGATGCCCGCCAGGACGCCAAGCTGCGGAAATTCAGGCTCAGTATCTGGCGCTCGGTACCGCCGACCATTTTGCAGCATGCTGGGTTGACCATGACGCACCGCCCGTCCTGGCGATATGCGGCGAACCCTGCGGCAGAGGTGGCCAGGATGCTCTGATTGAGGGACTGCGTTCCCCGCAACGCGGCATCTGTTCTTGCAATTCTTCTCGCGATGTAACGAGCCACCAGGACGACCGGAATCATAAAGACCAGCAGAATTGCCGCCGTCGTCTTTTCCGCCCTGGCGAGTGGCGCGAACGCTGCGACCCGGCCGATTTGCGCCATGATGCAGCCCCCGCCGAGCTCAGGAACCGCGCGAAAGCCGTGCCCACTTTCCGCGCCGCGGTAATCCAGGGCAGCAACCTCGCTGTTATTCCCGCTCAAGCATGCCCGCATCGTACTCGCGTCGATCGGATGATAATCGGCAGGCGCATGACTGGACTTCGCAACAAGATTGCCCTGTCCATCAACAAGGAAGACCTCCCCTGACTCGCCCCCGTCCGCAACGCTTTCAAATATGGGCTGAAAACGCGAAGACGAGTAGGTCACGGCAAGCTGCAATCCTCCGGGCGCAGCGGCAGTCACGAAATAGATGCGGCCGTTTCCCGGCTCACTACCGGCAAGTCGCGCCAGTTGGCCTGACTGAAACTTCCAGTCCTCCTCCCTCCGAATCGCCGATTTACCGATGCTCAGCCCTGTGCCGCTCCGCCACAAGGTGGCACCTAATGCGCCTTCCGCCACCAGGTACGATCTGATGAGGTCCTCTGCGCATGCCTGGTCGGTCCGTTTGGCGCGATTCCTACATTGGGTGCCGAGGGTCAGGAGAAATGATTTTGCGCGATCGTTTGCGCGGACCAGAACCGTTGACAGCTGCTTATGAGCGATGTCGGCAATCAGCCCCGCGTCCCGGGTCCCTTCAGACCGAACGTAGTCGTACACAAAATCGTACGATACCAGCCCAACCGCCAGCGCCGGCAAGACTGACAGCAACAGGAACAAGAAATTTTCGCGATATCTGCGAGATAAACGGTACGGCACTGATCCCCCCGGGGTCAAAACCATCGTCTGTCTAGCTTGCTTGCGGGGCATGCCTGGCCCAGCGTCCCCTTGGTCTCCCGCGCGCAGAAACGCTTCTTAGGGCTTGGGCGCGTGTTTGCATTCCCCCAACATAACAGGCGCGCGAACTGCGTTCTGCGTGCCGGCTAAACCATTCGCTCCTAAGGCCGCTACGGTGGCCGACTACCGGCTAACCACGAAGGCGGTTCTGGCGTGACGGGCCTAGACCTCTAGCCCACCCACTTCCGTGCGTTCTGGAACATCCGCAGCCATGCGCCATTCTCTTGCCAGTCGGCGGGATGCCAGGAGTTCTGCACGGCACGGAACACCCTCTCGGGGTGCGGCATCATGATGGAGAAGCGCCCGTCCGGGGTGGTTAGGCCGGTGATGCCTTGCGGCGACCCATTGGGGTTTAGCGGGTAGATTTCCGTGGGGCGGCCGGTGTTATCCACATAGCGCAGGGTCACCAGCGGCTGGGCCGCCTTGAGCCTGGCAAGGGTGCCGAAGTCCGCGTAGCCCTCGCCGTGCGAGACCACGATGGGCATGCGGCTGCCCGCCATACCGTCGAAGCATATCGAAGGCGAATGCTGTACCTCGACCATGACGAAACGTGCTTCGAACTGCTCAGACTGGTTGCGCGCAAAGTGCGCCCAGTTGTCGGCACCCGGGATGATCTCGTGCAGATTGCTCATCATCTGGCATCCGTTGCACACGCCCAGGGCGAAGGTGTCGTCGCGACTGAAGAAAGCCTCGAATTCGTCGCGTGCGCGAGGATTGAACAGAATGGACTTGGCCCAGCCCTCCCCCGCGCCCAGCACGTCACCATAAGAGAACCCGCCGCAGGCCGCGAAGCCCTTGAAATCGCCAAGCTTCACTCGTCCGGAGATGATGTCGCTCATATGAACGTCCACGGCATGGAAACCGGCACGGTCGAACGCCGCGGCCATTTCCAGTTGTCCGTTCACGCCCTGTTCGCGCAAGATGGCAATGCGCGGGCGCGCAATGTGCACGTTTGCGCTTCCCTTTCCCGCCGGGTGCGGCTCACGGTACGGCGGGAAAGGATCGGCGTTGAGATCATAGGTCAGTTTAACGTGCAAGCCGGGATCACGCGCATCCAGCATGCGATCGAACTCCTGCTGTGCACTGGCCGGATTGTCGCGCAGCCTCTGCATCTGGTAAGTGGTTTCCGACCAGATGCGCAGCAGGGCGATGGCATTCTCGCGGTAGATTTCCTTGCCGTGCTTGCTGATGGTGATTTCGCCGCTCGTGTTCAAAGTGGCGATGGGGTGAATTTCCACCATACCCGCTTCGTAGCAGGCTTCCAACACTCCCGGCAGGTCGCCGTTGCGCACCTGCACCAGCGCGCCGAGTTCTTCGCTGAACAGCGAGCGCAGGCCGTTGCGGTTTGCCTCATCCAGGCTGACGTCGAGCCCCACATGCGAGGCAAACGCCATCTCGCACAAAGCAACAATTGCGCCGCCGTCAGAGCGGTCATGGTAGGCCAACAGCTTGCCTTCTGCGTTGAAACGCTGAATCAAATCGAAGAACGTCTTGAGCCTGCGCGGGTCATCCACGTCGGGCGCAGCACTGCCCACCTGGCCGTACACCTGCGCCAGCGCCGAGCCACCCAGCCTGTCCTTGCCCAGCCCCAAATCCACCAGAAGGATGGTGGTATCCATATCGGCGGCCAGTTGCGGCGTGAGCGTGTGGCGAGCATCCGTGCAAGGCGCGAACGCAGAAACGATCAGCGACATAGGGGCGGTGACCTCCTTGCGCCTCACTTCCCTGCCCCCGGCAGAAGCTTCCGTCCAGCTTGTCTTCATGGACATCGAATCCTTGCCGACCGGGATGCTGATACCCAGCTCCGGACATAGCTCCATGCCCACGGCACGCACGGCGTCATATAACGCAGCGTCCTCGCCATGGTGTCCCGCTGCCGCCATCCAGTTGGCCGAGAGCTTGATGTCGCCAATTTTTTCAATGCGTGCACAGGCGATGTTGGTGATCGCCTCGCCCACGGCCATGCGCGCGGCCGCCGGTGCATTGAGCACAGCCACGGGCGTGCGCTCGCCGATTGCAAAGGCCTCGCCCAGATAGGTGTTGAATCCAATCAGCGTCACCGCCGCGTCCGCCACGGGCATCTGCCACGGGCCGACCATCTGGTCTCGCGCAGTCATGCCCCCAACGGTGCGGTCGCCGATGCTGATGAGGAAGGTCTTGTTCGCCACGGAAGGGCAACGCAGCACGCGCCTGATGGCCTCTTCCAGGGGGATGCCGTCCACATCGAATTCCGGCAGGGCGATCTTTTCGCGTTTCACGTTGCGCGTCATTTTCGGCGGCTTGCCCAGCAGCACCGGCAACGGCATGTCCACCGCGCTGTTGTTAAATTCCTTGTCGTGCACCACGATCTGGTCGTCGGCGGTTGCGCGCCCGATCACTGCGAACGGACAACGCTCGCGCTCGCACATCGCCTTGAAGTCCGCCAGGCGCTCCTGAGGAATCGCCAGCACATAGCGCTCCTGCGCCTCGTTGCTCCATATCTGCATGGGCGACATGCCGCGCTCCTCCGACGGCAATGCGCGCAGCTCGAAGAAGCCGCCGCGACCCCCGCCATGCACCAGTTCCGGCAGGGCGTTGGAGACGCCACCGGCGCCGACGTCGTGGATGGAGAGGATGGGATTCTTCTCGCCCATCTGCCAGCAGCGGTCGATGACCTCCTGCGCGCGGCGCTGCATCTCGGGGTTGCCCCGCTGCACCGAATCGAAATCGAGGTTCTCCGCATTAGCTCCGGTGTCCATGCTGGATGCAGCACCGCCCCCGAGACCGATGAGCATGCCGGGGCCGCCCAGCTGGATCAGCAGCGCGCCCTCGGGCAGCGCACGCTTGTGCGTGTGCTCCGCCTTGATGTTGCCAAGGCCTCCCGCCAGCATGATCGGCTTGTGGTAGCCGCGCACTTCGCCGTTGACTTCCTGTTCGAAAGTGCGGAAATAACCCGCCAGGTTGGGACGTCCGAATTCGTTGTTGAACGCGGCCCCGCCGATCGGCCCCTCGAGCATGATCTGCAGCGCGGATGCGATGCGCGTCGGCCTGCCGTAGGGGTGGACTTCCCAGGGCTGCTCGAACCCCGGTATCCGCAGATTGGAAACCGAGAACCCTGTTAGTCCCGCCTTGGGCTTGGAGCCGGAGCCGGTCGCGCCTTCATCGCGTATCTCGCCGCCGGCTCCCGTAGCCGCGCCCGCAAACGGGGCGATGGCGGTGGGGTGGTTGTGCGTTTCCACCTTCATCAGGGTGTGCGTCAGTTCTTCGCTATAGGCGTAACCGCCGTCGGCGCGCGGGTAGAAGCGCTGGATGGCGGCGCCTTCGATCACCGAGGAGTTGTCCGAATAGGCGACCACCGTCCCCTGCGGGTTCAACCGGTGGGTATTGCGTATCATGGCGAACAGCGACATGGGCTGCTTCTCGCCGTCGATCACCCACTCGGCGTTGAATATCTTGTGGCGGCAGTGCTCCGAGTTCGCCTGCGCGAACATCATCAGCTCCACGTCGGTGGGATTCCGCTTGACCTTGCCGAAGTTTTCCAGCAAGTAGTCGATCTCGTCCGGAGACAGCGCCAGCCCCATTTCACGATTGGCCGCTTCCAGCGCGGGCTTCCCGCCGCCAAGTATGTCGATGGTATGGAGCGGCTGCGGCGTCCCGTGACGGAATATTTTTTCCGCCGCGCCCTCGAAATCGTCCAGCACCGATTCCGTCATGCGGTCGTGCAGCAGCGGCAGCATCCGGCGCCGCGCCTCGGACAGGTTCTTGCCGGACTTACCCCGGAAGTAATAAGCCACGCCGCGCTCGATGCGCCGCACCTGCGGCAGCGCGCAATGTTGAGCTATATCGGTGGCCTTCGATGACCACGGAGAAATGGTACCGAGGCGCGGCACCACGAGCAGGCGCTCCAGCTTGGCTGCCCCTTCCGGCTCACCCGCTTCTGAGTCCAGCCCCAGCAAGCGTTTCAGCCGCAACGTATCGGAATCGGACAGCGGCTCGCGCAGTTCCACGAAATACCAGTGGCGGGTCTCCGCCAACTCGACGGCGGGGGCGTCGGCGTTGAGCGCAATGCGCAATTTTTCCAGCCGGAAGGAGGACAGTGCGGATTTGCCGGCAAAAACTCGTACCATGTAGGCGGCAGCGCGTAAGATAATAGGGCGGCATTATACTGGTACAGCGCATACCGCGCCAGTTTTCCCAACAAATTCAGCGCGTAAAACCATGAAAGCACGCTTGTCCGCCATTACGCAGGAACGGGTTGCCGCCCTTCTGAAACCGCGCCCGGGCGACAGCCACAAGGGTTTGTTCGGCACCGTGGTGGTGATTGGGGGCGCTTCCGGTATGGCTGGTGCCGCATTGCTGGCGGGCCGGGCCGCACTCAGGCTTGGGGCGGGTTGCGTGCATGTCGGATTTCTGGCCGAAAATGCGCCGGCTGTAGACATGGCTCAGCCGGAATTGATGCTGCACCGCGCGCAGGAGGCGCTGCGGCTGTTGCCGCCACCCGGCCACGGCGCGAACGGCGTGCTGGCCATTGGCTGTGGGCTGGGGCGCGAGCCCATCGCACAGAAGATAGTGCTCGATGTGCTGCAGAAAGGCGCGCTGCTGGTGCTGGACGCCGATGCGCTCAATCTGATCGCCGCCCACGCCAAATTGCGGGAACTGCTGCGCGCACGCGAAGCCCCTTCCCTGGTTACCCCCCACCCGGGCGAGGCTGCCCGCCTTCTTGGGATCAGCCCCGCCGAGGTGCAGGCCGACCGCGCGCACGCCGCATGGCGACTCTCAAAGGAGCTGCGTTGTGGCGTGGTGCTTAAAGGTGCGGGCACTGTTTGCGCCACCCGTGACGGAAAGCTCTTCCTTAACCAGACCGGGAACCCCGGCATGAGCGCACCCGGCATGGGCGACGTACTGACCGGCATGATTGCCGCCTTGATGGCGCAAGGGCTATATCCGGATGAAGCCATGCTGCTCGCGGTGCACCTGCATGGGGCGGCGGGTGATGCGTTGGCAGGCGAGGGTTTGCGCATGGGCATGACGGCAAGCGAAGTCACCGAGCAGGCGCGTTGGCTGCTCAACCAGTGGGCATCGCATTTGTAGCCAAACGGGGCAATCTGCTTTAATCTGCACACCATGATGGACGCCCTGTACCGTTACCTGCTCATCGTCGTCGCCTGCATTGCCCTGCTGGCGGGCATACAGATCCCGAGTCTCGTCGACCAGTACGAGAAACGGGTGGACGCACACCTGCGCGAAGTAAAAGCCAACCTCAAACCCTACCAGGAGATCGCCGACCGGTACTTCGGCGGCAGTCTCGACCAGTTGATCGAACTGCACCGCAAGAGCGACGTGAAAGCCTTCCAGGAAGAGGGCAATGCCATCGCCCAGATGGTGCAGCGAAAACTGCGATTTGAGGCAGACCTTGCTGCCATGCAAGCGTCCTTGCCACTGAAGATATTCCGTGTCGCTTTCGGCGGCGACCGGGAACTGATCGGGGAAACCTTGGACCAATACTCGTATACGGTGCCGCTCAACGAGGATGCACTGCTCGTTGGCGCAGTCGTGACCGCCAGCGTCCTGGTGCTGATCGAACTGCTGCTGGCGCTGACACGCCGCGTCTCCAATGCCGTGATGCTGCGCTATCGGCGCCGTTTTTCCTGAAGTCAGAGCAAGCCATGGCAACAATCAACATCCGCGAAGAAGCGGGCGTACGCACGCTGCATCTCGGCTCGGAATGGATACAGGGGGCGATGCGCATTGCGCGGCCCTGGCACCTTGAGCTGGAATACACCAGGGACATGATGGCGGGCCTCTTGTTGCGCGACGAGTCGAATTTCCCGCGCAACGCGCTGCTGATCGGGCTGGGCGCAGCCTCGCTGACCAAGTTCCTGTACCGCCACTTTCCGCTGGCACGGCTTACGGTGGTGGAAATCGAGCCGGACGTGGTCGCCGCCGCCCGCGCTTTTTTCAAGCTACCGGAAGATCCGCGGCGGCTGAACATCGTAATCGGCGACGGTGCAAATTTCGTCGCAGAAAGCAGCAAGCGCTACGACCTGATTCTGGTGGACGGCTTCGACGGGCAGGCGCGCTCCGGCCTGCTCAACACCGCCGCCTTTTACGAAAATTGCCGCGCGCGCCTGAACAGCGAGGGCGTCGTCGCCATCAATTTGCTCAGCAGCAGCCGGGACTACAAAGGAAACCTCGAACGCATCCGCGAAGCCTTCGAAGGACGCTCGGTTGCCCTCCATTCCGGAGGCAGCGGCAACGTGATTGCCCTCGCGGCCGCAGGCAATCCGCTGCGCCTTTCGCTAGAAGAGCTAAGGGAAAGGGCCCAGGTGCTGAAAACCAGGACCGGGCTCAACCTGCTGCCCGCCATGTCGCGCCTGGAACACGCGGTCGCCAGTACGGGCGGGGTATTGGCTTTGTAGGAAGGCCCGCGGCACCGCCGGGCATAGCCCGGCCAAGAAATCGATCAGGACAAGGGCCGGCACAAATTGGGGCTACAGGTGTAAATTCTAGAAAACGTGAACCCTCGCGACGGGGCTGTCGCGCTGCTCGCACTGGGACCCGTGACAGCGGTCATTTCGGGCGCCATCGTGGTCGGCGGCAACTCCGCCCGGTGGCTGGAAGACGGCGGGGAGGTGTACTGGCGGGAAAAGACCCGCCGGTGCGCCAAAACGCCCACCGAACCCGGCGCCAGCCAGCCTGCGCTAGAGTGCAGCTACGCGACCGTTAGCATGGCCGCGCCGAGCATTCCCGCCTGGTCACCGGCCTTCGCCTGGGTAACACGAACGCGGCCACGCAAGGCGGGAATCAGCGCCGCGTCCAGGTATTCCTGAAAGCGCGCCTGCAGCAGCGGCCAGGCGGCGGACATGCCGCCCCCGATGACGACGGTTTCGACATCCACCACTTTCTCGATATGCGCCAGCGCGGCGGCGAGCATTTCCGCCGCGAGGCGGAACGCTTCCGCGGCGCACGCATCACCTTGTCCGGCCAGCGTGGCGATGTCTTCGGCGCTCCGCGCCATTCCGCTGAGTTCCCGGAAGCTGATTGCCACACCGCTGGCCGACGAGTACTGTTCGAGGCACCCGCGATTGCCGCAACCGCAGGGCCGCCCACCCGCCTGGACGATGATGTGCCCGACTTCCATCGAGACACCGTGCTGCCCGGGATACGGCTGTCCGCCAAGAATGAGGCCGCCGCCGACGCCGGTACCCAGCCCCAGATAGATCAGGCTTTCCGGCCGCGGGCTGGCGAAAAGGTATTCGCCGTAGGCGGCACACAGGGCATCGTTTTCGATGCGCACCGGAATGCCGAGCGCCCGTGCGAGCGGGCGGGCGATGTCGATGTCCCGCAACCCCGGCAGGTTAGGCGAGAGGGAAATGACGCCAGATTGCGGATCGATGAAGCCCGGAAACCCGATGCCCGCTGCCAGCGAATCGGGGTATTGCTCGCGCGCATGGGCAATGACGGCGGCGAGCTCGGCGATGATCTTGTCCAGCGCCTGCGCCGGAGGGTTCTCGCGACAGATGCGCGAAAAATCGGCAACATGGCGGTGCTCCCGCAACACGTGATGACCGCGCACCACGCCCGCACGCAAATTCGTGCCCCCGACGTCCACGCCGATGCGCAACCCACTGTTCATTCTGTCCTTGGCCTCTTCAACGGTTGATGCTGCGGCGCTTATTCTACCCGCAGGGTGATGGTCAGGCCCTGCCTCAGCTCCGCTACAGGCCAGGAAAAACGAAGGGTGACTGCCTGCATGATCTTCTCGAAGCCCGCTTCAGACTGCGACACGCTGAAACAGGGGGCGCTGCGGACCAAAGCGGGGCGGTTGGCAGAAATCGTCAGGCTGCCACCCAACACCTCATCCAGCAGCGTCAGCGCCGAGCATTTTTCATATTGGTGCACCTGCCCGAATCCACCGGAAAATTCGCCGCCCAGTTTGAAGCAACCGGAGGGCCCCTCGCAGCTGGGCATCGCAAGATTCAACTCGAGTTCGAATTGCCCGCCGTATGTACCGTCAAACCGATAGGTCACGGCCATGTTGTTTTCCTGCAGTTCAATCTGCTTGCTCACAGCCCCTTCGGGCTGCTGCGACATAAAGGCAGCTTTCGACGCATTCTTGTGCACCGCCGCAGCCTGGTATTGCAGCACCCGCTCATCACCCGTTCCCGAGCATAGACGGTCCATAAACAAGGTGCGGCGGTGGGTGTCGAACACCATGTCTTCCGGTACTATCTCATGCTTGAAGCTCACGCGCTCGTGCGGATTCGCGATACCCTTAGCCTGCTCGCCCTTGGCCTCGGCCAGCACAACCTTGCTGTGGTAGTGCTCCTCCTGCCGCGACAGGGTGTCGCCGAAATTGTGGCTCAGCGCATAGGAATCCAATTCACAGATGCTCGCGCTGCCGTCACCCATGATGACTGCCTGCATCACCCCGTTTTGCAGGAATATCTCGTCGTATCCGTCCATGTCCGCGTCCAGTGCCTCGGCTTGGGGCCGAGGCGCCGCCGCGTCCAGCATCCCTTCCAGCCTGACAATCGCGTTGTATACCGCACGCCGCAAATGCGGAAGGTACAGCCCGCCGAACAGCCCGTGCCAGTAAGCATCGTTTGCCTGCGCTTCATACAGCGCATCGCGCATTTCCCGGGCCTGTCTTTTTTGCGGCAGCGCGTGGTAGCGCGCCGAGAGCTGAAGCATGCGCTTGTGCATCCAATTGGATTCCGGATAGCGTGTGAAGAAATTCCGCCAGATACCCCCGCGCAAGAAAGCCTTATTTTCGTCGTAGCGCCCGAGTTGCTTAACCTCCTTCACGAGTTCGGCATAGCGATTCGCAGGCTGCGCAGGCAACGTCCACTCGTTCATCTCGATGTAGGAGGTGGTCGGCAGGTATACGATGCCGCGTGTCTTGGCCGCAGCATGGTAATCTCCGTAGCGCATGGGCCTGATGATTCCGGAATCCAGCACGCCCTCGATAAACGACGTAAGCCACCCCTTTTCGTACACCCATGCATGGGTCTCCGGCCAGACGCCAAATTTCTCGATGTCGTCGAAATATATCGCGGCGTTGCTGCCTGGCTCACCGGCCAGCCCCTCCAGGTACCGCACCACTTCCTCGGCAGGGAAGAACGGCAAACGATAGCGCAAAGCCTCGGAAATCGGAAACAAGTCGAGCTTGCGGCCGTCCTCCTCCGTGCTGAAGTAGCCGGTGAGCTCGGCGTTTTCCTTGCCAGCGCAGAGAAAATGGTAGTCGTCCACAGTGACATACTGCACACCGCTATCGGCCAAGGGCGCCACCACGCCAGTCTCCCAGACACGCTCCGTCAGCCATGCTCCGGCCGGGCGCTGGCCCAGCGCCTGCTCCATGCAGTCCGACATGCGCTCGATCTGCCCGGTGCGGTCGCGCACCGGGATGGCAGCCAGCACGGGCTCGGTGTAGCCGGCACCGAAAACCTCCGCCTGGCCGCGCTTCACCATCTCCCGCAGCAACTCGATGTCGTCAGGGTATTGCTTGAGCAGGTAATCGAACAGCCAGCCGCTGACGTGGATGGAAAACGGGAACTGTGGAAACCGGTGCATCATGTGCAGGAACGGCCGGTAACAGCGGCGGTGCGCATCGTCCATTACGAACGGAAAATTGCCCACCGGCTGGTGGGCGTGGACGCCGAAGAGCAGAGCGGTTGTCTTGGTCATGAATTCCCCTTTCACCGGTTTCACGCCGAACGCCGCATCGTGCCACCGCCTTCGGCGGCGCCGCCGCCCGCGCTGATGCGCTGCTGCAACTCCATCGGTGGCGGCAGTTTGAGCAGGCGGTACAGGTTTTCAAGGTTGAGGCGATACAGCCGGTCGAATGCCCGCACGCTGACCGCGGGGTTATAGTCGCCAAACCACCAGAACCAGTCGGACCCTTCACAGATTCCGAGCTGCTGTGTGGCGGCAGCCTTTTCTTCCTCCGAGAGGCGTCCGCTGTTGATCACGCGGTCGTAACTCGTCTTCGCAGCACACAGCAAATCCCAGGCATTGTTCTTTTCCGTCATGCCGATCCACGTGCTGAACGTGCCGTACACCCAGCTGCCCGCCACCATCGAGGGCAGCCGCCCCGGCTCGAGCGCGATGCCAGGGGCATCCTGTTGCGCGGGCACGCCTGAATCGGGCGCGGGCGGCTCGGGCACGGGCGCTGCCTGCACTTGAGCCTCGGACGCAGGTGCGCGGGGGGCGGCCGCCATCATCCGCGCGCACTCGGCAAACGTGGTCGAGCGGATGAAGGGGTGGTGCTCCACCGCCTCGTAAAGCTCGGACAGGAAGTAGTAGCCGTTGTAGGGATAGTGCTCCCAGCAATTTTCCCCGTCGAGGATGACGCTGACCACCGGCTCCTCGCCGGGATTGCTCTGCCGGCGGATTTCTTCCAGTGTGTGGATGAAATCTGCCACGGCATCCCGTCCATGCCATTTGGTGTATTCGAAGCCGATCTTGTCTGAAATGCGATCGTCGCGAAAAAAACAGAGCATGTCGCCCTTATCCGTGGCGCAACGGTAAGGCCGGTAAAGATAGCGCAAGCGGTCCGGCATGTTATCGCCGTAGATGCGGCGGAGGCTGTTCGCCAGCACAGCCTCGCCGCTGGCCGTCCACTCGCAGCCATGCGCGGCGAGCACCCCGGCTGCAGGCAGGGAGATGCCGCCTTCGCCTGGCCACATGCCGCGAGGAAGCCGGCCGAAGTGCGCTTGATAGTTTCGCTGCGCATCTGATGCGTGAGCCCCGGAGCGCTCCATGCCGCCCGGATATTTGGCTGCCCTGGGCAGCGGCACGTCAGGCATCGCTTCCCGCGCGCTCTCGAAATCTATCAGTAGCGGCATGATGGGATGGTAGTACGGCGTGGTCGACAGCTCGACGCCGCCGTTATCCTGCAGTTGGCGGTAGCGCGGAATGATTTCCGCGATCAACTGGCCGATCAGCCCAAACAGACGCTTTCTGTCCTCGAAACTGAACAGATAACCCTTGGCCATCAGGCGCGGAACCAGTTCGTTGTTGCGGCGCACCGTCTCGCCGATCCAGGCCAGATGGTACCAGACCAGCAAATCTCCGAGATACTGCACGGAGAGATATCCGACCTGAAGTTCGCCGATCTCCTGCAGCATCAGAAACATGTCGTGCAGCCGCTCATAGGCGGGAAAAGGTGCAATCATGTTCTGGTGGTTGCTGTTAAAGCAGCGGTCGAGTATAAGCCGACGCTGCTCCAGGGTAAGCCCATGCAAGTCCTCAATGGCAAGCATGGCCAGCAGCGGATCGCGTATTTGGCCGGTCTCGAACTGGGTGCTGTAGTCATCGAGTTGGTCCAGCAGAGATGGCACGAAATTCACCACTGCGTGCATGTCGCGATGCTGCTCCAGATGGTAGGCCATGTCGGTATAATCCTTTATCGCATGCAGGTAGGTCCAGGGGAGCTCGAACTCCCCGGTAACCCGGTTGCGATAGTCCGGCTGGTGCATATGCCAGCACAGGATGAGATAGAGTTTTCCCGACTGTTCCATGACAGAACCTCGCTGAGGCACAGCAATGGTCGCTGCCATGCCCCTTCACAGGAAAAGCAAAGAAACCCCGTAGACAGTGCGCTACGGATTATAGTCCGCTACAGATTGCGATGCAGGCCCTGACCGAGCATCTCGGGCGTGATCAGCGTGATGCCCTTTTCCGACACATAAAAGCGCTTGCGGTCTTCCTCCGGATCCAGGCCTGCCTGGAAACCGTTGGGAATTTCGCATCCGCGGTCCAGAATTACGCGTTTCAGAACTACATTTTCGCCTATTCTCACGTTGGGGAGAATGACGCTATCCTCGATACGGCTGTAGCAGTCCACATGCACATCGGAAAAAAGGATGGAATGCTTCACCGTCGCGCCGCTGATGATGCAACCACCGGACACCAGCGAATCAATGGCCTTCCCGCGCCGGTTTTCATCATCGAACACGAATTTCGCCGGGGGCAACTGTTCCTGGTAGGTCCAGATCGGCCATTGCTTGTCATAGATGTTGAGATCGGGTACCACCTTGGTCATTTCCATGTTGGCTTCCCAGTAGGCATCCACCGTCCCCACGTCGCGCCAATAGGAGTGGTTGTTGCGGTCGCCTACGCAGCTTTCCTCGAAATGGTGGGCAAACACACGGTATCGCGAAAGCAGGTACGGAATGATGTCATGCCCGAAATCGTGGGTGGAATACGTGTCGTGCGCGTCCCGGATCAGTTGCTCGTAGAGAAACTGGGTGTTGAACACGTAAATGCCCATGCTGGCCAGCGCCTCTCCCGGCCTGCCAGGCAACGGCGCGGGGTTGGCGGGCTTCTCGTTGAATTCCACAATGCGCCCGTCCTCGTCAACGGTCATCACGCCGAACGAGGAGGCGTCCGCCAGGGGCACGGTGATGCAGGCGATGGTCATGTCCGCCTGGTCCCGCACATGGCTGGCAAGCATCTTGCCGTAGTCCATCTTGTATATATGGTCGCCCGCCAGGATGACGATGAATTCCGGACCGTGCGAACGCAGGATGTCCAGGTTTTGGAACACCGCATCGGCCGTACCCTTGTACCACTCGGCCTCGATGCGCTGCTGCGCCGGCAGCAACTCGACGAATTCGCCGAATTCGCCGCGCATGAACCCCCAGCCGCGCTGGATGTGCTGAATCAGGCTGTGCGCCTTGTACTGGGTTACCACGCCGATCCGGCGGATACCCGAATTGATGCAATTGGAAAGGGGAAAATCAATGATCCGGAACTTGCCGCCGAACTGCACTGCCGGCTTGGCTCGCCACTTGGTCAGGTCCTGCAGCCGCGTACCGCGGCCACCGGCCAGAATGATCGCGACTGTCTGTTTCGTGAGTACGCTGATGAAGCGTGTCGAGGGGCTCTCCTGCTGTACCATAGCGCGCGCGTCTCCATTATTTTTTGAACGCCCCCTCAGAAACAGCTTATACGGTATCTTACCGCCGCATTATAATTCAACCTACTCCGGCAGGTTAACAAACTTATGACAAAAATGCACGAACATCTCATGGAGGCGGTACTTGATGGCAGCCTGCACGATCCGTTCAGCTACCTCGGCCTGCACCAGGAAGACGGGATATGGACCACGCGCATTTTCCTGCCCTACGGAAGTTCTCCGGAGCTCAACACTCCGGAAGGCTGGGCGCCATTCACCCGCCTGCACGAATCGGGGCTCTTTAGCTATAGCAGCCAGGCGCCGTTGCCGCAACCTTGCCCCATCCGCTATCGGACGGACGACGGGCGCCTCATCGAAACCTGGGATCCCTACGGCTTTACCCCCACTATCAGCAACCACGATCTGCATCTGTTCAGCGAGGGCCGCTTGTATGAGGTCTACCGCACCATGGGAGCGCACGCGATGGTTCATGGCGGCGTGCACGGTACGCGCTTCGCGGTGTGGGCCCCGAATGCCGCGCGCGTCAGCGTTGTCGGCGACTTCAACCGCTGGGACGGACGCGCCCACCCAATGCGGGTGCATGGCTCAAGCGGCGTGTGGGAGCTGTTCGTTCCAGCCCTGGGAGCGGGGGAACTCTACAAGTACGAGATCCGCAACCGCAACAGCGGGCTGGTGATGCTCAAGAGCGACCCATATGGTTTCGCCTTCGAAATGCGTCCGGGCACCGCTTCCCGCGTGTGCGCTGCAAACAGCTATCAGTGGTCCGACCAGCAGTGGATGGAACAGCGCGCCGGCACGGAATGGCTGCATACCCCGATGAACATCTACGAGGTGCATGCCGGTTCCTGGAGGCGTCCGCCGGGGGACGGGTTCCTCAGTTTCCGGGAACTCGCGGCCATGCTGCTGCCTTACGTACAGGACATGGGCTATACCCACGTCGAACTAATGCCGGTCAGCGAGCATCCCCTGGATGAATCGTGGGGTTACCAGACCACCGGGTATTTCGGCGTCACCAGCCGCTATGGCTCGCCGGACGATCTCCGCGCTTTCGTGGACACGTTCCACCAGGCGGGCATCGGGGTGCTGATAGACTGGGTGCCCGGACACTTTCCCAAGGATGATTTTGCACTCGCCCGCTTCGACGGCACCGCCCTGTATGAGCACGAAGACCCGCGCATGGGTGAGCATCAGGACTGGGGAACCTACATCTTCAATTACGGCCGCAACGAGGTGCGCAGCTTCCTCATCGGCAACGCCCACTTCTGGTTGTCGGAATTCCATGTGGACGGGCTGAGGGTAGATGCGGTCGCCTCCATGCTCTATCTCGACTATTCGCGCAAGGAAGGCGAGTGGCTGCCGAATCGTTACGGCGGACGGGAGAACCTGGAGGCGCTCAGCTTTGTCCGCGAAGCAAACATCATGATGCACAAGCAATTCCCAGGCACACTGGCCATCGCCGAGGAATCCACGGCTTGGCCCATGGTCTCGCGCCCGGTGTACCTGGGCGGACTGGGTTTTTCGATGAAATGGAACATGGGTTGGATGAACGACAACCTGCGCTATTTCTCGCACGACCCGGTCCACCGGCGCTACCATCACAACGACCTCACCTTTGGGCAACTGTATGCCTACACCGAAAATTTCGTACTGCCTTTTTCCCACGACGAGGTCGTGCATGGAAAGCGGTCCCTGCTCGACAAGATGCCGGGCGACGCCTGGCAGAAATTCGCCAATCTGCGCCTGCTGTTCACGTATCAGATGACTTACCCCGGCAAGAAGCTGAACTTCATGGGCAACGATTTCGGGCAAGGCACGGAGTGGCGGGTCAAATCCGGACTCGACTGGCACCTGCTCGACATCCACTGGCACCGCGGAGTGCACGACCTGTTCCGCGACTTGAGCCACCTATACCGCGATACGCCAGCGCTGCACGAACTTGATTTCGCCCAGGAAGGGTTCTCCTGGATAGACTGCCATGACGCCGAACAGTCGGTGTTGAGCTACGTGCGCTGGAGCCGGAACCGTGCGTTTGTACTGACGGCGCTGAATTTCACCCCGGTACCGCGCACCGCATACCGCATCGGCGTACCCGTTGCCGGCGCTTATCGCGAACGCCTCAACAGCGATTCCGCGTTATACGGCGGCGGCAATGTAGGCAACGGAATGGGCGTCACTGCCGAAAACATCCCGTGGATGGGCTACCCTCATTCGATCAAGCTCACCTTGCCGCCTCTGGCGGGAATCATTCTGGAGCACTGCGCATAACATGTCCGCCCTCACTCTGTCCCCCATCTGGCAGGCCCTGTCCGCGCACCAGCACCAAGTCGCTCAGATGCACATGCGCGAGATGTTCGAACGTGACCCGCAGCGCTTCGAGCGGTTCTCGCTGGAGTGTTGCGGCATCCTGCTGGACTACTCGAAGAACCGCATCACCGACGAAACGGTCAGGCTCCTGTTGGACCTCGCGCGCCAGGCGGAGCTGCCCCGCTGGATCGAAATGATGTTCACCGGCGAGAAGATCAATACCACGGAAAATCGAGCCGTGTTGCACACCGCGTTGCGCAACCGCAGCGGACGCCCGGTGTTTGTCGACGGCGAGGATGTGATGCCGGCGGTATTGCGCGCGCTCGACCACATGCGCGAATTCACTGATGCCGTGCGCAGCGGCGCCTGGCGCGGCTATACCGGCAAGCCGATCACCGATGTGGTAAATATCGGCATCGGCGGCTCGGATCTCGGGCCGGCCATGGTGACGCAGGCGTTGCGCCCCTATTGCAGCAGGGTGCGCGCCCATTTCGTCTCCAATATAGACGGGGCACACCTTGGGCAGACCCTACAGACACTGTCGGCGGAAACCACGCTGTTCGTCGTAGCCTCCAAGACCTTCACCACGCAGGAAACGCTGGTCAACGCGAAATCGGCGCGCCAGTGGTTCCTGGAATCCGCCCGGGACCCTGCGCATGTGGCAAAACACTTCGTCGCCCTCTCGACCAACACCGCGGAGGTTACCAAGTTCGGCATAGATCCCGCCAACATGTTTGAATTCTGGGACTGGGTGGGGGGACGTTATTCGTTGTGGTCCGTGATTGGGCTGACTATAGCGCTCGCCATCGGCATGGACAATTTCGACGAACTGCGGCAGGGTGCGTACGAAATGGATGAGCATTTCCGGCAAACCCCGCTTGATCGCAACATGCCTGTCATCATGGGAATGATAGGCGTGTGGTACAACAACTTCTTCGGTGCGGAAAGCCACGCCATCCTTCCGTACGCCCAGGATCTGCTGCGCTTCCCGGCCTATTTCCAGCAAGGCGACATGGAAAGCAACGGCAAGGGGGTGACGCGTGACGGTGCGGCGGTGGATTACGCAACTGGCACCGTCATTTGGGGCGAACCGGGAACCAACGGCCAGCATGCCTTCTACCAGCTTATTCACCAAGGCACTTATCTGGTCTCCGCGGATTTCCTGGCACCGGCAGAAAGCCATTATCCTCTCGACGGCCACCATGACATCCTGTTGTCCAACTTCTTCGCACAGACCGAAGCCCTGATGCGCGGCAAGACGCGTGCCGAGGCGCGCGCCGAACTTGAGGGCGCGGGCCTTTCCGGCGAAGCGCTGGACAGGCTGCTGCCGCACAAGGTGTTCGGGGGCAACCGCCCGACCAACTCCATCATGTTCAGGAAAGTAACACCCCGCACGCTGGGGTCGCTGATCGCACTCTATGAGCACAAGATTTTTGTGCAGGGCATAATCTGGAACATCAATTCGTTTGACCAATGGGGCGTCGAGCTCGGAAAGCAGCTGGCGCAGAAGATACAGCCGGAATTGCGGGATGAAGCGCCTGTTCGCACACACGACGCCTCGACCAACGGCCTGATCAACTACTACAAACGAAACCGGAAGCCATGATGGCGCTTTTCGCGCTCCGCCCCTGTGGCCGACTGCATGCCGGATTGCAGCGACCGGAACGCGCCGGGACCGACTTGAGAAACTGAATTTTTGGAGGTGCCATACGTGCCAGCCCAGATGAAAGTCCTGTTTGTCACCTCCGAGATATTTCCGCTCGTCAAAACCGGGGGCCTCGCCGATATTAGCGGCTCCTTGCCGCTGGCGCTGCGCACCCTGGGGCTGGACGTACGCGTGTTGGTGCCGGCCTATCCTCCGATTCTGGAGCGGTTCACCGACGCGAGGATGCTGGCTGATGTCTCGTTGCTGGCGGGCGACGCGGGAAAGGCGCGCCTGCTCGAGGGCACGATGCCCGGAAACGGCCTGCCGTTACTGCTTCTGGATTGCCCCGCGCTCTACGCCCGCGCCGGTGGACCGTATCTGTCTCCCGAGGGCCGGGACTGGCCGGATAACGTGCTGCGCTTCGGCGTCCTGTCCCGGGTAGGTGCGCTGCTCTCCGGACCGGACACGCCGCTCAAGTGGAAGCCGGATTTGGTGCACTGCAACGACTGGCAGAGCGGGCTGATCCCGGCCCTGCTGCACTACACCAAGCCGCCGCACGCAAAAAGCGTAATGTCCGTACATAATTTGATGTTCCAGGGAAACTTCGACCAGAAATGGGTGACTTCCCTGGGCCTCCCCGCTTCGAGTTACTCCATGCACGGCGTGGAGTTCTATGGGCATTTTTCCTTTCTCAAGGCAGGCGTCTATTACGCCGACAAGATCACCACGGTAAGCAAGACCTACGCGGAAGAAATCCAGACCCGAGAATTCGGCTATGGCATGGACGGCTTGCTGCATGCCCGCCGCACCGATCTGCACGGCATCGTCAACGGCATCGCCGAGGAATGGAACCCGGCGACCGACCTGCATTTGCGGGAACGTTACGACCGGACCGCGCTGAATAAGAAAGCGGTCAACAAGGCGGCATTGCAGCGGGAACTGGGGCTGCATGAGTCAAGCGAAGTCCCGCTGCTTTGCATTGTGAGCCGCCTCACGCAGCAGAAGGGAATAGACCTGATCCTCGACTGCGCGCCAGCGCTGCTACAAGGCGGCGCGCAGCTTGCGGTGCTGGGCAGCGGCGAGGCACTATACGAACTGCGCCTGACCGAACTCGCACACAGCCGCCCCGGCCAGGTCAGCGTCACCTTGGGCTACGATGAGGCGCTCGCGCACCGCACGATCGCAGGCGCCGACATTTTCCTGATGCCCTCGCGCTTCGAACCCTGCGGCCTCAGCCAGATGTACGGCATGGCCTACGGTACGCCACCGGTCGCACGCCGCACCGGCGGCCTGGCGGACACGATCACCGGCTGCAATGAAGAGACCCTGCGCGATGGCACGGCCACCGGCTTTGTCTTCGAAGAACAGAGCCCCGCTGCACTCATGCACTCCGTTCGCCAGGCGCTGGCCCGCTACCGCGACAAGAGCACGTGGCGCGTCATTCAGGACAACGGGATGAGGCGCGATTTCGGATGGAAAAAAGCGGCCGAGGACTATCTCGAAATCTATCTCGCAGCGACCCAGCGGATGACGCCAGGCCGACGCGCCGCCTCAGCGCCGGAAATAAAGTTGCCGGAGCTCCGGAGAGCCGCATCACGCCTGTCGCGGCCAACCTCACAGGAGGCTGCTGTTCCTGACCCGTCCGCAGATTTGCCGGTTTGAATCCATGAATAGCATCAGTGACAGCCTGTTTACCATGCTGCAATTGCAGCGCGCCTTGAATGACCGCGAGGATACGGAGTGGTTCGCCAGGCAACCACTGTTCCTGCGCGCCGCAGGCATGACGGCAACCAGGGCGATGGATCACTACGGCTGGAAGCTGTGGAAAAACGCGCCGGCAAATTTGGTACAGGTGCAGGAGGACATGGGCCATATCCTGTACTGCCTGCTTGCGCACGCAATGGTACGCAAGGGAAGGCGGGATGAGGAACTGTACCGCATTGCAAGGGAGATCGAAATCGTACACGCAAACGTGCGGCGCAAGGACGCCCATTTCGGGCTGGGCTTCCTGGACAAGATGGAAATCCTCGCCGCCAAAGCCGCCTCGCGGGACGAAGCCGCACTGTGGGCTGTCTTCTTTTCCGCGATCATAGACGTCGGCCTGGATTGGGAATCGCTGAGCCGTACCTATTTTTCCGAAAACGTGATCAAGCTGTTCCGGCAGGACTATGCTCATGACGGGGACAACTATGTCCAGGCCTGGGGCGACAAGGAAGATCGTGCCCACCTGGAAGAGATCATTTCGGGCATGGAGGCGCTGGACCTGGCGGCAGTCCGGCAAACCCTGGTGAAGCGCTATTCGGTACTTACGGGCCGCCGCTCTACCGACCAGGCCGATCCGCCCAAGCAATAACTGCGCATGCGCGGTGGACCCTCGCGCAATGAAAGACCACCATCGCCATGAATGACTTTCCCGCCCAGCGGCAGCTCATCGCGGCGCTGCTTGACCCAGACCGCTCACCGCTCGGTGCGGGGAAGGCGCGGCTGATCGAGACGCACATTTCGTGGGTGCTGCTGGCGGGGCGCCACGCATACAAGATCAAGAAGGCAGTCAACCTGGCATTTCTCGACTTCACCTCGCTGGAATCGCGCCGCTTCTATTGCGCCGAGGAGGTACGTATCAACCGTCGCATGGCGCCGCAACTCTACCTGGACGTCATCCCCATCGGCGGCAGCCATGCAAAGCCGGTCTTGGGCGCACAGCCGGCCATCGAATACGCGGTCAAGATGCACCGCTTCGCTTCCGCCAACTTGCTAGACCGGCTGCTGGCCAAGGGCAAGGTGACGCCACGGCATATGGACGACCTGGCTGCGACTCTCGCCCGTTTCCATCGCGGCCTGCCGCCGGCCGCTGCGGATTGCCCTTATGGTGCGCCTGCCAGCATACGGTTGGCCGCCATGCAGAATTTCGAGCAGATGCAGACCCTGCTCACAGCCAGAGAAGACCTGGACGCCCTGTTGGCGGCAAGACGGCTCGCCGAAGCCGAATATGCGCAGCTTGAACAGGATTTCGCCGCACGCCGTACCCACGGCTTCGTGCGCGAATGCCATGGCGACCTGCACCTCGGCAACGTCGCGCTCATCAGCGGCGAGCCTACCCCCTTCGACAGCATAGAGTTCAGCGCCGAGTTGCGCTGGTGCGATGTGATGAGCGAGGCCGCTTTCCCGGTAATGGACTTGCTGCGATACCAACAACCGGCGCTCGCCTTTCGCTTGCTCAACGCCTACCTCGAAGCTGGCGGCGACTATGCAGGCATTTCCACGCTGCGTTTCTATCTTTCCTACCGGGCCATGGTGCGCGCGAAAATCTGCGCGATCCGGGCATCGCAGACAGGACTGGCATTACGCAGACAAAGGGAGGAACTCGCTGCGTGTCGCGGCTATCTTGCGCTGGCACAGCATTGCCTGGCGCGGCGCCGGCCCGCGCTCATCATCACCCACGGTCTGCCCGGGTCTGGAAAGACCACCTTTGCACAAATCGCGCTGGAACGCTTCGGCGCCATCCGCATCCGCTCCGATGTCGAGCGCAAGCGGCTGTTCGGTTTGGCGCCACTTGAAAAAAGCACCGCGAATGCGGACATCTACAGCAAGGACGCCACCTGGCGCACCTATGCGCGGCTGGAGCAACTGGCCCGCGGCATCGTCGCCGCGGGCTTCCCCGTGATCGTAGATGCTGCTTTCCTCAAACACAGTGAGCGCGACCGCTTCCGCACAATTGCACAGGACCTGAATGTGCCGTTCGCCATCGCCGCAATCCGTGCACCTGATGCCGTAATGCGTGCGCGCGTCGCGCAGCGGCGCGCCGGGGCTGCGGATGCATCCGAGGCGGATGAAAATGTTCTCAAGCGGTTGCAGGGTGCGGAGGAAACACTGAGGCATGACGAAATAACCCGCAGCGCGGAGTTCGTTAACGATGGGGCGAACGGCGGTCTTGATGCGCAACAGGGCTGGGCGAAGCTGGAAGCGATGCTTGGCGGGCACTGACGGGCGCGAGAACTATCGAGCGAGATCAAGCGAAAACGAGATGGACATTGTGCCCGGCGTGGGTTGGCGAGGAGGCCAGCGACCCACGGACGCCGCACCTCGGCCTCCGCACCGAGGAAGGGATTTTGGGTTTATACTTCGCGCCACTCACGCTACAGGAAATGTTTCATCATGCCGAGCCCGCTGTTCACCCCCCTGCACCTGCGCCAGCTTACCCTGCCCAACCGCATTGTCATTGCCCCGATGTGCCAGTATTCTGCCGTTGACGGCAATGTAGGCGACTGGCATGTCATGCACTTGGGTCATCTTTCGCACAGCGGCGCCGGCCTGCTGATCATCGAGGCGACTGGCGTTGCGCCCGAGGGGCGCATCACGCCCAACTGCCCAGGCCTGTGGCACGATGCCAACGAGGCGGCGTTTGCCCGCGTTTTGCGCGCGGTACGCCAATATTCCCCCATGCCCATCGCCATCCAACTCGCGCACGCCGGCCGCAAGGCCTCCTGCGCCGTGCCGTGGAAGGGCAGCAAGCAACTGCCGCAAAGCGCCGGCGGCTGGGCGACCGTGGCACCCTCCGCAATTCCTTTCAACGAATCGGATGCGGCGCCGCTGGCGCTGGATGCTGCAGGCATCGTGCGGATACGCGACGCATTCGTACAGAGCGCGCTCCGAGCGGATCGCCTGGGAATAGACGCTGTCGAAATCCATGCGGCGCACGGATATTTGCTGCACCAGTTCCTGTCGCCGCTCACCAACCGGCGCGACGATAAATACGGCGGCAGCCTGGAAAACCGCATGCGCCTTACACTCGAAGTATTTTCCGCCGTGCGCGCCGCCTGGCCCGAGCACAAGCCGCTCGGCATACGCATTTCGGCAAGCGACTGGGTGGATGGCGGCTGGGACCTGGAACAGACAGTGACGCTGGCCCATGCATTGAAGACATTGGGCTGCGACTATATCCATGTATCCAGCGGCGGCCTTTCGCCCAAACAGCAAATCGCGCTGGCGCAGGGCTATCAGGTTCCGTTTGCCCAGACCATCAAGCGGAAAACCGGGCTGCCGACCATTGCGGTGGGCTTAATCACCGAACCCAAACAGGCCGAGGCCATCCTCGCAGACGGTAGCGCCGACCTCGTGGCCCTGGCGCGCGGCATGCTCTACAACCCACGCTGGCCGTGGCACGCCGCAGCCGAACTGGGCGCGCAGGTGTCCGCCCCGCCCCAGTATTGGCGCAGCACATCCGCCAGCTTGTTCAAGCCTGAACCTTGACGGCTTCCGCTCGCACCCTCCCGGTTACTTTTGGAAGGCGCCGGCGGGCCTTCAACATCGCCTTGCATAACGTATTGAAATCATGCTTTAATGGCAACTCTGTTTACGATGTGGTTTAAATACGTGCGCTAAGCTCCTATGTCCGCTTGGCGGTATGCAGGTCGTTAGTCAGAACTGGAACGCACCATGCGAACGATATTGGTCATTAACTCGAAGGGCGGCGCGGGGAAGACCACCGTGACCACAAACCTTGCCGGCTATTACGCCAGCCAGAATAGCCGCACCGCCATCCTGGACTGCGATCCACAGGGATCGAGCCTGCAATGGCTGCGGGTGCGGCCTCCACATGTGCAGACCATACACGGTTCGAACGCCGCGCCGCCCAAAGGCGCGGCGCCATTGAGCAGCATCAAGGCATGGGTGCCTGACAACACCGAGACACTGATCATAGACGCGCCCGCCGGGGTGCGGGGGCTGCTGCTGAAAGATCTGGTGCGCCGCTCGCACTTTATCCTGATCCCGGTCGCCCCCTCTCCCATAGACATCCATGCAACCGCGGACTTTGTCAAAGACCTGTTCCTGTCCGGCGGCGCGCGCAGTTCCAAGGCACAGATAGGGGTGGTAGCCAACCGCGTGCGCAACTCGGCCCCCGATTACGAGCCACTGGAACGCTTTCTGGGCGCCTTGAAGTTGCCGCTCCTGTCCAGGATCAAAGATTCGCAAAACTATATCCGGGCCGTAGAAAAGGGCCTGTGCGTATTCGAAATGGATGAAGAGTCCACGCTGGCAGAACGACAGGAATTCCTGCCCGTTCTGAGGTGGCTGGACGGACATCCGGTTCAGACCATCCAGCCAAATACGCCGGACACGCCCCTGCCTCAGAAAGTGGTCAACTTCGAAAAGACCGGGACACTTTCGTCGTTGCGGACGAACGGCAAGACGCTGATCAACTCCCTGCTCAGTACCACGACGCGATTCAGAGACCAGCTCTGATCCCTGTCACACGGCGTCGCGCCTGACAGGCAATAGGGTCGATCCCTACCAGGCCGAAATGGCCCGCATTATGCGCTACACTTGTGCCGCATGACGTCCGCTTTTCACCATTGAGAGGCTGAGAGCGCAATGCTACCCTGGTTCGGCGATAGAACAGAGAAACTCGGGCACCCCATGTCCAGCGTCGCTGAGGCGCGCAAGCTGCTGGCCGAGTTGCCCATCGCCGATCCCCTCAAGGCACTTGAGGAATTATCGTCCTGGCTTAATTCTATAACCGGCACGGCGGGCTTCAGCGCAAAATTGCGCATCAACCTCACCTTGCTGCTGGACGAAACCGGGCAACCTTTCCATGAAGCCCTGCTGAAGAAATACCTTGCCGCGCCCCGCCTGCAGGATTTTCAGGGCGTGCACCTATGGGATGCAATGCGCATGTTCAACCGGGAACTGGTGCGCGCATACGAAGCCTCCCTTGCCGCTTGCCCGCGCGGGAGCCTGATCGCCGTTCCGCTGCGCAGGATGCCGCCCATCCTCAGCGCCCGCTTGCTGCGTGCCGCCGCCCAGCACATGAAGCTGGAACTGATGCGCTACCTCGACGTAAGTGGCGCGACCTGGGAATGGATGTTTCGCTGCTATAGCGCCGCCGAGGCCGGACACTTCGCCAGCACAGTGCTCACCGCCTACCCGGCAGATGCGATCGCCACCAGCCCGCAGCGCGAATTGCTGCGGGCCCTCATGCTTTACGAATCGTCCCCCGGCAACCTGGCGCCGGACCAGATTGAGGTGGCCTTCCGGATCACGGCGCGCGTGTCCGGAGTGTTTGACCTCACCATCACGCCGGATGCCGGCAGCGAGTTTTGCATAGACCTTGCGCAGCCTCATGCGCCGAAGACGCTCGACGGTGCCATCGTGGCCAACCCGACCATGCGCTATTTCAGCGCACTCGGTGCGCTGCCCGCGATCGCCGGGATCATCGATCAGCATGCGCGCGGCCGCTCCCGCGAAGAACGGCGTTTCGGTGATGAATTCACGCCTCTGGGAAAGCTCACCGTGCTAAAGCATTTGCAGGTGTACTGGGACAAGGATCACCCGCACCGCCGCACGGCACGCCGGGGCATCAGTTCTACCATCGAGGTGGCACACAGCTTCCGGGTAATCAGCAAACTGGTCCCTCACTTCGACCTGAGTTCGGCGGCGGGGCTCACCGAACATGAAGCCGCCGCCCTGGCTGCGCGCTCAAAATTCTCCCTGGCCCCGGCGGGCGAAGGCGGCTACAGGTCGGAAGCGTGGACGGTCGTGGATGCCAGCCCTGCCGGCATTGGCGGAACCATCCCCGAGGGCGCCGGAGCATGGGTCAAGATCGGCAGCCTGTGCGGCGTCAAGGCGGTGAACGCCGACATGTGGTGGGTCGGCGTCATCCGGCGACTGCACTCGAGACCGCGGGACGTTGCGCAAGTCGGCATCGAACTGCTCGGCAAGAGGTCGCTCGCAGTATGGCTGCGCCTCCTTGGGCAGGGCGCTGAACGCATGCCGAGTTGGGCAACCAGTTCAGGCTCGTTCCGGTACAGCTACTTTCCCGCGATCCTGCTGCCGGATGCGCAAAATTCCTACATGGACGCGACCATGTTGCTGGAAAGCGGCAGCTATGCCGAAGGCAAGATCTATGAGGCGCTGCTGGGTGAAAACAACCAGAACGTGGAACTCACTGCCCTGCTGGCCGAGGGGGAAGATTACGAATTGGTGAAGTTCCGCTGGCTCACCGCATAGGCTGAAAGAGGGAATCCGCCACACTGCGCGGGCGGATTCATTCAGACGACTACTTCACACGCGCATCAATGGTGATGCCCGCCCTCTCCGTGCACATGGCCATGGCTGATCTCTTCCGACGTAGCCTGGCGTACATCGGTTACGGTGCAATTGAAGTTCAGCGACTTGCCCGCCAGCGGATGGTTGCCATCCACCGTGACTTCCTTGTCGGTCACTTCCACTACCGTATACAACATGTAATCTTCGTCATCGTCGTCTTCCGCGCCGCCCTCGAACTGCATGCCGACCGCGACGTTCGCGGGAAACAGGCTGCGCGGCTCGGTGCGCACCAGGTCATGGTCGTATTCGCCGAACGCATCATCCGGCTCCATGGCCACCACGCAACGATCACCGACATCCTTGCCATGCAGCGTCTCCTCCACGGCGGGGAAGATGCCGTCGTACCCGCCATGCAGGTAACTCACTGGATCATTTGTCTTTTCCAGCAGCGTGCCACTGCCGTCCGTCAATTCGTATTGCAGCGACACTACCGTATCCTTGGCGATCCTCATTTCATTTCCTTCAATAGTTTCAATATTTCCTGTGGATGGCCGTGGGCGTGGACGCCGTACAAAGCGTGCCGCACCTTGCCCTGCTTGTCGATGATGAACGTGGAGCGCTGGATCGCCTTGACCTTATGGCCATCCATATCCTTGTCGTACAGGACTCCGTACGCCTTGCACACCTGTGCCTCCGTGTCGGCCAGCAGCAGCACGGACAGCCCGTACTTGTCACGAAATTCCGCATGACTCAGGCAATCGTCGCGGCTGACACCGATCACGACGGTGTTGAGACGTGCAAACTCGTCCTCGCGGTCCGTGAATTCGTTCGCCTCCATCGTGCAGCCAGGCGTGTCGTCCTTGGGGTAGAAATAAAGGACAGCATTCTTCTCGCCGCGCAGCTGCGCCAGGCTGAACATTTCCATGTCCGCGTCCGGCAACTCGAATTGCGGTGCGTCCATTCCGGCTTGCAGAAACATCTATGGTTCCTCCTGCGAAGGATTCTAACGCATTTCATTTTTCCGCAAACCCGTTTTTTCCGCAAATCCATTTTACGCCGCGTGGGCTTATGCACCGGCCGGATACCGCTATAATACGCACAATGGATCATCGTTTACCCCTGCTCGGCGGCCTGACCGTCAGCCAGTTCCTGGGCGAATACTGGCAGAAGAAGCCGCTCCTCATCCGGCAGGCAATACCGCGCTTCCGCGGTTTGCTCGACCCCCGGCAACTGATGGCGCTGGCCTGCGATCCTGACGCACAGGCCCGCGCGGTGGTGTACCGCCGCAGTAAATGGGATCTGTACCACGCGCCCTTCGAGCCGGAGGATTTTTCCGGGATGGAGAAGATGAAGTGGACGGTGCTGGTGCAGGGCGTAAACCATTACCTGCCCTCGGCCGCCGGGCTGCTGAAGCAGTTCGGCTTCATCCCCCATGCGCGGCTGGACGACCTGATGGTGAGCTACGCCCCCAAAGGCGGCGGGGTGGGGCCGCACTTCGATTCCTATGATGTATTCCTGCTGCAGGGCCTGGGGCACCGCCGCTGGCAGATCTCCACGCAGGCCGACCGCACCCTGATCGAAGGCGCACCGCTGCGCATCCTGAAGAACTTCAAGGTAGAACAGGAATGGGTGCTGGAGCCCGGTGACATGCTCTACCTGCCGCCGCACTGCGCGCACAACGGCATCGCCGAGGATGACTGCATGACCTACTCCATCGGCTTCCGCACTCCGGCCTTTCAGGAACTGGCGGAACAGTTTCTGGTGTACATGCAGGACCGGGTTTGCGTGGAAGGCATGTATGCCGACCCCGACCTCAAAGTGCAGCGCCACCCATCCGAGATCAGCTCGGAGATGCTGCAGCAGGTGAGTGATGCGATCAGGCGCGTGCAGTGGAACGAGCATGACATCGCCGGATTCCTTGGCTGCTATCTATCCGAGCCCAAGCCGCACATTTTCTTCGAGCCGCCGAAAAGGCCGTTTTCGCGCGCCCGCTTCGAGGCGGAGTTCCGCAGCCTGGGCCTCGAACTGAACCTGAAGACCCAGATGCTGTGCTGGAGCAACACAGTATTCGTCAACGGTGCAGCTCATCCCGTCAAGCCGCGTGCGTACCGTGAATTGCGCGAACTGGCCGACAGCCGAGCCCTGCCGCCCGCCACACCGGCATCGTCCGAGACGCTGGACCTCCTTTACCAAATGTACCTGGACGGCTATATTGCCCCCACGGCCAAACGGAAAGGGGGTAAATGATGGAAGCACCTTTGCAGCACGTCCAGCTCAGCGGCGCCGCAGACTACATCGAGGCGCTGGACACCGTGAGCGGACTCGCCACCCGCACCCTTTGCGTGTTCGAGCAGGATTTCGACGGCCTGGGCTTCAACTCGGAGAAACGTTACGAAATCCTGCGCCATTTCCTGCTTGCCAGCCCGTACCATCGCCTGAGTCTGCTCGCCCACGATACGCGCTATCTGGCACGCGATTGCCCCCGCGTGGCCATCCTGTTGCGCCAGTTCTCCCACAACATGCAGATCTACCGCACGCCGCCGCACATGCTGAATATTTCCGAACCGTTTGCCGTGGCAGACGAGAGCCATTACGTTCGGCGCTTTCACTTCGATGACACCCGCGGCATCCTCGCGCAAAACGATCCGGCCGGCGCGCGCGCCCTGCGCTCGCAGTTCGCGGACATGTGGGCCGCTTCGCGGCCCGGCGTTTCCGCAAGCACCACCGGCCTATAGGGCCTGCGCGGCGGTACTGCGTTGCAGTAGGGGGTCCTGTCACCGTGCACTAATTGACTTTGATTTTTCTGAAAATACCTATAGAATGCCGCGCCTCTTGCGTGGCAGATCGCCGCAAAAGAAGTGTATTTAGCCAAATCTAACTTTCGTTAAGGAACAGCATCAACATGACACGCATTGCCCTGATCGCCTCTCTGCTGGCACTTTCCCTTTCCGCTTGCGGCAAACAAGAAGCGCCCGCTCCGGCCGCCTCTGCAGCTGCTGCCGCTTCCGCGCCTGCAGCCGCTTCCGCACCGGCTGCAGCTTCCGCACCCGCTGCAGCTTCCGCACCTGCCGCCGCTTCCGCCCCGGCTGCTGAGCCCGCAAAGAAGTAAGCCGCTGCAATAGATCGGCCAAGTCCCGGCTTCTGGAATCGTGATGATTCCGGAACAAAGGACTGAACGATGCCCTGCCGGAAACCGGCGGGGCATTTTCTTTTGAGCCCTCCCTGTTGACGTTCGGCGCCCTTGGCACCCTTCCCGCCACGGAAATGCCTGGTGCATAACCCGTAATTTTTTTATGGTCAATTGATTGTCGATGCCATATAATCCATACGGGAACTATGGCTATCAATGGTTCCCGCGCAATTGCAGGTGTATCAAAGGGCTTTTTCTGAAGGT
>Ga0316628_100000162_pt1 | contig 42052 bp, 53 predicted proteins | sample OWC_Aug_M2_C1_D5_FD_207648 | JGI IMG/M metagenome (GOLD analysis project Ga0316628, IMG submission 207648) | Wetland soil microbial communities from Old Woman Creek delta, Ohio, United States - OWC_Aug_M2_C1_D5_C | ecosystem: Environmental > Terrestrial > Soil > Wetlands | place: USA: Ohio...
ACGCCGAGCTCGTAGTAGCACTGCAGGTAGGCGGCGCCGACGCGTGCGAAACGCTCGTTCATCCGTTCACCTTGTGCGTCCCGAATGATCCCGTTTCATGCGCCTACAGCCCCAGGCGCTGCCAGATGGTGCTCGTCAGGCCCGCCTGGTTGAGCGTGTAGAAGTGCAGGCCCGGCGCGCCGCCCGCGAGCAGCCTGTCGCACAGGTCGGTCACGACGTCCAGGCCGAAGGACCGGATCGAGGCCGTGTCGTCGCGAAAGCTCTCGAGCTTCAGGCGCATCCAGCGCGGGATCTCGGCGCCGCAGGCATCGGAGAAGCGCGCCAGCTGCGAGAAATTGCTGATCGGCATGACGCCGGGGACGATCGGCACGTCAATTCCGGCAGCTTCACAGTCATCGACGAAGCGGAAGTAGGCGTCGGCGTTGTAGAAGTACTGGGTGATCGCGCCGTTGGCGCCGGCGTCGACTTTCTTCTTGAAGTGGCGGATCTCGTCGGCGGCATTGCGCGTCTGCGGGTGGTACTCGGGGTAGCAGGCGACCTCGATCTCGAACCAGTCGCCCGTCTGCTTGCGGATGAACGCGACCAGCTCGTTCGCGTAGCGGAACTCGCCCGAGGCGGCGATTCCCGAGGGCAGGTCGCCGCGCAGCGCGACGATGTGGCGGATGCCGTTGTTGCGGTACAGCTCGAGCTGCCCCGCCACGTCCGACCTGGTCGAGGCGACACAGGAGATGTGCGGCGCGGCTTCGTTCCCGGCGGCGCGGATCTCGAGCACGGTGTCCAGCGTCCCCTCGCGGGTCGAGCCGCCGGCGCCGAAGGTCACCGAGAAGAAGCGCGGCCTGAGCTGCGCCAGCTGCTGCCAGGTGGCGCGCAGCTTCTCCCTGCCCTGCGGTGTCCTGGGCGGGAAGAACTCGAAGCTGAAGACGCGCTCTGCAGCCTGCTTCAAGATTTTCCTTCGACGTAGGGCTTGAGCGCCGCGTAGATGGCGCGGTTGGCGGGCGCCTCGATGCTCAGCTCGCGGGCCATGCGCGCGACCCCGCCCGCGAGCCACGGCGCCTCGAGCCTGCTACCGGCTTCCAGGTCGCCGTGCATCGACGAGGTCATCTCGGCGGGCAGGCCGTCGACCATCTTCAGCGTCGCGGCGACCAGGTCCTCGGCGAGCGCGACGCCGCGCTGCCTTCCCACGCGCCAGGTTTCCCGCATCGCCGTTTCGAGCAACCACCGCAGGTCGGCGTCGGAGCGCACCACGCCGATGCGCGAGCGCGACACGGTGGTCGTGCCGCTCAGCGCGACGAGCAGCACGAACTTCTCCCACAGGACGCGCACGATGTCGTCGGTCACCTCGGCGTCGATCCCCGCTTCGCCGCAGGCCGCATGAAACGCGGACGCCACGGCGCGCTGCGACGGCTCGACGGCGCCGAAGCGCAGCCGCGCCATCTTGCCGGTTTGCACGATCACGCCGGGCTCGCCGATGCGCGCGGCGATGTACGCCGCCCCGCCCATCACGCGCTCCTTGCCGAGCACGCGCCCGATGCGCTCCACCGACTCGACGCCGTTCTGGAAGGGAATCACCACGCCGCCGGCGGCGACCAACGGCCGGATGCGCTCGGCGGCGCTCTCCGTATCCCAGAGCTTCACCGCGAACAGCACCACTTCTGCGGAGCCCGCATCGGCTGGATCCTCGAACGCCCGTACCTTGAGCTGCACGTTGCCCAGCGGGCCGTCGAGCGTGAGTCCCCTCGCGCGCAGCGCCTCCAGATGCCTGCCGCGCGCGATGAAGGCAACGTCGTGTCCCGCCTGCGCGAGCCGGCCGCCGAAGTAGCCGCCGACGCCGCCTGCGCCCATCACCGCGATGCGCATGGGATCCTCCTCAGTAGCGATAGTGCTCCGATTTGTACGGCCCGTTTTTCGGCACGCCGATGTAGGCCGCCTGCTCGTCGGTCAGCTCGCTGAGCTGAGCGCTGAGCGTCAAGAGCTGCAGCCGCGCGACCTTCTCGTCGAGCGCCTTGGGGAGGATGTATACGCCCACCGGATAGTCCTGCGTCTTGGTGAACAGCTCGATCTGCGCGAGCACCTGGTTGGCGAACGAAGAGCTCATCACGTACGACGGGTGCCCGGTGGCGCAGCCGAGGTTCACCAGGCGCCCTTCGGCGAGCAGGATGATGCGCTTGCCGTCGGGGAAGATCACGTGATCGACCTGGGGCTTGATGTTGTCCCACTTGTAGCTCTTGAGCGCCGCGACCTCGATTTCGTTGTCGAAGTGGCCGATGTTGCACACGATCGCGTTCTGCTTCATGCGCTTCATGTGCTCGTGGGTGATGACGTGCAGATTGCCGGTTGCGGTGACGAAGATGTCGGCCTTGTCCGCCGCATACTCCATGGTGACCACGCGGTAGCCTTCCATCGCGGCCTGCAGTGCGCAGATCGGGTCGATTTCGGTGACCCAGACCTGGGCCTGCAGGCCTCGCAGCGCCTGCGCCGAGCCCTTGCCGACCTCGCCGTAGCCGGCGACCACGGCGATCTTGCCCGCCACCATGACGTCGGTGGCGCGCTTGATGCCGTCTACCAGCGACTCGCGGCAGCCATAGATGTTGTCGAACTTCGACTTGGTCACCGAGTCGTTGACGTTGATCGCCGGGAACAGCAGCCTGCCTTCCTTGTGCATCTGGTACAGGCGGTGCACGCCGGTGGTGGTCTCCTCGGTGACGCCCTTGATCTCCGCGGCGATCTGCGAGTACCAGCCGGGTTTTCTCTTCTTGATCGCGTTATAGAGCGAGACTTCCTCGTCGCTCGTCGGCTTGGCGAGCACCGACGGGTCCTTTTCGGCGCGCCTGCCCAGGTGCACGAGCAGCGTCGCGTCGCCGCCGTCGTCGAGGATCATGTTCGGGCCCTTGCCGCCGCCGAACTCGAAGATGCGGTGCGTGAAATCCCAGTACTCGTCGAGCGACTCGCCCTTGTAGGCGAACACCGGGGTGCCGCCGGCGGCGATCGCCGCCGCGGCGTGATCCTGCGTCGAGAAGATGTTGCACGAGGCCCAACGCACGTCGGCGCCGAGCGCCTTGAGGGTCTCGATCAGCACCGCGGTCTGGATGGTCATGTGCAGCGAGCCGGCGATGCGCGCGCCCTTGAGCGGCTGCCTGGCAGCGTATTCCCTGCGGATCGCCATCAGCGCGGGCATCTCGGACTCGGCGATCGTCATTTCCTTGCGGCCCCAGGCGGCGAGCGACAGGTCGGCCACGCGATAGTCGGTGAATTTCGGGTTGGGTGCGTTCATCGGTCGGTCTCCCAAAAACAAAGCGCTCGCATCGTCTCCGATGCGAGCGCCGTTGGATTTAGCTGAGCCTGGTCCCCGTCGGGGATCGCAGCGCTCCTCAGCAGGGGCGGATTATAGCTAAGCCGCCTGCTTGAGGGCCAGCGCCCTGTCGGTCGCCTCCCAGGTGAACTCGGGCTCCTCGCGTCCGAAATGGCCGTAGGCGGCGGTCTTCTTGTAGATCGGACGCAGCAGGTTGAGCGACTGGATGATCGCCTTGGGGCGCAGGTCGAAGGTGCTCGCGACCAACTTCGAGAGCGCCTCGTCGGACATCTTGCCGGTGCCGTAGGTGGTGACCATCACCGACACGGGCTTCGCCACCCCGATCGCGTAGGCCACCTGCACCAGGCACTTCGTCGCGAGGCCCGCGGCGACCACGTTCTTCGCCACGTAGCGTGCCGCGTACGCAGCCGAGCGGTCGACCTTGGAGGGATCCTTGCCCGAGAACGCGCCGCCGCCGTGCGGCGCGGCGCCGCCATAGGTATCGACGATGATCTTGCGCCCGGTGAGGCCGCAGTCGCCGTGCGGCCCGCCGATCACGAAGCGCCCGGTCGGGTTGACCAGGTACCTCACCTCGCCCTTGACGAGCTCCCTGGGCAATACGGGTTTGATGATCTCCTCGATCACCCCTTCGGAGAGCTGCTCGTGGCTGATATCGGGCGCGTGCTGCGTCGACAGCACCACGGTATCGACCGCATGCGGCCTGCCGTTGACGTACCTGATCGTCACCTGCGACTTGGCGTCCGGACGCAGCCAGGGCAGCCGCCCGTCGCGGCGCAGCTCGGCCTGGCGCTCGACCAGGCGGTGCGAGAGGTGAATCGCCAGCGGCATCAGCTGCGGAGTCTCGTCGCAGGCGTAGCCGAACATCAGGCCCTGGTCCCCCGCGCCCTGGTCGAGGTCGATGCCCCGGCCTTCGTCCACCCCCTGGGCGATGTCCGGGGACTGCTTGTCGTAGCACACCATCACGGCGCAGCCCTTGTAATCGATGCCGTATTCCGTGTTGTCGTAGCCGATGCCCTTGATGGTGTCGCGGGCGACCTGCTGGAAATCGATGTCGGTGGCGCTCGTGGTGATCTCGCCGGCCATCACCACCAGACCCGTCGTGACCAGCGTTTCCGCGGCAACGCGAGCGCGGGTGTCTTTCGCTAGAATCGCGTCGAGTACGGCGTCCGAGATCTGGTCGGCGACCTTGTCCGGGTGCCCCTCGGACACCGATTCCGAGGTGAACAGGAAATCGCTCATGTCCTTCGCGCCTCGATTGGTTGGTACGCCGCGTCGAGAACGCGGCGCGCAGGTTTCGAAAAGGTCGCAAGGATACCAAAGATTGCACGCTTGCCATAGCAAACCGCGTTCCCGGGCAGGGGCATGGCGCGGCTCGTGATGCGCCTGCTCGCGGCGCTGCCGCTACGCGTGCTACACGCGCTCGGCGCGTTGCTCGGCTGGCTGATGTATCTGCTCTCGCCCACCTATCGGCGGCACCTGCGCGCGAACCTGGCGCAGGCCGGCTTTGCCGACGCGGCGCTGCGCCGCGCGGTGATCGCGTCGGCGGGAAAGATGATCGCCGAGCTGCCGGCGGTCTGGATGCGCCCGCGGGACGAGGTGATGCGACTGGTCAAATCGTTCGACGAGCAGGGGCTCATCGCGGCGGCGCGCGCCGACGGCCGGCGCATCGTATTCCTCACCCCGCACCAGGGCTGCTTCGAGATCACGGCGCAGGCGATCGCCGAGCAGGTGCCGATTACCGTGATGTACCGGCCGCCGAAGCTCGCGTTTCTCGGTCCGCTGACCGTGGAGGGGCGGGCCAAGCGCAACGTGCGCCTCGCCATCGCCGATCTTTCCGGCGTGCGCGAGATGCTCGCGGCGCTCAAGCGCGGCGAGACGGTGGGCATCCTGCCGGACCAGGTGCCCGGAGCCGGTGAGGGCGACTGGGCGGATTTCTTCGGCCGGCCCGCGTACACCATGACGCTGGCGATGAAGCTCGCGCGGCGCCCCGACACCGTCGCGCTGCTGGTGTTCGGCGAGCGCCTGCCATGCGGCGAAGGCTACGCGATCCACATCGGGCGGCTGCCCGAAGCGCTGCCGGGCGAGAGCGACGCACGGCTGCTCAACCGCGCGCTCGAGGCGCAGCTGCGCGCATGCCCTGCCCAGTACCTGTGGGGCTACAACCGCTACAAGCGGCCGCGCGGCGCGCCGCCGCCCCCCGAGCGCGCCGCATGAGCCGCATCGCGATCGCGCTCCTGTGGCTGCTGCACTTCCTGCCGCTCGGCGCCCTGGCGGCGCTGGGCAACGTGCTCGGCGCGCTCGCCTACCGGGCGGCGCGCGAGCGCCGCCACGTGGCGCTCGTCAACCTCGGGAAGTGCTTTCCGGCCATGTCCGCGGCCGCGCGCGAGCGGCTGGCGCGCGCGCATTTCAGAGCCGTCACCCGCGCGTTCCTCGAGCACGCGATCCTGTGGTGGGCGCCGCGCGGCCGCATCGAGCGCCTGGTACGCCTCGAAGGCCTGGAGCACCTGCGCGCGCTCGGCAACGCGCCGATGATCCTGCTGGTGCCGCATTTCGTCGGACTCGACGCCGGCGGCACGCGCCTGGCGTGCGAGATCGATGCGGTGAGCATGTACGCGCGGCAGAAGGACCCCTACGTCGAGGCCCTGCTGCATCACGGCCGCTCGCGCTTCGGCGACCAGCTGCTGGTATCGCGCCAGGACGGCATCCGCGCGGTGATCCGCCCGGTGCGCGAGGGGCGGCCGTTTTATTACCTGCCCGACATGGACTACGGCCGGCGCGGCGCGCTGTTCGTGCCGTTCTTCGGCGTCGCGGCGGCGACCATGCCGGGGCTGTCGCGCATCGCCGCCGCTACCGGCGCCAGGGTGCTGCCGATCGTGACGCGCATGCTGCCGGGCGGCGCGGGCTACGTCGCCACGATCGAGCCGCCGTGGGCGGATTTCCCGACCGAGGACGTCGTCGCCGACACGCGCCGCATGAACGCGTATATCGAGAGCAAGGTGCTCGAAATGCCCGAGCAGTACTACTGGGTGCACAGGCGCTTCAAGACGCGCCCCGAGGGCGAGCCCGGGTTTTACGCATAGAATCGCCAGCGTGTTCAGCAATCCCCCTGGCGAACAGATCCGCGCGCTGCTCGAGCGCGTGAAAACCGTCGCCGTGGTGGGCCTGTCGCCCAGGCCCGAGCGCCCGAGCCACCGCATCGCGCGCCGCCTGCAGGACTGGGGCTACCGCATCATCCCCGTGCGCCCGGGCCCCGCCGCGCTGCTCGGCGAGAAAGCCTACGCGAGGCTCGGGGACCTGCCGCACAAGCCCGACCTGGTCAACGTGTTCCGCTCGGCCGAGCAGGTCGACAAAGTGGTCGACGAGTGCATCGCGCTCGGCCTGCCGGCGATCTGGATCCAGCTGGGCATCGTGAACGAGCAGGCCGCCGAGCGCGCGCGCGCTGCCGGGATGTTCGTGGTGATGGATCGCTGCATCTCGGTGGAGTACCGCAAGCTGATGGCCGCCGCCTGATGCGCGTCGAGTTCACCAAGATGGAGGGCGCGGGAAACGACTTCGTGGTGCTCGATGCTACGCGTACGCCGTTCGCGCTCTCGCCCGCGCAGCTGCGCCGCCTCGCCGACCGCCACTTCGGCGTGGGCTGCGACCAGATCCTGGTGGTGGAGAAAAGCCGGCGCGGCGACGCGGATTTCCGCTACCGCATCTTCAACGCCGATGGCGGCGAGGTCGAGCAGTGCGGCAACGGGGCGCGTTGCTTCGTGCGCTACGTGCATCAGCGCGGATTGACCGCGAAGCGCGAAATCCGCGTCGAGACTCTCGGCGGGCTGATCGTGCCGCGGCTCGAGGACGACGGCGAGGTGAGCGTCGACATGGGGCCGCCGGCGCCCGAAACGCCGCTGGTGCAGCCGCTCGAGGTCGGGGGTGCGCGCGTCGAGCTCGCGATCCTGTCGATGGGCAACCCGCACGCCGTGCAGGTGGTCGCCGACCTGGGCGCCGCGCCGGTGACCAGCCAAGGCCCGCTCATCGAGAATCACCCGCGCTTTCCCAGGCGCGTCAACGCGGGCTACATGCAGGTGCTCGACCGGCACCGCATCGCTCTGCGCGTGTGGGAGCGCGGCGCCGGCGAGACGCTCGCCTGCGGCACCGGCGCCTGCGCCGCCGCCGTTTCCGGCGTGCTGCGCGGCCTGGTCGACTCGCCGGTGCGCGTCGAGGCGCGCGGCGGAACGTTGACCGTGAGTTGGGCGGGCGGCGACAATGCCGTCTGGATGAAAGGCCCTGCGCACAGCGTGTTCGAAGGGGCGATCGAGCTCGAGGACGGAAAATGAATGCCGAAGAAGTCGCGCAGTTCCTGAAAACCCATCCCCAGTTCTTCGACCAGCATCCCGAGCTTCTCGAATCGATCTACGTGCCGCATCCCTACGGCGGCCGCGCGATCCCGCTCGCCGAGCGCCAGACGATCACGTTGCGCGAAAAGGTGCGGCTGCTCGAAGGCAAGCTCGCCGAGCTGATCCAGTTCGGCGAGGAGAACGACGCCATCAGCGAGAAGGTGCACCGGCTGGCGGTCGCCGCCGCGGGGGCGCGCGATTTCCCTGCGCTGACGCACGCCGTGTATTTCCATCTGCGCGAGGATTTCGCCGTGCCGCACGTCGCGCTGCGCGTGTGGGGCAAGTCGGTGCCGGTGGATTTCGCCGAGGCCGAGCAGGTCACCGAGGCGCAGCGCCAGCACGCCGAGACCATGGGCGCGCCGCAATGCGCCGCGCTCGCCGGCAATCCCTACCTGCCCTGGTTCGGCGAGGCCGCCGAGCACGTGCGCTCGATGGCGCTGGTGCCGCTGGGTCAGACGTCCGTCTTCGGCCTGCTCGCGCTCGGCAGCGAGGATCCCGAGCGCTTCTTCCCGGAGATGGGCACGCTGTACCTGCGCCGCATCGGCGAGCTGTGCGCCAGCGGCGTCGCGGCGCGGCTCTAGCGCGGGAGCGGCGGCGTGGCAGACGCGGCCCGCGCCACGCATCCGGACGCGCCGCTGGTGCGCGCCTATCTCGATACGCTCGCCCATCAGCGGCGCCTCGCGAAGGGCACCCTGAGCAACTACACGCGCGACCTCGAGGCGCTGCTGCGCCTCGCGGGCGGCGCCAGGCTCGATGCGATCGACGCCGCGCAGGTGCGCCGCTACGTCGCGCAACTGCACTCGGCGGGCATCAAGGGGCGCTCGCTCGCGGCAACGCTCTCGGCCTGGCGCGGCCTGTACCGCTGGCTGGCGCGCCATCGTGGCTTCGCCGCCAATCCCTGCCACGGCGTGCGCGCGCCGAAGTCGCCCAAGGGCCTGCCCAAGGCGATCAGCGTCGAAGCGGCGCAGAAGCTGCTCGAAGCACCGGACGCGAGCTCGCCCGCGCTGCTGCGCGATCGCGCGATGTTCGAGCTGATGTATTCCTCCGGCTTGCGGCTCGCCGAGCTGGTCGGCCTCGATGCCGACGGCGGCCTGCTCGATCTCGCACAGGGCGAGGTCACGGTGACCGGCAAGGGCAGCAAGACGCGCAGCGTTCCCGTGGGCTCCAAGGCGCGTGAGGCGCTCTCCCGCTGGCTCGCGGCGCGCGCGCAGCTGGCCCGGCCGGGCGAGCGCGCGCTGTTCGTCGGCGCGCGCGGCGCGCGCATCGCTCCGGGCACGGTGCGCGCGCGGCTCGCGGCCTGGGCGCGTCGCCAGGGGCTCGACGCGCCGCTTCACCCGCACATGCTGCGGCATTCCTTCGCAACCCACGTGCTGCAGTCCTCGCAGGATCTGCGCGCGGTGCAGGAGATGCTCGGGCACGCGAGCATCTCGAGCACGCAGGTCTACACGCACCTCGACTTCCAGAGCCTCGCCAAGGTCTACGACGCGGCGCACCCCAGGGCGAGGAAGAAATGAGGCCCGCGCTGGTGCTCAAGCCCGGGCGCGAGAAGTCGCTCAGGCGCCGCCACCCGTGGGTGTTCTCGGGAGCCGTGGCGCGCGTCGAGGGCGACCCGGCGGCCGGCGACACGGTCGAGATCCGCGACGCCGCGGGCAAGGCGCTGGCGCTCGCGGCCTACAGCCCGAGATCGCAGATCCGCGCGCGCGCCTGGAGCTTCGATCCCGGCGCCGCCGTCGACGCGGCGTTCCTGCGCGCGCGCCTCGAGCGCGCGCTCTGGCTGCGCGCGCAGCTGCCTGCCGCGCGTCACGGCAACGCGCTGCGCCTGGTGCACGGCGAGTCCGACGGCCTGCCGGGGCTGGTGGTCGACCGCTACGCCGACGTGCTGGTGGCGCAGTTCCTGTCGGCCGGCGCCGAGCGCTGGCGCGAGGCGATCCTCGACGCCCTGGTCGAGCTCACGGGCTGCGAGGCGGTGTTCGAGAGGTCCGACGCGGAGGTGCGCACGCTCGAGGGCCTCGAGCCGCGCACCGGGTTCGTGCGCGGCAACCGCGCCGCGGCGCGCTGCGCGATCGTCGAGTACGGGCTGGGCTTCCACGTCGACGTCGAGCAGGGGCAAAAGACCGGCTTCTTCCTCGATCAGCGTGACAATCGCCAGCGCGTGCGCGCGCTCGCCGCCGGGCGCGAGGTGCTCGATGGCTTCTGCTACACGGGGGGATTCTCCATCGCCGCGCTCGCGGGCGGGGCGAGCCGAGTGCTGGCGCTGGAGAGCTCGGCCGCGGCACTCGCCGTGGCACGCGAGAACCTGGCCGCCAACCGGCTCGATGGGTCGCGCGTCTCGTTCGAGCAGGCCGACGTGTTCGCTCGCCTGCGACAGCTGCGCGACCGCGGCGCGCGCTTCGACCTGGTGGTGCTCGACCCGCCGAAGTTCGCGCCGACCGCGGCGCAGGCGCGCAACGCCGCTCGCGCCTACAAGGACGTCAACCTGCTGGCGTTCAAGCTGCTCTCGCCCGGGGGTCTGCTCGCCACCTTTTCGTGCTCGGGGGGCGTGTCGGCCGAGCTGTTCCAGTCGATCGTGGCGGGCGCCGCGCTCGACGCCGGGGCCGAGGCGAAGATCATCGAGCGCTTCGGCGCAGCCTCCGACCATCCCGTGGCGCTCGAGTTCCCTGAAGGCGAGTACCTGAAGGGGCTGTTGCTGCTGCGCTCGTAGCGGGGGCCTCTGCGGCGGTAGAATTCGGCCCTTCGCAAGGAGCCATCATGCAACAGGAAAACATGGTTCCCGTGACCATCCTCACGGGATTCCTCGGCAGCGGCAAGACGACGCTTCTGAACCGCATCCTCAAGGAGGACCATGGCCATCGCATCGCGGTGATCGAGAACGAGTTCGGCGAAGTCGGCGTCGACAACGAGATCATCGAGAGCACCACGGAGCAGATCGTCGAGATGAACAACGGCTGCATCTGCTGCACCGTGCGCGGCGACCTGATCCGCATCCTCGGCGACTTGAAGGACAAGCGCAGCCAGGGCGCGCTCAAGTTCGACCGCGTGGTGATCGAGACCACGGGCATGGCCGACCCGGGGCCGGTGGCGCAAACCTTCTTCACCGACGAGGAGATCGGCAATTACTACCTGCTCGATTCGATCATCACGCTGGTCGACGCGAAGCACGCGGAGAAGCAGCTCGACGACTTTCGCGAGGCGCAGGAGCAGATCGGGTTCGCCGACCGGATCCTGCTGTCGAAGACCGACCTCGTCACCGAACAGGACCTCGAGCGGCTCGCCGAGCGCATCAAGCACATGAATCCGCGCGCGCCGATGAAGAAGGTGCACTTCGGCGAGGCGCCGATCGCGGAGGTGCTCGACATCCGCGGCTTCAACCTGAACGCGATCCTCGAGCTCGATCCCGAATTCCTCGCCGACACGCACCACGAGCACAACGACGAGGTGGAGTCGTTTGTGTTCCGCTCCGACAAGCCCTTCGATGGCGACAAGCTCGAGCAGTTCCTGTCCGGGATGATCCAGGTCTACGGACCGGACCTGCTGCGCTACAAGGGCGTGCTGTGGATGAAAGGCAACCCGCGGCGCGTGGTGTTCCAGGGCGTGCACATGATGATGGGCGGCGACCTCGGCAAGCCCTGGGCCAAGGGCGAGAAGAAGGATTCCATCATGGTGTTCATCGGCAGGAAGCTGCCCAAGGACCTGTTCGTCGCCGGCCTCGAGCAGTGCCTGGCGAAATAGCCGGCGCGACCATGGAACAGCTCCACGGCACCACCATCCTGTCGGTACGCCGCGGCACGAGCGTGGCGCTCGGCGGCGACGGCCAGGTGACGCTCGGCAACATCGTGCTCAAGGCCGGGGCGCGCAAGGTGCGGCGGCTGTACAACGACCGCATCATCGCCGGCTTTGCCGGAGGCACCGCCGACGCGTTCACGTTGTTCGAGCGCTTCGAGGCGAAGCTCGAGAAGCACCAGGGCAACGTGATGCGCTCGGCGGTCGAGCTGGCCAAGGACTGGCGCACCGACCGCATCCTGAGGCGGCTGGAAGCGATGCTGGCGGTCGCCGACCGCGAGCATTCGCTGATCATCACGGGCATGGGCGACGTGCTCGAGCCCGAGCTGGGCATCGTCGCGATCGGCTCGGGCGGCCCTTACGCGCACAGCGCGGCGCGCGCGCTGCTCGAGAACAGCGCGCTGCCGGCGCGCGAGATCGTCGAGAAATCCCTCGCCATCGCCGCCGACCTGTGCATCTACACCAACCAGCAGCGCGTCATCGAGGTGCTCGAGTGACGCAGATGACGCCGCAGGAGATCGTCCACGAGCTCGACAAGAACATCATCGGGCAGGACCGCGCCAAGCGCGCAGTCGCGATCGCGCTGCGCAACCGCTGGCGGCGCCAGCAGGTGCGCGAGCCGCTGCGGCAGGAGATCACGCCCAAGAACATCCTCATGATCGGCCCCACCGGCGTGGGCAAGACGGAGATCGCGCGGCGCCTCGCGCGCCTGGCGGAGGCGCCGTTCATCAAGGTCGAGGCGACCAAGTTCACCGAAGTCGGCTACGTCGGGCGCGACGTGGACACCATCGTGCGCGACCTGGTCGAGATCAGCGTCAAGCAGACCCGCGAGGCCGCCATGCGCGTGGTGCGCACGCGCGCCCAGGACGCCGCCGAGGAGCGCATCCTCGACGCGCTGCTGCCCCCGGCAAGAGGGGTCGAGGCGGAGGAGAGCGCCACGCGGCAGAAGTTCAGGAAGAAGCTGCGCGAAGGCGAGCTCGACGACAAGGAGATCGAGACCGAGGTTGCAGCCACGCCGCAGCAAATGGAGATCCTCGCGCCGCCCGGCATGGAAGAACTCACCTCGCAGATCCAGGGCATGTTCCAGAATCTCGGCGGCGGGCGCAGGAAGCTCAGGAAGCTGCGCATTCGCGAGGCGCTGCAGCTGCTCACCGACGAGGAGGCCGCGAGGCTGGTCAACGACGAGGACCTGAGGGCGAAGGCGCTCGCCAACGCCGAGCAGAACGGCATCGTATTCCTCGACGAGATCGACAAGATCGCGAGCCGCAGCGAGCTGGCCGGCGCGGACGTCTCGCGCCAGGGCGTGCAGCGCGACCTGCTGCCGCTGGTCGAGGGCACCACGGTGTCGACCAAATACGGCATGGTGAAGACCGATCACATCCTGTTCATCGCCTCGGGCGCGTTCCACCTGGCCAAGCCCTCGGACCTGATCCCCGAGCTGCAGGGGCGCTTCCCGATCCGCGTCGAGCTCGATTCGCTGTCGGTCGACGACTTCGAGCGCATCCTGACCTCGACCGACGCGAGCCTCATCAAGCAGTACCAGGCGCTGCTCGAGACCGAGGCGGTGACGCTCGATTTCCGTCCCGAGGCGCTGCGCCGGCTGGCGCAGATCGCGTTCGAGGTCAACGAAAAGACCGAGAACATCGGCGCGCGCCGCCTGTACACCGTGCTGGAGAAGCTGCTGGAGGGGATTTCCTTCGAGGCCGGCAAGCACGGCGCGGCGTCGGTGACCATCGACGCCGCCTACGTCGACGCGCGGCTCGCCGAGCTGGCGAAGAACGAGGACCTGGCGCGCTACGTGCTCTGAGCGCGCACCTCGGCTTCCAGGCAGGCGCGGCACAGGCAGCTGCGCCCTGCCACCGGGCCGACCGGCGGCAGGGACGCGCACCAGCAGTCGGCCTCGCCGGCGCGCATGCCGCACACGAACGGCGCCCCGCAGCGCGCGCAGCGCTCAGGACTCGGGGGAGCGTTCGGAGTCGGCAAGCCGCGTCACCGCTTCGCGCAGGAACTTCATCTGCCGGTCGAAGGTGGTGCAGCCGCGACAAATCGCGAGGTGCATGCGCAGCGCCACCCTCTCGCCGAAGCCGAGCTCGCGGTCCAGCCCCTCGGAGGCGAGGCGCGTCGCTTCCCTGCACGTCAGCATCAGCTTCATTTGCGCGGCGGCTCCTGGGCGCCGAGCCAGCGTCCTTCGAGGCACAGTCTCAGCGCCATGCGGGCGCGGTACAACATCACCCAGCAATTAGTCGCCGTGATCCCGAGTTCCTTACAGATGTCTTCGGTGTCCAAGCCCATGTGCTCGCGCATCATGAACGCTCGAGCGGTCTTGACGGGCAGCTGCTGCAGGCAGGTCTCGAGCACGGCGAAGAACTGCGCCTGCTCGAGCGCCGCATCCGGGTGGTCCCAGGACGTCGGCCGCGCGGCCCAGTGGCCGCGTGCGTCGAACAGCTCGTGGAGCTCGCCCGCCTCGTCCTCCGCATCGAGCGACACCGCGGAATCGCGGCTCGCGCGCCGGACGGCGTCGACGATCTTGTGCTTGAGGATTCCCGTGAGCCAGGTGCGCAGGTCGGAGCGGCCGGCAACGCCCGCCTCGCCGCGCAGCGCCGCGAGCAGGGTCTCCTGCACCGCATCCTCGGCCGCGTCCCGGTCGCGCAGCTGCAGCCGGGCATAGCGCAGCAGGTAGGGGCGCTGCTGCTCGATGCGACTGCGGAAATCATCGGGCGACTTCATCGGGGGTCGGGGGGACTCTACCCGGGGAAACGCGCCCCGCGCAACGGACGCTCCCCGGGGGGCTTGAAACCCCGAGGCGTCTCCCCATCTTCGGAGTTGCAGGACCGATCACGAGCATAGGAGAGGCATATGGCCAACATTTCCCGTTTTGATCCGTTCAACGAGCTGGTGGACGATCTGTTCAAGGGCTTCCTGGTACGCCCGATGTACACCGAGGCGCGCGGCGAGCTGGTGCGCATGAAAGTCGATGTCGCCGAGAAGGACGGCGCCTACGTGGTGAGCGCCGAGCTGCCTGGGGTCAGCAAGGAGGACATCCAGGTCACGGTCGACGGCGCGCAGGTCACCCTGAGTGCCGAGGTCAAGCGTGAGAAGGAAGTCTCGGAGGACCAGCGTCTGCTGCACGCGGAGCGCGTCTTCGGCAAGGCCACGCGCAGCTTCACGCTGCCGCAGGAGGTCGACGAGGCGAAGGCCGAGGCGAAGTTCCGCGACGGCGTGCTCGAGCTGACGCTGCCCAAGAAGGCCGCTGCGGCGCGCAAGCAGATCGCCATAAACTGAGCTTCGGCGCAGTCCGTTCAAGGGCCGGCAGCTGCCGGCCCTTTTTCTTTGTAGAATCGGCACGCCATGACCCCGACCACCGACGCTGCCGCCAAGGCGCGCATCCTCGCGGAAGCGCTGCCCTACATCCGCCGCTTCCACGGCAAGACGATCGTGGTGAAGTTCGGCGGCAGCGCGATGGTGGATGCCACGTTGCAGGCCGACTTCGCGCGCGACGTGGTGCTGCTCAAGCTCGTCGGCATGGACCCGGTGGTGGTGCACGGCGGCGGGCCGCAGATCGAGCAGCTGCTCAAGCGGCTCGGCATCAAGAGCGAGTTCGTGCAGGGCATGCGGGTGACCGACGCGGCAACCATGGATGTGGTCGAGATGGTGCTCGGCGGCGCGGTCAACAAGGACATCGTCACGCTCATCAACCAGGCCGGCGGCAAGGCCGTCGGGCTCACCGGGCAGGATGGCGCGTTCATTCGCGCGCGCAAGCTGATGATGCCCTCGCCCGAGCGGCCGAACGAGCTGCTCGACATCGGGCAGGTGGGCGAGATCGAGTCGATCGACCCCGGTGTGATCGACTCGCTCGAGCAGGGCGGATTCATCCCGGTGGTCGCCCCGATCGGCGTCGGCGCCGACGGCCAGTCGTACAACATCAACGCCGACTTGGTGGCCGGCAAGCTGGCCGAGATACTGCGTGCCGAGAAGCTGGTGATGATGACCAACACGCCCGGCGTGCTGGACGAACGGGGCAAGCTGCTGACCGGCATCACGCCGCGCCAGATCGACGATATGGTGGCCGCCGGGACGCTCTCGGGGGGCATGCTGCCCAAGATCGCCTCGGCGCTCGAGGCGGCGCGCGCGGGGGTGAGCAGCGTGCACATCATCGACGGGCGCGTGCCGCATGCGCTGCTGCTGGAAGTGCTGACCGACCAGGGCGTCGGCACCCTGATCCGCTCGAAGTAATGCGCATCGCGCGCCTCCCGCCCTCGCGGCGGGTGTGGATCTTCGATCTGGACAACACCTTGCACGACGCCGGCGCGCGCATCTTTCCCTCGATGCACGAGCAGATCAACGCATACCTGATGCGCCACTTCGGGGTGGACGAGGCCGGCGCCAACGAGATGCGGCGCGGCTTCTGGCGGCGCTACGGCACGACGCTGAACGGGCTGATGCGCCACTACGGCACCGATCCGCGCCGGTTCCTCGCCGAGACGCACCGCTTTCCGGAGCTTGCCGACATGGTGGTGCACGAGAACGCGCTGCGGCACGCGCTGGGCCGCCTGGCCGGCAAGAAGCTCGTGTTCTCGAACGCTCCCCGGCACTACGTCGAGGCAGTGCTGCGCGCCATCGGCGTGGCGCGCTGGTTCGACGCCGTGTACACGATCGAGGACGCGCGCTTTCGAGGCAAGCCCGCGTTCAGCGGCTTTCACGTGCTGCTGCGCAACCACGACCTCGATCCGCACCGCTGCGCGCTCATAGACGACGCGCTGGAGAACCTGCGCGCCGCGAAGCGCCTGGGCATGAATACGGTGTGGGTGAGCCGCGCGCGCCGGCGCGCGTCCTTCGTCGACTTGCGCGTGGCATCGGTGCTGGAGCTTCCCGGGCTCGTGTTCCGGCACGCTTGAGCTAGAATCCGCGCAGACTCCGCTCTTTATCCCATGCCCCGCGCCAAAGGCGAACGCCGGCTCGAGATCCTGAGGACCCTAGCGCAGATGCTCGAGGCGCCCAGGTGGGAGCGCGTCACGACCGCCGCGCTCGCGGCGAAGCTCGACGTCTCGGAGGCCGCCCTTTATCGCCACTTCGCGTCGAAGGCGCAGATGTACGAGGGGCTGATCGAATTCATCGAGAGCTCGGTGTTCTCGCTCGCAAACCGCATATCCGAGGACGAGTCCGATGGCGCGCAGCAGGCCGCGAAATTGGTCGAGATGCTGCTCGCCTTTGCCGAGAAGAATCCAGGTATGGTGCGCGTGATGACCGGCGATGCGCTGGTCGGCGAGCACGAGCGGCTTCAGGCGCGCATGAATCAGTTCTTCGACCGCTTCGAGGCGACCCTCAAGCAGGCGCTGCGGCTCGCCGCGAGCCGGGAAGGGGGCACCGAGAATGACGCCGCGACACGCGCCGGCACCCTGCTTTGCTACACCATCGGCAGCCTGCACCAGTTCGCGCGCAGCGGCTTCGCGAAGAAGCCCACCGAGAGCTTCGCCGCGCAGCGCCGCTACCTGCTCGCCTGAGCCCGGGCCGCGCCGCACACCGCGCAGGCGGCATCCTTCGCGACGCGTACTGAGCGCCACGTCGAAGTCCTGGCGTCCAGCATCAGCAGCCTGCCGCTCGGCGCCTCGCCCGCGCCGGCCACGATCTTTACCGCTTCCATCGCCTGCATCGCGCCGATCATGCCGGTGAGCGGAGCGAATACGCCCATCACCGCGCAGCGCAGCTCCTCGGTCTCGCCGTCCTCGGGAAACAGGCAGGCGTAGCACGGCGTCCCGGCGTGGCGCAGATCGAACACCGCGACCTGCCCGTCGAAGCGAATCGCCGCGCCGGAGACCAGAGGCTTCGTGTGGCGCACGCAGGCGCGGTTCACGGCGTGGCGCGTAGCGAAGTTGTCCGAGCAGTCGAGCACCACGTCGGCCGCGGCGACCAGCCGCTCGAGCAGCCCGCCTTCGAGGCGTTCGGCGAGCGGTACGACTTCGATCGTGGGATTGAGCGCCGCAAGCGTCGCGGCCGCCGCGTCCACTTTGCGCGCGCCGATCGAATCGGTGCGGTACAGGATCTGGCGCTGGAGGTTGGTGAGGTCGACGCGGTCGGGGTCGGCCAGCGTGATTCGGCCGATGCCGCTCGAAGCGAGATACAGCGCGGCGGGGCACCCCAGGCCGCCCGCGCCCACCACCAGCGCGCTCGCCGCGCGCAACCGCTCCTGCCCCTCGACACCTATTTCCGGCAGCAGGATGTGCCGGCTGTAGCGCAGCAGCTGTTCGTCGTTCAAGTTCCGACTAGCCGCCGGATTTGCCCTGTGCGACGGTTTTCGAGGGCTGGCCCTGGACCGGCTCGCCCTTGAGGAACGCGAGCGCCTGGGCGAGCTGAAAGTCGTCCTTCGACCCGAACTCGATCGGCTTGGCCGGCGGCACCGGTACGGCCGGTTTCGCAGGCGCGGCCGCGGCGCCCGGCGCGGGCTTCGCCGGCGCGGAGCTGTCCTGCGGGTTGTCCAGATGGCGCTGCAGGTCCGCCTCGCGCAGCCGTGCCTGGGTGTCGCCCGGCTCTTCCACGATCAGGTCGGGCGTGATGCCCTTCACCTGGATCGAGCGCCCGCTCGGGGTGTAGTAGCGCGCGGTCGTGAGCTTGATCGCCGTGTTGTTGTTGAGCGGCATGATCGTCTGCACCGAGCCCTTGCCGAAGGTCTGCGTGCCGATCAGCGTGGCGCGCTTGTGATCTTGCAGTGCGCCGGCGACGATCTCCGACGCCGAAGCCGAGCCGCCGTTCACCAGCACCACCATGGGCACCTTCTTCACCGCCGCAGGCAGGCTCTTGAGAAAGTCTCCGTCCCCACCGCGCAGGTAGTCGTCGGGCACCGCGTGATACTGCTTTTTCGACTCCTCGGCGCGTCCGTCGGTGGACACCACGAGAGAATCGGACGGCAGGAACGCGGCGGAAACCGCCACCGCCCCGAACAGCAGGCCGCCGGGATCGTTGCGCAGATCGAGCACCAGGCCCTTCAGCGGTCCCTGGCGGTACATGCGCTGCAGCTGATTGACCATGTTCTCCGCGGTCGCCTCCTGGAACTGCGACACGCGCACCCATCCGTAGCCCGGCTCGATCAGCTTGGACTTCACGCTGCGCACGTGAATGACCGCGCGCGTCAGCGTGACCACGATCGGCTGCGCCTCGCCCTTGCGCGAGATGGTGAGCGTGATCTTGGTGTCGGGCTTGCCGCGCATGCGCTTGACCGCCTCATTCAGCGTCATGCCTTTCACCGGCGTCTCGTCGAGCTTGACGATCAGGTCGCCCGGCTTGATGCCGGCGCGATACGCGGGCGTGTCCTCGATCGGCGAAACGACTTTGACGAAGCCGTCCTCCATGCCGACCTCGATGCCCAGTCCGCCGAACTGGCCCTGCGTGCCGACCTGCAGCTCGCGGTAGGCATCCTGGTCGAGGTAGGCGGAATGCGGATCGAGATCCGAAAGCATGCCATTGATCGCACCGGTGATCAGTTTCTTGTCCGGGACCGGCTCGACGTAGTTCTGCTTGATGGTACCGAAGACATCGGTAAACGCGCGCAGCTCCTCGATCGGCAACGGAGCCGCGGCCTCGCGCTCGGCGATGGCCTGGAAGTTGAGGCTGATCAGGACTCCGGCGACGGCGCCGACCAGGATCAGTCCGATACTGCGAATCTTGCTGCGCATAGCTTTGTTTCCTTACGCGGCTTGCCGCCGGCTCGGATTCACTTGAGGTCGACCCACGTCAACGGGTCGAATGGTTTGCCCAGATGCCGCAGCTCAAAGTATAAACCCGATTGCTCACTGCCACCCGTCGCGCCGACCGTGGCAATCGGCTCCCCGGCGGCAACCGGGTCGCCCACCTGCTTGAGCAGCGATTCGTTGTTGGCATAGACCGATAAATATTTCTCACCGTGGTCGACGATGAGCAGGTTGCCGAAGCCGCGCATCCAGTCCGCGAACACCACCTGCCCCGCCGCGATGGCCCTGACGGGTTGACCTTCCGCGGCGCGTATGAACACACCCTTCAGGGTCATTCCCGTACCCCCCCTTGGAGCGCCGAAACGCCCGGTCAGTTCCCCGCGCACCGGCAAGCGCAGCTTGCCGCGCAGCTCGTCGAAGGGTGCGCTTGCGGCGCCGAGCTCGGGCACCTTCTCGACGCGTTCGTAGCCGGCGCCGGGCTTCTTGGCCAGCACGCGACCGATCTCCTCGACCAGGCGCGAGAGCCGCGCCTCGTCGGCGCGCAGTACCTTGATCTGCCTGCGGTCGTGCCGGATCTCGTCGCCGATCTTCGCCAGCACGCGGCGCCGCTCGCGGCGTTCGGCGAGGATCCGCTCGCGGTCGGCGCGCTGCTCGCGCGCAACCTGCGCGAGGCGCGCGCTCCGGGCGTCGATCTCGCGCCGCACCTCCGCGAGGTCGGCGAGCCCGCCGCGCAGCGAAGCAACCAGCTGAGCCGAGGCGCGCGAGACGCGCGTCAGGTAGTACAGCTTGCGCGCGACCTCGGCGGGATCCTCTCCGGACAGCACGAGGCGCAGCGCTCCGGGCGCGCCGCCCGCGTAGCGCGCGGCCAGGATCCGGCCGAGCGCCGACTGCTGCGCGGCGAGGCCCTGCTCCAGGCTGCTCCGGCGCGCCTCGAGCGCCTGCGATTGCCGGCGCAGCGCGCGGCTTTCGGCGTCGAGCCCTGCCAGCGCACGGTTGGCGTCCGAAATCGCGCGCTCCGAGTCGCGCAGCGCGTCGCGCGCCTCGCGCCGTGAAGCTTGCTTTTCGTTCAGTTCCGTGTCGAGCGCCGCGATGCGCGCCCGAAGCGCGGCGAGATCGCGCTCGCGCGAGCCGGCGTGGGCCGGCGCGGCAAGCAGCGTCGCGATGACGAGGAGCAGCGCGAGCGGCGCGGGTTTCAGGCCTTGGCCTTGCCCTGCGCGGACACCGCCGAGATGCGACGGGCGATCTCGTCCGCGTCGCCGAGGTATTGGTGCCGGAGCGGGCGCAGCCGCTCGTCGAGCTCGTAGACGAGCGGCACGCCGGTCGGGATATTGAGCCCGACGATTTCGGCGTCTGAAATGCCGTCCAGGTACTTCACCAGCGCGCGCAGCGAATTGCCGTGCGCGGCGACCAGCACGCGCTTACCGGCACGCATCGCCGGGGCGATCGCCCCCTCCCAGTACGGCAGGACGCGCGCCACGGTGTCCTTCAGGCACTCGGTAAGCGGCAGCTCCGCCGGCGCGAGGCTGGCATAGCGCGGGTCGTCGCGCGCGCCGCGCGGGTCGGCCGGCTCGAGCGCGGGCGGCGGCGTGTCGTAGCTGCGTCGCCAGATCAGCACTTGCCGTTCGCCGAACTTGGCCGCCGTCTCGGCCTTGTCCAACCCCTGCAGCGCGCCGTAATGGCGCTCGTTGAGGCGCCAGCTCTTGTCGACCGGCAGCCACATGGCATTCATCTCGTCGAGCACCAGCCAAAGGGTGCGGATGGCGCGTTTGAGCACCGAGGTGAACGCGAGATCGAACGCGAACCCGTGTTCGCGCAGCAGCCGGCCTGCGGCGCGCGCTTCCTCGATGCCTCGTGCAGACAGGTCGACGTCGGTCCAGCCGGTAAAGCGGTTCTCGCGATTCCAGTCGGACTCGCCGTGGCGCAGTAGAACCAGCTTGTGGGCGGCTATTTGCATCGCGGGTCGGATCGCCAGCTCCGGCTATTCTATAATAGGGCGTTCCTTTACCGAGCGGCCCGCGCACGGGCGCCCAAGCCAAATGAAGCGCGACGAGTTCGATCTGATCGAAACACAGGAGCATATCGAGCAGGCTGCGCGCGCGCTGAAGGCGATGGCGCATCCGCTGCGGCTCAAGATCCTGTGCGTGCTCGGCCCGCGTGAACTGAGCGTGCAGGACATCGTCGATGCGGTGGGGACTTCGCAGTCGAACATTTCCCAACATCTCGCGATCCTGCGCGACAAGCGCGTGCTGCGCGCGCGCAAGGACGCGAACCGGGTGTTCTACCGCGTGACGGACGAGCGCACGCTGCAACTCATCGGCATGATGCGCGAAGTGTTCTGCGGCGTGGCGCGGGACTGACAGCCCGCAGGGCGGGGCGGCCGCCGGCGTTCCAAGACATGTTCATTCAATTCGTCAGAGACAACCTTCTCCTTTTCGCGGTGGCGATCGTGTCGGGCGCGATGCTGCTGTGGCCGATGCTGCGTCGCGGAGGTGGCGCCTCCTCGGTCACCACGCTGCAGGCCACGCAGATGATGAACCGGCAGGACGCGGTGCTGATCGACGTGCGCGAGGACGCCGAGTACGCCAATGGCCGTATCATCGGCGCGCGCCACGTCCCCCTCTCGCAGCTCGATTCGCGCGCCCGCGAGCTGCAAAAACACAAGTCCAAGCCGCTGATCGCCTATTGCGAGACCGGGACCCGCTCCGCGGGGGCGATCGCGATACTGCGCAAGCACGGGTTCGAGAACGTCTTCAATCTCTCCGGCGGATTCGCTGCCTGGCAACAGGCGGGTCTACCGGTGGAGAAATGAGATGGCCGCGGTCGTGATGTACTGCACCGCGACCTGCCCCTATTGCCAGGCCGCACAGCGGCTGCTCGAGAAGAAGGGCGTGACGGACCTCGAGATCGTGCGCGTCGACCTGGAACCGCAGCGGCGCGTGGAGATGATGAAAAGAAGCGGGCGCCGCACGGTGCCGCAGATCTGGATCGGCGAGCGCCATGTCGGGGGCTGCGACGATCTCTACGCCTTGGACCGCCAGGGTCTACTCGACGAACTGCTGCAGGCCCAGGCCGCCTGACAAGGCCCAACCCGAACCGCCGGAGGTCGATTCTCGATGAGCGATAGCCAGCCAACTTTCCAGATCGAGAAGATCTACGTCAAGGATCTTTCCCTCGAGATTCCTCACGCGCCGCAGGCGTTCATGCAGGCCGAGCAGCCGCGGCTCGAAGTGCAGATCGGCAACAGCGCGTCGCAGTTCGCGGAGGGCTACTTCGAGGTGACCGTGTCGGCCACCGTGACCGCGCGCGCCGGCGACAAGACCATGTTCCTCGCCGAGGTGGTGCAGGCGGGAATCTTCGCCGTGCGCGGCGTGCCGCCCGGGGACCTCGATGGCCTGCTCGGCATCGGCTGCCCGACGATCCTGTATCCCTATCTGCGCGAGGCCGTTTCGGACCTCGTCACCCGCGGAGGTTTCCCCCCGGTGCTGCTCGCGCCGGTGTCGTTCGAAGCGCTCTACGCGCAGCGGCAGCAGCAGGCCAGCGCCGAACCGCGCATCGAGATCGCCTCCTGACCGGAATGCGCCGCGCCCTGCTGGCCGGGATCCTGCTCGCCGCCGCGGCGGGCGCGCACGCGGTGGACTACCGCAGCGTGGGCGACCAGCCCGCGGTACTCTACGACGCGCCTTCGAGGCAGGCGACCCCGCTGTACGTCGTCTCGCCCAAGTATCCGCTGGAGATCATCGTCGAGGTCGAAGCCTGGATCAAGGTCCGGGACCAGACCGGCGCGCTTTCCTGGGTCGAGAAGAGCGCCCTGACCGACAGGCGCACCGTAGTCGTCACCGTGCCTGCGGCGCCGATCCGCGTGCGGCCCGAGGACAGCGCGCCGATCGCGTTCACCGCGGCGCAGAACGTGGTGCTCGATCTGCTGGAGGTCGTGCCGGGCGGCTGGCTGCGCGTGCGCCACCCAGATGGCGTCGACGGCTACGTGCGCCCGACCGCCGTCTGGGGCGGCTGAAGCCGCCGGGCGCATGAGCGCGATCGCGGTGCTCGGTGCCGGCGCCTGGGGAACGGCGCTCGGCGTGGCGCTCGCGCGCTCGAGCCGGCGCGTGACCCTGTGGGCGCGCGACCGCGCGCAAGCCGGGGCGATCGCGCGCGCGCGACGCAACCTGCGCTATCTGCCGGAAGTGGAGCTCGCCGAAGGCATGGCGGTGACCGCCGACCTGGCGGCCGCGCTCGACGGCGCCGAGCTGCTGCTGGCGGCCACGCCGGTCGCCGGCCTGCGAGAACTCCTCGGACGGCTGCGCGCGCAGCGCGCGGCCGCGCCGCTGGTCTGGCTGTGCAAGGGCTTCGAGCAAGGCAGCGGGCGGCTCCCGCACCAGATCGTCGAGGAGGCGCTCGGTCCCGAGGCCGCGAGCGGCGCGCTATCCGGGCCGTCCTTCGCGCTCGAAGTGGCGCGGGGATTGCCCTGCGCGCTGACGCTGGCGGCGCGCGACGCGGAATTCGCGCGCTGCGCCGCGGCGCTGCTGCACGGCGGCCGGCTGCGCATCTACTACAGTGCCGATCTGATCGGCGTCGAGATCGGCGGCGCCGTGAAGAACGTCATGGCGATCGCGGTCGGCATCTGCGACGGCCTCGAACTCGGCCAGAATGCCCGCGCCGCGCTCATCACGCGCGGGCTGGCCGAGATCTCGCGCCTGGGCGTGGCGCTCGGCGGAAGCGCAGAGACCTTCATGGGCCTCGCCGGCGCGGGCGACCTGATCCTCACGGCGACCGGCGATCTCTCGCGCAACCGCCGCGTGGGGCTGGAGTTGGCGCGCGGACGCGCGCTGGCGGACATTCTCGCAGGCCTCGGGCACGTCGCGGAGGGCACGCGCTCGGCGCGCGAGGTGGCGCGGCTCGCGTCGCAGCACGGCATCGAAATGCCGATCACCGAGGCCGTAAACGCCGTGCTCGAGGGCCGTCTCGCGCCCGGGGCGGCAGCCGAGCTGCTGCTGGCGCGCGACCCGAAGCGCGAGGCCTTCAACTAGCGCCGGGAAAACCGAGCTGGCGCCAGGCCTCGAACGCGAGCACTGCCACTGCGTTCGACAGGTTCACGCTGCGGTTGCCCGGGCGCATCGGCAGGCGCAGGCGGCGCTCGGGCGCGAACTGCTCGAGCAGCTCCAGAGGCAGCCCGCGGGTCTCCGAGCCGAACACGAATACGTCGTCCGCCGCGTAGCGCGCGTCGGCGTAGTGGCTCTCGCCGCGCGCCGAAATCGCGAACATGCGCCGGCCCTGGAGCGCGTCGCGGCAGGCGCTCCAGTCGCGGTGTGTGCGCACCGTCGCGAGCTCGTGGTAATCGAGGCCGGCGCGCCTGAGTTGCCGGTCGTCCATCGAGAAGCCGAGCGGCTCGACCAGATGCAGTCGCGCGCCGGTATTGGCGGCGAGACGGATCACGTTGCCCGCGTTGGGAGGAATCTCCGGGCGGTACAGCACGATGTCAAACATGCGCGCTCACGCGGGAAACGTCCGGGCCGCCACCCAGTTGACCACGCGCGAGGCACCCGCCCGCTTCAACGTGGCGGCGACCTCGTTGAGGGTCGCGCCGGTGGTCATGACGTCGTCGACGACCGCCACGGCGGTTCCGCGCAGCTCGACGGTGCAGCGAAACGCGCCGCGCACGTTTTTCTCGCGCTCGGCCCAGCGCAGTTCGGCCTGGGCCTGCGTATCGCGGCTGCGCTCGCACAGTTGCGCATCGAGTGCCGTGCCCGTGGCGCGCGCCGCGTGGCGCGCGATCTCCAGTGCCTGGTTGTAGCCGCGGGCGCGCAGGCGCGCGGCAGACAGCGGCACCGGCAGCACGCAATCGACCCGCTCGCCCCGCGTCACGCGCTCGGCGAGCAGGCGCCCGAGCAGCGACGCGAGCGCAAGCTCGCCGCGAAACTTGAGCGAGTGCACCAGCACGTCGGCCGGGAAGCGGTATTCGAGCGCGGCCAGAGTCGCATCGTAGCCCGGGGGCCGCGCGAGGCAACGGCCGCAGAGCATGCCGTCGGGAGAGGCGAGCGCACAGCGCGGACACAGCGCGTCGCCGAGGCGCGGCAAATCGGCGTCACAGGCCGCGCACAGCAGCCCTTCGCCGCGCGACAATTGCGCGGCACCGCGGCAAAGCAGGCAGGTGCCGCCGAACACGTGATTGACGATGCGACTGACGGTGCGCTTGAGCATGGCGCGAGCGGGTGCTGCACATTATGCCTGCGGCGCCTTGACGCGCGCGCGATGCGACCGCGAGAATCGACGCGCAGCCTGACTAGGGGAGTGTGACGATGTGGACCGTAGCGCGTTTGGCGGCGGAGCTCGCCGCCGGCAAGGCGAGCAGCCGTGAGCTCCTGGAGCAGGCTCTGGCGCGCATTGCCGATACCTCGGGCGAAGGCGGGCGGGCTTTTCTCAAGACCTACGCCGACACGGCGCGCGCCGAGGCGGCGCTCGCCGACCGGTTGCGCGCCGCGGGCGTCGTGCGCTCGCCGGTGGACGGCCTGCCGGTCTCGGTGAAGGATCTTTTCGACGTCGGCGGCGACATCACGCGCGCCGGGTCGAAGCTGCTCGCCGGCGCGGCGCCCGCTGAGCGCGACGCCCCGGCCGTGGCGCGGCTGCGCGCCGCGGGAGCGGTGATCATCGGCCGCACCAACATGGTCGAGTTCGCCTTCGGCACGACCGGGATCAACCCGCATTACGGCACGCCCCGAAATCCCTGGGATCGCAAGACAGGGCGCATTCCGGGCGGTTCGTCCTCCGGCGCTGCCGTGGGCCAGGCCGACGGCATGAGCGTCATGGCGTTGGGCAGCGACACGCGCGGCTCGATACGCGGTCCGGCCGCGCTGTGCGGCGTGGTGGGATTCAAGCCGACTGCGCGCCGCGTGCCCCGCGAAGGGGCGTTTCCGCTGTCGTTCACGCTCGATTCGATCGGGCCGCTCGCCAACACGGTGGATTGCTGCGCCGCGTACGACGCGGTGCTTGCCGCGCAGCCGCCGGCACCGCTTCCGCAACTCTCGGCCAAGGGCCTGCGACTGCTGGTGCCGCGCTCGAGCGTGCTCGAGGACCTCGAGGCGCCGGTGGCGCAGGCGTTCGCCGCGGCGCTCAAGGCGCTCTCGGCTGCCGGCGCAGTGCTCGCCGAGCGCGACGTCCCGGCATTCGACCGGCAGGCGGAGTATTTCCGCAACGGCGGATTCGCCGGGGCCGAGGCCTACGCCATCCACCGCCGCTGGGAGGATCGGCTGGACGAATACGATCCGCGCGTGGCGAAACGCATCCTGTACGGCAAGCAGGTCTCGGCGGCGGACTACGTAGACCTCGGACTGATGCGCGAGGCCTACATGCGCGAGGTCGAGGCGCTGGTTGCGCCCTACGACGCTTTTCTAATGCCGACCACGCCCTGCGTGGCGCCGCCGGTCGCCGACGTCGACCGCAGCGACAACGACTACTTCCGCTGGAACATGCACATCCTGCGCAACGTTGGCATCGTCAACTTCCTCGACGGCTGCGCGGTATCGCTGCCCTGTCACGAGCCCGGCACCGCGCCGGTGGGGCTGTCGGTGTGCGGCGTGGCGCTCGCCGACCGGCATGTCCTCGCGGTGGCGGCTGCCGTGGAGCGGGCGCTGGAGGGGATTTCGAAGCGCGCCGTGGCCGTGCGTGGCTGACGCGGGCGACAAGCTCGAGCGGCGCGCCGCGCGCCAGCGCTTCGAGCGTGCCGCGGCCCGCTACGCGGATGCTGCAAGGCTCGAGGCCGAGGTGGGGGCGCGCATGCTCGAGCGGCTCGACTACGTGCGCATCGCGCCGCGCCGCATCCTGGACGCCGGCGCGGGCACCGCGCGCGAGGCGCGACGCCTTGCCGAGCGCTACCCGGAGGCCACGATCGTTGCGCTCGATTTTTCCCTCGCCATGCTGCGCCGCGCACGGCGCGCGGGCGGATTCCTGTCGCGGCTGTTCGGCGGCGGGCGGCCGCTTGCCGTATGCGCGGATCTGGCGCGACTGCCTCTGGCGGCCGGCGCGGTCGGGATGGTCTGGTCGAACATGGCGCTGCACGCGCTCGACGAGCCGATCGACGCGCTGCGCGAGTTCCAGCGGGTGCTCGCGCCCGACGGGCTGCTGATGCTGAGCACTCTGGGCCCCGATACCCTGAAGGAGCTGCGCGCGGCCGCCGGGCCGGGACGCGTGCACCGCTTCCTCGACATGCACGACCTCGGCGACCGGCTGGTCGCGGCCGGCTTCGCCGCGCCGGTCATGGACATGGAGATGATGACCGTGACCTATCCCGGCGTGGACGCGTTTCTCGACGAGCTGCGCGCCACCGGCCAGACGAGCGTGCGTGCCGACCGGCCGCAGGGACTGTCCGGGAAGCGCTTTTTCGCGCAATTGCGCGCGGCGCTCGCCGCACAAATGCGTGATTCGAGGCTGCCTGCGACATTCGAGGTGGTTTATGGGCACGCATGGAAGGGCACGCCGCGCGCCGCACCGGGCGCGCCCGCGGTGGTACGCGTGGAACGTTCGCGCCATAAAAAAACTTGAGAGCCATAGCAGCGCGAAAACTATGGATTTGTCGCGCCGTTTTCTTGATGCATGGCGCTTGACTGTGGTAACTTACCGCGGCTTCGGCGGCACCCTAGGGCGCGAGAGCGCTTCCTCGAGCATGGCGAGCACCATAACCCCGCGGCACGAGACGGCGTTCCTGGGGCAGGCGGAGGAATTCGGTCTGCTCATCAAGCGCAACTGCTCGATCTCCCCTGCTGGCCTGTTCCGCGTATTTGCGCTGCTTGCGCTCGCGACGCTCGGGATCGGCGTGGGGTTTGCGGTGGCGGGCGCGTGGCTCGTGATGCCGTTTGCGGGGCTGGAGGTGGTGGCGCTGGGGCTGGCGTTCCTGATCAACGGGCGCCATGCAGCGGACTGCGAGCGCATCGCGCTCGCCGGCGGCCGGCTGAGGGTAGAAGTCGTCGAAGGAGCGCGCACTGCGCGCTACGCGATGGATGCGCGGACGGTGCGGGTGGCGGTGGATGGGGACGGGAATTTCGATTCGCGCGTGCGGTTGCGCGGGCCGGGCGGGAATCTGGAGGTCGGCCGGCATCTCGACGCGCCACGGCGCGCCGAAGTCGCGGCGGAGCTCATGAAGAGACTGAGAAACTGATCCAGGAAAGGGCAACGATGCCAAGCAAGTCGCTACACCGGGCCGCGCGATGGGCGGCCGCCGCGCTTCTGGCGGCATTCTCCGGCCTCGCGCAGGCACTGGAATGGAACCTGCAGCCGCCGGCGACGCCGATCGCGGCCGACGTCCACTCGCTCCACGAGTACGTGATGGTGCTGGTCATCGTGATCTTCGTCGGCGTGTTCGCCGTCATGTTCTGGTCGGTGTACGCACACCGCAAGTCGAAAGGGCATCAGGCCGCGCAATTCCACGAGAACACCACGGTGGAGATGCTCTGGACCGTGATCCCGCTGATCATCCTGATTTTCATCGCCTGGCCTGCGACCAGGACGGTGATCGCCCAGAAAGACACCTCCAGTGCGGATATCACCGTCAAGGCAACCGGGATGCAATGGAAGTGGGGCTACGACTACGTGCAGGGCGAGGGCGAGGGCATCAGCATCGTGTCGCAGCTCGCCACGCCGCGTGACCAGATTGAAGGGCGCGCCGTCAAGGACGAGCACTACCTGCTCGAGGTCGATCATCCCCTGGTGGTGCCGGTGGGCAAGAAGGTGCGCATCCTGACCACCGCGGTGGACGTGGTCCACTCGTGGTGGATGCCGGCCTTCGCGGTCAAGCAGGACGCAATTCCAGGATTCATACGCGACACCTGGTTCAAGGCGACCAAGACTGGGACCTTCCGCGGGCAGTGCGCGGAGCTGTGCGGCAAGGATCACGGCTTCATGCCGATCGTGGTGAAGGTCGTGACCGACCCCGAATACACCGCGTGGGTCGCCCAGCAGAAGAAGAACAAACAGGCCGCGGCCGGCGAAGCGGTTCACACCGCCGAGGCGAAGACATCCAGGTAACGGGCAACGAATCTAGGGAATCAGGAGACTCACGATGAGCGCAGTTATCGACAGCCACGGTCACGCGCACGGCGACCATCACGGCGGCTACAGCGGCATCATGCGCTGGATCACCACCACCAACCACAAGGACATCGGCACGATGTACCTGTGGTTCAGCTTCTCGATGTTCATGGTTGGCGGCGTGATGGCCATGGTAATCCGTGCCGAGCTGTTCGAGCCGGGACTGCAGATCGTCGATCCGGACTTCTTCAACCAGATGACCACGATGCACGGCCTGATCATGGTGTTCGGCGCGATCATGCCGGCGTTCGTGGGCTTCGCGAACTGGCTGATTCCGATGCAGATCGGCGCGCCCGACATGGCGTTCGCGCGCATGAACAACTGGTCGTTCTGGCTGCTGCCGTTCGCCGGCTCGCTGCTCATCATCTCGTTCTTCGTTCCGGGCGGCGCCCCCGGGGTAGGCTGGACCATGTACGCCCCGCTCACGGTGCAGATGGGCATGGGCATGGACCTCACCATCTTCGCGGTGCACCTGCTGGGCATGAGCTCGATCATGGGCTCGATCAACATCGTCACCACGATTCTCAACATGCGCGCGCCCGGCATGACGCTGATGAGGATGCCTCTGTTTTGCTGGACCTGGCTGATCACCGGCTACCTGCTGATCGCCGCGATGCCGGTGCTGGCGGGTGCTGTGACGATGACCCTTACCGACCGCCACTTCGGCACCACCTTCTTCAACGCCGCGGGCGGCGGCGACCCGGTGCTCTACCAGCACATCTTCTGGTTCTTCGGCCACCCCGAGGTCTACATCATCGCGCTGCCGGCGTTCGGCGTGATCTCGCAGGTGATTCCGGCGTTCTCGAGGAAGCCGCTGTTCGGCTATGCCTCGATGGTCTACGCGACCTCGGCGATCGCGATCCTGTCGTTCATCGTGTGGGCGCATCACATGTACACGGTCGGCATGCCCGTGACGGCGCAGCTGTTCTTCATGTACGCGACCACGCTGATCGCGGTGCCCACCGGTGTCAAGGTGTTCAACTGGGTCGCCACGATGTGGAAGGGCTCGCTGAGCTTCGAGACGCCCATGCTGTTCGCCATCGGCTTCCTGTTCCTGTTCACCATGGGCGGCTTCTCCGGCCTCGTGCTGTCGCTCGCGCCCGTCGACATCCAGCTGCAGGACACCTACTACGTCGTGGCGCACTTCCACTACGTGATGGTCGCAGGCGCGCTGTTCTCGGCTTTCGCCGGCATCTACTTCTGGTTGCCGAAGTGGACTGGGCACATGTACAACGAGACGCTCGGCAAGTGGCACTTCTGGCTGTCGATGATCTTCTTCAACATGATCTTCTTCGTGCAGCACTTCCTGGGACTCGCAGGCATGCCGCGACGCATCCCGGACTACCCGCTGATGTTCGAGACTTGGAACAAGATCTCGTCGATCGGCGCGTTCGGTTTCGGTTTGACGCAGCTGCTGTTCCTGTACATCGTCGTGAAGTGCATCACCAGCGGCGAGAAGGCGCCCGAAAAACCCTGGGAGGGGGCCGACTCGCTCGAGTGGACCCACCTGCCCACCCCGGCGCCGTACCACTCGTTCGAAACGCCGCCGGTGCTCAAGTAGCTTGCGGGTGAGGATCATGTCGCAGAACGCGAAGACCGCGCTGATTCTGGCATCGATCGCGCTAGCGGCCTTCCTCGGCATCGTCGCCAAGTACTGGTTGCTCGGCAGATGAGCACGATGCACGTGGAACGCCGCGCGGGCAACCGCCGGATGCTGACGCGGCTGGCGATCGTGGCCGTCGGCATGTTCGGCTTCGGCTTCGCGCTGGTGCCCTTCTACCGGCAGATCTGCGAGGCGTGGGGCGTCAACTATTTCGACAAGCCGGACCAGGTCCAGCGCAACACGCAGGTCGACGCGTCGCGCAGCGTTACTATCGAGCTCGACGCCAACACGCACGACCTGCCGTGGCGCTTCCGTCCGCTGGTGCGCCATCTCACCGTGCATCCGGGCGAGCTGACCACGGTTGAATACGAGGTGGTAAACGCGCGCCAGGAGCCGATCACCGGCCAGGCCGTGGCAAGCTACGGTCCCGAGCTCGCGGCACAATACTTCAAGAAAATCGAGTGCTTCTGCTTCACGCAGCAGACGCTCGCGGCCGGAGAGACGCGCCGCATGCCGGTGGTGTTCCTGGTCGACCGCTCGCTGCCGCGCGACATCAACACGATCACGCTGTCCTACACCTTCTTCGAGATACCGGGTGCGGGAGACCGCGGATGAGCGCGGGGGAGGCAGAGATGGGCGAGAAGCGGCGGGCCGGCCCGCTCGAGGTCGTGAAGACGGTGCTCTTCGGAGCCTTGGGAATCCGCCGCAAGGCGGATCACGAACGCGAGACGCAGGCCGTGAAACCCGTTTTTCTGATCGTCGCGGGGCTGGTGTTCGCGGCGCTTTTCGTACTGACGCTCATTGCGATCGTGCGCATCGTGGTGAGCTGAGCAAAAACCGAGAATAGAAGGCAGGGAGAACGCAACATGTCGCAGACCGCATCCACACGACAGCACTACTACGTGCCGCAGCCGATGCCGTGGCCGATCATGGGCTCGACGGCGCTGTTCCTCATGGCGCTCGGCGCCGTGTTCGTGTTCAACGGCTCGTCGGGCGGCTGGATCTCGATCGCGCTGGGTGTGATGATCCTGCTCTACATGTTGTACCGCTGGTTCGGCGCCGTGATCCGCGAGTCGGAAGGCGGCAAGTACGGCGGCTGGGAGGACGTCTCGTTCCGCTGGGGCATGAGCTGGTTCATCTTCTCGGAGGTGATGTTCTTCGCGGCATTCTTCGGCGCGCTGTTCTACACGCGCCAGATCGCGGTGCCCGATCTGGCGAGCCTGCAGAGCCAGGCGCTGCTGTGGCCCGACTTCTCCAGCCACTGGCCTTCCGCCGGGCCGGGTTTCGAGGAAAAGTTCAGCCCGATGGCGGCGTGGGGAGTTCCCGCGCTCAACACGTTGCTGCTGCTGTCCTCGGGCGTCACGGTGACGATCGCGCACTGGGCGCTGAAGGAGAACAAGCGCGGCCTGCTCAGCCTGTTCCTGTTCTTCACGGTGGCGCTCGGCGCGCTGTTCCTCTCGTTCCAGGCATACGAGTACGGCCATGCGTACTCGGAGCTCAATCTCAAGCTCACGACCGGCGTCTACGGCTCGACGTTTTTCATGCTTACCGGTTTTCACGGTTTTCATGTGACGCTGGGGGCCATCATGCTCACGGTGATCCTGGTGCGCTCGCTGCTGGGCCATTTCAAGCCGGATCACCATTTCGCTTTCGAGGCGGTGGCTTGGTACTGGCACTTCGTCGACGTGGTGTGGCTGGGTCTGTTCATCTTCGTCTACTGGGTGTAGCCGCGCTGCCGCACGCCGCAACCGACAACAGGAGGAGGGCGCCCGCGAGGCGCTCCGGAGGAGAAGCTTCGACGCCGCACCTGGTGCGGCGTATTTTTTTGCGCGGGACGCTAGCTGAGGCGGCCCGGAATGTAGCCGAAGTAGTAGCCGGCCATCAGGAACAGGAACAGGGCGATCGAAAGGCCAACGCGGATCGCGAGCGCCTTGACGGCGCGGTTCGAGCCGCTCTGGTCGCGGTACATGAAGAACAACGCCGAGCCCAGGCTGGCGACGATCATCAGGAAAACCACGAGCACGACGTAACGCATGGACAGGGGAGAGTGTAAAGCAACTGCGCACCCGCTTCTACGCATGGGCATGCCGCTCACGATCTCAGGAAGGGCATTTCGGCCGAAGTGGTGGGGCTTCGCGCTCGCGGTCGCGGGCTGCGCCGCCTTCATCGCCCTCGGCAACTGGCAGGTGCGGCGCGCCGAGGAGAAGCGGGCGCTTGCCACGCGGCTCGATGCGGCGCTGCGCGAGCCAGCGCGCGAGCTGCATCCGCAGCCGGTCGCCGCAGCCGATTACGTGTTTCATCGCGTCGCCGCGCGCGGCCGGTTTCTGCCCTCGCATACCGTGTTGCTCGACAACAAGATCCACGACGGACGCCTCGGCTACGAGGTGGTGACGCCTTTGCGGCTGGAGGGCAGCCGGTTGCACGTGCTCATCGACCGCGGCTGGGTGGCGGCGGGCCCGCGGCGCGACGTTCTGCCCGAGATCCGCACGCCGCCGGGCGAGTTGCGCATCGAGGGCTTCGCCGTGGAGCACCTGCCGCGCGCCTTCGACCCGTTGCGGCGCCCGCCGGCAGGCCGGATCTGGCAGAACCTGCGGCTCGAGGACTTCAGCGCGGCAACCGGGCTCGCGCTGCAGCCATTGGTGATCGAGCAGCTCTCGGACACCGACGACGGTCTGGCGCGCGACCGGGAGCGCCCCGATACGGGCGCCGAAAGGAGCCAAGGTTACGCGCTGCAGTGGTATTCGTTCGCCGCGCTCGCGGTCGTCCTGTTCCTGATTCAATCCTTCCGCCGTGAACAGCCGCCCGCAAGCTGACGCCACGGTGAGGCGCGGCCGCCTCAAGCTGCTGCTGATCGCGGTGTTTTTCGCCGCGCCCGTGGCGCTCGCGTGGCTCGCGTACCGCTTCGACTGGGCGACCGGCAGCGCGGGCAATTACGGCGAGCTCCTCGCGCCCGCGGCGCTGCCCGATGCCGCGCTCACGGCGACGGACGGCCGGCCGTTCCCGCTCGCGCGGCTGCGGGGCAAATGGGTGCTGCTGCAGTTCGATGATTCGCGCTGCGATACGTACTGCGAGCAAAAGCTCTACTTCATGCGCCAGGTACGCAGGGCGCTCGGCCGGGACACGGAGCGCGTCGAGCGCCTGTGGGTGCTCACCGACGGCGGCACGCCGCGCGCGAGCCTGGTTGCGGCGATCGAGGGAACGCACCTCGCGCGGTCCGCGGACGGCCGTTTCTCCGCCGCATTCCCGGCGGCGCGCAGCCCGGTCGATCACATATACCTCGTGGATCCAATGGGCAATCTGATGATGCGCTTTCCGCGCGAGCCCGATCCGTCCAGGATGCTCAAGGACCTGCAGCGTCTGCTCAAGTATTCCCAGGTCGGTTGAATGGGCTTCGCGTGCCCGACCTCATGATAATATTTCGCTCTCCCCGCGGGGCTCGCCCGCAGCGATCGACCAAGTGAACACGCAAGCTCTCTCGACCGGCACCGCACGCAGCCTCGCGCAACGCGCGCGCGCGTTCTACGCGCTTACCAAGCCGCGCGTGGTGTCGCTGATCGTATTCACGACGGTCATCGGCATGCTGCTGGCGACGCCCGGCATGGTGCCGCCACAGGTGCTTCTCGCCGGCACGCTCGGCATCGCGCTGGTCGCAGGCGCGGCGGCCGCCGTCAACTGCCTGGTCGAGCAAAGAATCGATGCCCTTATGCAGCGTACGCGCTGGCGCCCGCTGCCGCGCGGCGAGCTCGGCGCACTGCAGACCCTGATGTTTGCAGGCGCGGTGGGCGGCGTGGGGCTATGGGTCCTGGCGCAGTTCGTCAACGCCCTGACGATGTGGCTCACGCTCGCCACCTTCGTCGGCTACGCCGTCGTGTACACGGTCATCCTCAAGCCGGCGACGCCGCAGAACATCGTGATCGGAGGCGCTTCCGGCGCGATGCCGCCGGTGCTCGGCTGGGCCGCCGTCACCGGTCAGGTGACGATCGAGGCGATGCTGCTGTTCCTGATCATATTCGCGTGGACGCCGCCGCACTTCTGGTCGCTTGCGCTGTACCGCACCGAGGACTATGCGCGTGCCGGCCTGCCAATGCTGCCGGTGACGCACGGCAAGGAGTACACGCGCCTGCAGGTGCTCCTGTACACCATTATCCTGTTCGGCGTGAGCCTGCTGCCTTATGTCGTGCGCATGAGCGGCGTTCTTTACCTGGTGGCCGCGTGCGCGCTCGGTGTAGTGTTCCTCGGCTACGCGATGAGAATTTACCGCTCCTACAGCGATCGCCTGGCGCGAAGCATGTTCCGCTACTCGATCATCTACCTCGCCGCGCTGTTCGCGGCGCTGCTCGTTGACCACTACCTGGCGCTCTAGCCTCGCAGCGCTGCTTGGCGCGCTGCTTCTGGCCGCTTGCGACGCGGGCGGCCCGAAGTTCAAGAGCACCGACATCACCGGCGTCGACTACGGCAAGGAGCTGTCGCTCACCGATCAGAACGGCAGGCATCGCACGCTGGCGGACTTCCGCGGCAAGGTGGTGGTGCTGTTTTTCGGCTATACGCACTGCCCCGACGTCTGTCCGACGACGCTCGCGGAGCTGGCGCAGGTGATGAAGACGCTCGGCGCCGACGCCGACCGCGTGCAGGTGCTGTTCGTGACCGTCGACCCGGAGCGCGACACCCCTGCGCTCCTGTCGCAGTACGTGCCTGCGTTCGACCCGCGATTCCTGGGCCTATACGGGGACACCGAGGCGACGCAGCGCGCCGCCAAGGAGTTCAAGGTGTTCTACGAGATACACAAGGGCGCCGCCCCCGGCGAGTACACCGTCGATCACAGTGCCGGGTCCTATGTCATCGATACCAAGGGCCGCCTGCGCTTGTTCGTCGCCTACGACCGGATCGGAGCCGGCGATCTCGCCGCCGACATCCGCACCTTGCTGCGCGAAAAGGGCTGAGGCTTACGCTGCCGGCGCGCCAAGCGCCAGGGCGCCGGCGCCCTGCTTCTCCATCACCTTGCGCATCTTCTCGAGCGCCTTGGCCTCTATCTGGCGGATGCGCTCGGCCGAGACTTTGTATTCGGCCGCGAGCTCGTGCAGCGTGGCCGCGTCCTTCTCGCGCAACCAGCGCGTCTCGATGATGCGACGGCTGCGCGCATCGAGGGTGGCGAGAGCCTGCGCCAGGCCTTGCGCGCGCAGGCGCTCGCTTTCGTCCTGCTCGAGCTGCTGCGCGGGCTCGGCCCGCGGATCCGCGAGGTACTGGGCCGGCGCGTAGGCATCCTCGTCGTCCTCGTCGGCCTCGAAGGAGATTTCCTGGCCCGCGAGCCGGGTCTCCATCTCGACGACTTCCTCGGGCTTGACCCGGAGTTCTCGGGCGACGCGCTTCACGTCGTCGCTGGTCAGCGGCGCGAGCCCCGGCCTCATGGAACGCAGATTGAAGAACAGCTTCCTCTGCGCCTTGGTGGTGGCGACCTTCACCAACCGCCAGTTGCGCAGGATGTACTCGTGGATTTCCGCCTTGATCCAGTGGATGGCGAACGACACCAGGCGCACGCCGCGCGTGGGATCGAAGCGCTTCACCGCCTTCATCAGCCCGACGTTGCCCTCCTGGATGAGGTCCGCATGGGGCAGCCCGTAGCCGAGATAGCCGCGCGCGACGGCGACCACCAGGCGCAAGTGAGACAGCACCAAGCCGCGAGCCGCCTCAAGGTCTTCGTCGTTGCGGTAACGGCGCGCGAGAGACTGCTCCTCCTCGACGCTCAGGATCGGAAAGCGATTGACCGTCTGGATGTAGGTCTCCAAGCTCCCCGCGGCCATCGGTACGGGGACCGCCACCGGCAAAGTCGCTGTCGCTCGCATGTAAATTTCTCCTTGCGCGAATTTTAGCACTCACGCGATTAGAGTGCTAAGGACGCCTCGAGTTCCCACGCGTGCCGAGCAGGGATCTCCTATTTCGGCTGTATATCACGTAAGTATCTGCTTACTGACAAGTATGCGCCCAGCCACCCGAGGCCGGCGGCGAGCAGGCCGACCGCGAGCGCGTCGCCAGGGGTGAGAAACGCAAAGCGAAAGTTCGTCCCGTACGTGGCAGCGAGCGCCACGACCTGGACGTTGAGCAGCGCCAGACCGGCCCAGACGATGGCGAGGGCAAGCAGCCCGCCGCCCAAGCCCTGCAACAGGCCGAGGTAGAAGAACGGACGACGAATGAAGGCGTCGGTCGCGCCGATCAGCTTCGACACCTCGATCTCATCGCGCTGCGTGAGGATCTGGAGCCTGATCGTATTGAAGGTCACGGCGATCAGGCCCGAGGCAAGAAGCGCCGCGAGCAGCAGCACCGCGAGCCGCCCGAGGCGCGCCAGCGCCGCGAGCCGGCGCGCCCAGCCGGCATCGGCCTGCACGTGCTCGACGGCCGGCTCGCGCCGCAGATCGGCCGCGAGTGCGTCGATCGCCTGCGGGCCTGGGTCGCGCGAACGCAGCACGACGGCGTCGGGCAGCGGATTGCGCTCCAGAGCGGCGATTACATCGGACAGGCCCGCCACCGCGCCGAGGTCCTTCAGCGCCTGCTCGCGCGGCACGAAGCGCAGCGCCGCGACGCGCGGGTCGGCTTTGATGCGTGCCGCCAGGGTCTCGGCGTCGGTGCGTTTCACGTCGCTGCGCAGGAACACCGAGAGCTGCGGATCGAGCGCCACGCGGCCGGTCAACGCGCGCATGCCCTCGAGAAGCGCATAGCCGCCGGCGGGCAGCGCGAGCGCCACGCCGATCACCAGCGCGCTCACGATGCCCGTCGCCCTTTGCGCCGCAAGCTTGCCCAGCGCGGCCGCAAAGGCTCGGCGATGCTGGCGCAGCCAGGCTCTCATGCGCCGGGCGCGGCGCCGTCCAGGCGCCCGCCGGTGAGCCGCAGCACGCGCCGCCCGAAGCGCCTCACCAGGGCCTGGTCGTGCGTGGCGATCAGCACCGTGACGCCGACCTGGTGAAACGCGAGGAAGATCTCGAGGATGCGCAACGCCGATTCCTCGTCCAGGTTTGCGGTTGGCTCGTCGGCGATCAGCAGCGTAGGCCGGTTGACCACCGCACGCGCGATGGCTACGCGCTGCTGCTCGCCGCCGGAGAGCTGAATGGGATTCGCCTTCTCGCGCGCAAGCAGCCCCACCTTGTCGAGCGCGGCGCGGGCGCGCTTCGCGGCTTCCCTTGGGGCGAGCCCGGAAAACGACAGCGGCAACATGACGTTGTCGTACACGCTGCGGTCATAGAGCAGCTTCTGATCCTGGAACACCAGTCCCAGACGGCGCCGCAGATAGGGGATCGCCGTCGGCTTGAGCGCGCCGACATTTTGTCCATTGACGACCACCGAGCCGGCGCTCGGACGTTCGATCGCCGGGATCAGCTTGAGCAGCGTCGACTTGCCAGCGCCTGAAGGCCCCGTCAGGAAGGCCAGCTCGCCGGCGTCGACGAGGAACGAGACGTCCTTCAGGACTTCCTGTCCGCCGGGGTAGCGTTTCGAGACGCGCGAAAAACTAATCAAACAATGCCTCGACGAAATCGCGGGCGACGAACGGGCGCAGATCGTCGATCCCCTCGCCGATGCCGACGAACAGCAGCGGCACCGGCCGCTGCCGCGCGATCGCCGCCACCACGCCGCCCTTCGCCGAGCCGTCGAGCTTGGTCAGCACGAGCCCGGTGAGGCCGAGCGCGTCGTCGAACGCTTTGACCTGCGCCAGCGCGTTCTGGCCGGTGTTGGCGTCGAGCACCAGCAATATCTCGTGCGGTGCGCCTTCGAGCGCCTTGGCGAGCACTCGCTTCACCTTGCGGATCTCCTCCATCAGGTGAAGCTGCGTCGGTAGCCGCCCGGCCGTGTCCGCGAGCAGCACGTCGATGTTTCGGGCACGCGCTGCGCTCACGGCGTCGAACACCACCGCGCCGGGGTCGCCGGACTGCTGGGAAATTACGGTGACGCCGTTCCTTTCGCCCCAGGCCTGCAACTGCTCGCGCGCCGCCGCCCGATAGGTGTCGCCCGCCGCGAGCAGCACGCTGTGGCCCTGTCCCTGCAGCCATTTCGCCAACTTGCCGATGGAGGTGGTCTTGCCCGAGCCGTTGACACCCGCGATCATGATCACGTAGGGGCGCGCGCGCGACACTTCGAGCGCGCGCTCGAGCGGCGCCACCAGCTCGAGCAGCGCCTCTTTCAGCGCAGCGGTGAGCGCCGCGCCGTCCTCGATACGCTCTTTGCGCGCGCGTTCGCGCAGCCGATCGATCAGCGCGTGCGTCGCCTCGACGCCGCAGTCCGCGGTCAGCAAGGCTGTTTCGAGGGCCTCGAACAGCGCCTCGTCGACCTTGCGTCGGCCGAGCAGCGCGCCCAGCCCGCCGCCGAGCGCACCGCGCGTGCGCGCCAAGCCCGCCTTGAGGCGGGCGCGCCAGGAAGCCGAATCGTCGGAAGATTTTTTCGCGAGGCCGAACACGCTGGTGGCGGCGCAAAAGCCGCTAAGATTAGCGCTCGATTCTATCAAACGAGGTTTCCGTGCCCGCAGGGTCGCGCCGCGCGAGCCGCACGCCAGGGGGACGGGTGCGCATCGTGGGCGGCGCCTGGCGCAGCCGGTTGATCGGCGTGCCTGCGAACCCCGATTTACGGCCCACGCCGGACCGGGTGCGCGAGACGTTGTTCAACTGGCTCGGCCAGGACCTGTCGGGGCAGGCGTGTCTCGATCTTTTTGCGGGCAGCGGGGCGCTCGGCTTCGAGGCCGCGTCGCGCGGCGCCGCGTGCGTGGTGATGGTGGAACGCGATCGCGACGCCCTCGCGAACCTGCGCGCCAGCCGCGATGCCCTCGCCGCGGACCGCGTGGAGATCGTGCCCGACGATGCGTTCGCGTATTTGGCGCACACCAGGCAGCGCTTCGACGTCGTGTTCCTCGATCCGCCATTCAGGCAGAATGCGCTGCCCGCCGCGCTCGCTGCGCTCCCCCCGCATCTGAATCCGGGGGCCCGGGTGTATGTCGAGTCCGCGCGGCCGCTGCAGCCGCCGCCGCCATGGGGCGAGCTGCGACGCAAGCGCGCCGGGCAGGTAAGCTATCAGCTGCTGCAATGGAGCAACGATGATCCGAGCCGTCTATCCGGGAACGTTTGACCCGCTCACGCGCGGGCACGAGGATCTGATCCGCCGGGCGAGCACGCTGTTCAGCGGGGTGATCGTCGGCGTCGCCGATAGCCGGGCGAAGCGTCCGTTTTTCACGCCTAACGAGCGCGTCGACATGGCGCGGGAAGTGCTGGCCGACGTCAAGAACGTCGAGGTGGTCGGCTTCGCGGGTCTGCTGATCGACTTCATCCGCGAGCACCAGGCGCGCGTGATCCTGCGCGGACTGCGCGCGGTGTCCGACTTCGAGTACGAGTTCCAGCTCGCCGGCATGAACCGCAACCTCTACCCCGACGTCGAGACGATCTTCCTCACGCCCTCGGAGCAGCACATGTTCATTTCGGCAACGCTGGTGCGCGAAATCGCCGTTCTGGGCGGCGACGTATCGAAATTCGTGCACCCGCTGGTGCGTGGCAGGCTCGCCGAAAAAGTCCGGGCGCTGGGCGGCTGACGACGGGCTAACGCTGGCAGCCGGGGCAGTAGAAGGTGGAGCGCTGACCCTGCAGCACGCGCCGGATCGTCGCGCCGCAGCGCGGGCACGGCCGGCCCGCGCGGTCGTATACCCGGTAGCGCTGCTGAAAATCGCCGGGATGGCCGTCGCTTCCCACGAAATCGCGCAAGGTCGAGCCTCCGGCGCGGATCGCGGCGCGCAGCGTCTGCTTGATCGACGCGGCGAGCCTCGAGCACCGCTCGAGCGACAGGCGGCGGGCAGGGGTGCGTGGATCAATCGCCGCGCGGAACAGGCTTTCGTTGGCGTAGATGTTCCCGATGCCGACGATGCGCCGCCCATCCATCAGGAACTGCTTGATCGATGCGCGGCGTCCGCGCGTAAGGGCGTGCAGCCGCCGGCCGTCGAGGGCGCGCGACAGCGGCTCGAGACCGAGGTGGCGCAGCAACGGGTGCGCGTCGACGCTCCCCCGGGCCCACAGCACCGCGCCGAATCGGCGCGGGTCGCGCAGCCTGAGCAGCGTGTCGCCGAGCAGCAGGTCGAAGTGATCGTGCTTTTGCGGTGGCGTATCGATCGGCAGCAGGCGCAGGCTGCCCGACATGCCAAGGTGGACAATCAGATGACCGGTGCCGCAATCGAGCAGCAGATACTTGCCCCGGCGCCGAACGCCGCGCACGGCGCGGCCCGCCAGGCTCTTCGGCAGCGAGGCCGGAACTCGCCAGCGCAGCCTCGGCTCGCGCACCGCGACTCCGGAGATGACGCTGCCGGTGACGCGCGCAGCGATGCCGCGCAAGGTGACCTCGACTTCGGGCAACTCGGGCACGTGAACTTGGCCTACGAAAAGGGGTCCATTCAGGGCCGCGTCCCACGCCGGTAGCGCGGCTTGTGCGGGGCACCAAATATACCTAAGATGAGGTCGAATTGGGTTCTCGCCGATGGCGCGCTCGTGCCGCCGCAAGGCCCAGAGGAAGGAAGATGGTCGCATTGTCCCCTTTTGCACGACGCGCTGTCCTCGCGACGCTGATTGCCCTGGCAGGGACGGACGCGCTCGCGCAGGCCGATGACGGCGCGGCCGCCGATCAACCGGCGCCGGGCGCCTCGGCACCTGAGGCTCGGGACCGCTTGCCCAAGGAGGAGCTGAGCGAGCAGGTGCTCTACGAGCTGTTGCTGGGCGAGATCGCGGCGCAACGCGGCCACGAGCAAATCGCTGCGCAGACCTATCTCGATCTCGCGAAACGCACGCGCGATCCGCGCATCGCGCGGCGCGCGGTAGAGATGGCGAACTACGCCCGCATGCCCGAGCTCGCCCTCGAGGCGGCGAAGCTGTGGCACGAAACCGATCCTGACTCGACCGCAGCGCTGCAGATGGTGACCGTGTTCCTGGTGAGTGGGCGGCGCGTCGACGAAGCCGAGCCTTACCTCGAGAAGCTGCTCGCCTCGAAGGGCGCGAGCGCCGAGAACGGTTTCATGCAGCTCAACCGGCTGCTGGCCGGAAATCCCGACAAGGCCGCCAATCTGCGCGTCGTGCGCAAGCTCGCCAAGCAATATCCGGATCTGCCGCACGCGCACTTCGCGGTGTCGCAGGCGGCGCTGCTGGCGAACGACGAGGCGCTCGCCTTGACCGAGATTCGGCGCGCGTCGGAGCTGCGCCCGGATTGGGACATCGCC
>Ga0316628_100000163_pt1 | contig 41831 bp, 38 predicted proteins | sample OWC_Aug_M2_C1_D5_FD_207648 | JGI IMG/M metagenome (GOLD analysis project Ga0316628, IMG submission 207648) | Wetland soil microbial communities from Old Woman Creek delta, Ohio, United States - OWC_Aug_M2_C1_D5_C | ecosystem: Environmental > Terrestrial > Soil > Wetlands | place: USA: Ohio...
ATTACTATGCCTTGTTCTGGACCCGGCAAAAAATGAACCTCGCCTCGGCCATGGACGCGGCACAATCCGCCGTACGGCTTATCCCGGACGATGCGGAGGCCTGGGCCTGCCTGGCCGACCTCCTCCAGCTCGACGGCAAGAAGGAAGAGGCCTTGAAGGCGATGGAAAAGGCCATCCGCTTGGCCAAGTCGAAGGAGGAAAGCGAGCGGTTTGAACGGCGAAAGGCGGAGATATCGGGAGTCGGTAAAAAAGGCGGTTAGACTGGAAGTCGCCGGTTTCGGGTCGTCCGCCGGCCCCGTTTTTTATTTCGCCCGAGGATCCCGCTTCTTGATCAGGGACAAGGCCGCCTCCTTGTCCGCATCGCGTCCCGAAAGATAGTCGTCGATGGTCGGTTCGATCGCGACGTCGGGCGATACGCCGTGGAACCGGAGTTGGTTTTTGACGGCCGCGGTGAACGTCATCCGGGCGACGAATAGGCGCAGCCGGGTGTTCTCCAGGATAAACTCCCTTGCGGCGTCGTTGCATTCGTAGGTTCCGCCCGTCGGCGTGCCGATGAGCGTTCCGATGGCATGTTCCTTGAACAGGGCGACTAGATGTCCGGTCGAGGAGAAGCAGCCGGCGTTGATCAGGACGTACAGCTTCCCTTCGAAGGCGTTCTCGGCCCGGGGGATGGGTCCGGCAAGCCGGGCATAGCCGCCCGGATATTCCCGGGCGAAATAGGGCACCGGCTTCGGTTCCAGGTAGCCGAGAAGCGGCGTCGTGCAGAAGGGATCGCCGCCGGCGTTATTCCGGAGATCGAGGATCAGGCTTTTTATCCCGGTCTTACGGATCCGGGCGAACGAATCGTCGAGAAAGGATTCGAATCTCTCGACGGACTGGTAATAAGCGAAGCTCCGGATGGTCAGGACGGCCGTGTCCGCCGGATCGCTCAGGATCTCGAAATCAAGATTCGGATCGCCCGTCGAGGTGGACCGGGTCCTCGCGAACGCGTCGGCCGGAAGTCCCGCGAACGTCGCCGGCCGAAGGCGGAAGGCCGCTTCTTTCATTTCCTTCGGAGCCCAGGTCTCGACGACGAATTCCTGCGGAAACCCGTAGCGGTGGGCATAGAGCCAGGGAAAGGCCGCGGTGACCCGCACAATGACGTTGCCGGGGTTGTTACCATCGCTGGACACCAGGGATTTGAGACTGGAAATGATCCCCGACGACGCGATCCCGTTGATTCTCAGGATTTCGTTTCCCGCGGGGACGGGTCCGCCGACGACGTACAATCGACCGCGGAAAATGCGGACGGCGAGAGGAAAAAATCGGTCCGGGGCGGAAGCCCAGTATTCCATGGGGGTCGACAGCCGGGTATGCCCGCAGGCGACGGCGGCGACGAGGGGGGCGGCGATCACATAAAACTCGCCCAAGGTCATCGGCCGGTCGATCAAGCCGCGCTGCTTTTCAACCAACGTTTCGAACGACTGCCGGTCGGTGAAGGCGAAAACCGCCGGATGGTTCTTTTCCAGGGTTTCACGGATTTGTAGAAGATCCGCCCGGAGTTGGTCGGCCGTGAACAACGGCGGAGACTTCTGGGCCGCCGGGGCGGCCGGAACAATCACAAGGATGAGGATAAGAAAGGCGAAGGATTTTATTCTCATGGAGGCAAGCCCTGGACACGTCAGGGATATTTAATCCAAAATTCCCGAAATATGCCAGAATTTCTTTTCCGGAAGCGGTTTTTTATCTTCGAGAAAGATCCGGGGCGATTCCCCGGCGATGGCCGGGGTGTCCCGATTCTGATATAATCCCGCCGAGAAATCCCATGTGCGGCGTCATCGGAATCTGGGCCAACGGACAAGTGTTTCGCGATCTCTACCAGGGCCTTCTGGCCATCCAGCACCGGGGCCAGGATTCGGCCGGAATAACCACGTATGACGACCGGTTCCATACCAAAAAGGGAAACGGCCTCGTCCGCGACATCTTCAGCGCCGTCCATGCCGAGCGCCTGTCCGGCAAAATCGGGATCGGCCACACCCGTTATCCGACGATCGGCGGCGGCCGGGGCGAGGCCGCCCAGCCGTTCCAGCTGAACGCTCCCTATGGGATCATCATGGCCCACAACGGGAACGTCGTGAACTACGCCGCCTTGAAAAAGCACCTGGCCGAAAAGCACCGCCGGATGCTTAACTCCGACAACGACGTCGAAAGCATCCTCAATATCTTCGCCGTCGCCCTCGAAAGCCAGAATGCGGAGGAGCTGACTCCGGACGTCATCTTCCAGGCCGTCGCCTCAGTCTACCGCCAGGTTATCGGAAGCTACTCCGTGGTCGCTTATATCGCCGGGCAGGGGATGGTCGCTTTCCGCGATCCCTACGGCATCAAGCCGCTCGCCTGGGGCCAGCGCCGCGACGGGATCGTTCCCTCCTATGCCATCGCGTCCGAAAGCGTCTCCCTGAACATCATGAATTTCAGCGAAATCCGGGACGTTTCCCCCGGGTCGGCGATCTTCATCGACCGCAATCGCGATATCCACATGCGGCGGATCTCGGTCAGACCGCATTCCCCCTGCCTCTTTGAATGGGTCTATTTCGCCCGGCCCGATTCGATCATCGACGGCGTCAATGTCTACCGGGCCCGGGTCCATATGGGCGAGCTCCTGGCCGAGGAAATCCGCAAGACCGGCCTGCCTATCGATGTCGTCGTCCCCATCCCCGATTCGGCCCGAGACGCGGCCATCGAAATCGCCCGCAAGCTCAATTTGAAATACCGCGAGGCCCTGGTCAAGAACCGCTACATCGGCCGGACGTTCATCATGCCGGCCGACAATGACCGCCAGAGCACCGTCCGCTTCAAGCTCAATCCCATCGCCTCGGAATTCAAGGACCGGGACATCCTCCTGGTCGACGACAGCATCGTCCGGGGCAACACCTCGCGGGCCATTGTCGGCCTCGTCCGGGACTGCGGGGCCCGGAACGTCTATTTCGCCTCGTGTTCTCCGCCCCTCCGCTACCCCTGCGTCTACGGAATCGACATGCAGACGCGGACGGAATTCGTAGCCCGGGACCGCGATTTCGAAGAGATCGCCAAAAGGATCGGGGCGGACAAGGTCATCTACCAGACCCAGGAAAACCTGATCAAGGCCGTCCAAATGGAAAATCCGAACCTCGGGCAGTTTTGCGCGGCCTGTTTCGACGGCGATTACGTCACCGGGGACGTGACGCCGGAGATGCTCAAGACGATTGAAGAGGAGCGCCGGAGCCTGCGGTCCGGCCAGATGGAGCTTCTAATCAAGTAAACCGATTCTCTCGGGAAGGCGGAGTCGCATGAACGTATTGATCACCGGAATCACGGGGTTTGCCGGGAGCCACCTGGCCGAGTACATCCTGGCCCATCATCCCGGCGTCAACGTCCACGGGATCGTCCGATGGCGGAGCCGGATGGACAACGTCGCTCACCTTGTCCGGGACCGGAAAATCGCCCTCCACGAGGCGGATCTCAAGGACATCGTCTCCCTCCGGAAAACGTTGGCCGAAGTCCGCCCCGACCGGATCTTCCATCTGGCCGCCCAGAGCTTCGTTCCGGCCTCCTGGAGGCTCCCGGCCGAAACCTTCATGATCAATGCCGTCGGACAGGTCAACCTGTTCGAGGCCGTCCTGGCCGAGAAGCTCGAGCCCCGGATCCAGATCGCCGGCTCGAGCGAGGAATACGGGATGGTCTATCCCGACGAAGTCCCAATGAAGGAAACCAACCCGCTCCGTCCCCTCAGCCCCTATGCCGTGAGCAAGGTCGCCCAGGATCTCCTGGGCTATCAGTACTGGCAGAGCTATCGTCTGCCCATCGTCCGGACCCGGGGCTTCAACCACACCGGGCCCCGGCGCGGCGACGTTTTCGTCACGTCCAACTTCGCCCGCCAGATCGCCCGGATCGAAAAGGGCCTGTCCGAGCCGGTGATCCGGGTCGGCAACCTCGAGGCCAAGCGCGATTTCACCGACGTCCGCGACACCGTCCGCGGCTACTGGCTGGCCCTGGAGAAGGGCGATCCCGGCGACGTGTACAACATCGGTTCGGGGGCGACGATTTCGATGAAGGCCATGCTCGATATGCTTCTCTCCCTGAGCCCGGCCAAGGTCGAGATCATGGTCGATCCCGATCGTCTCCGGCCGTCGGACGTTCAAATCCTTTTCGCCGACGTGACGAAATTCCGGGCCAAGACGGGCTGGGTTCCGACCATCCCCCTTCAGACGACCTTGAAAGACCTCCTCGATTACTGGCGGGCCCGCGTTTAAGCCGGATCCCGGCCCCGGAGACGCCCCATGCCCGCCTTGTCGAAACGCCCGCCCGAGCCGCTTCGCGTCTTCATCACCGGAGCGACGGGATTCGTCGGACGCCATCTGATCGCCCTCCTCGAGGCCGGGGAGAAACGGAAGAAAAGCGGCCGCGGACTCGTCATCACCGGCACGTGTTATCCCGAACGGCCCGAGGACTGCGCGGATCTCCGCGGCTCGTCTCCCGGACTCAAGCTCATTTCCCTCGACCTTCGCGAGGCCGGGGCCGTTTCGGCCGCGATCGCCGCGGCCCGGCCCGATTGGATCTTCCATCTGGCGGCGATTTCCCAGGTCAAAGCGTCCTGGGACAAGCGGAAGGAAACGATCGAAACCAACATCCTGGGGACGTTCAATCTCTTCGAAGCCGTCCGGCTTGAGGCTCCGTCCGCCCGGATTCTCTTCGTCAGCTCCTCCGACGTCTACGGCAAACAGGGCCCCGAAAAGATGCCGCTCCGGGAGACCTCCCGGACCGGCGCCGCCAGCCCCTACGGCTTCACCAAGCTCGCGGGCGAAGCTCTGGCCGGGTTCTATATCCGGAGCGAGAAGCTTTCGATCGTCATCGCCCGGCCCTTCACCCACACCGGTCCCGGCCAGAGCCCGGATTTCGTCTGTTCGGACTGGGCTCGCCAGATCGCGGCGATCGAGGCGGCGGGGGACCGGGCCGGAAGCGGCCGGAAGGCGAAGCGCCCGACCCTGAAAGTCGGCAATCTCTCGGTCCGGCGCGACTACACCGACGTCCGGGATATCGTCCGGGCCTATGCCCTTCTTATCGAAAAAGGGAAGACGGGCGAGGCCTATAACATCTCCTCCGGGAAATCCCCCTCGCTTCGGGTCATCCTCCGGACGCTGCTTGCGAAGTCGAAGGCGGACATCTCCGTCGAGGTCGATCCAAGCCGGTGCCGCAAGGCGGACATCCCGCTTTTGGCCGGAAGTCATGCCAAGATCACGAAGGAAACCGGATGGCGGCCCCGCTTCGTCCTGGAGACGACGCTTTCCGACCTGCTCGAGGAATGGCGGGCGAAAGGCGGGGAAAACCGGCCCCCGGTCTCCATGGCCCGGGCCGGAAAACCGCATGTCCTCGTCACCGGCGGGGCCGGGTATATCGGGTCCCTGCTGGTCGAGGAGCTGCTCCGGTCGGGCCGCCGGGTGACCGTGCTCGATGCGCTCGTTCACGGCGGGAATTCCCTCCTGGCCTATCTTCCCCATCCTGGCTTCGCCTTTCACCGGGCGGACGTCTGCGACCGGGAGGCGATCCGGCCGTATTTCGCCGGCGTCGACGCGGTCGTCCATCTGGCCGCGATCGTCGGTTACCCGGCCTGCGACAAGGCCGGCCGCGAGGCCTCGTTCTGCTGCAACGTCGAAGGGACGAGGAACGTCTTCGAGGCGGCCGAACAGGCCGGGGCCGAGCGGTTCCTCTTCGCCTCGTCCTACAGCAATTACGGGCGGGCTCCCGACGGCCTCCCCGTGACGGAGGAATCTCCGCTGTATCCCCAATCGATTTACGCCGAGACGAAAATCGAGGCCGAGCGGTACCTGGCCGGCCGGGCGGCCGATTCCAGGACCGCCCCGATCCTCTTCCGCTTCGCGACCCTTTTCGGGCCCTCGCCCCGGACGCGGTTCGACCTCATCATCAACCAGTTCGTCTGGGAGGCGGTGATCGAGAAGAAGCTGGCCGTCTACCAGGCCGGGTTCAACCGGTCCTTCGTCCACATCCGGGACGTCATCCGGGCCCTGATGACCGCCCTGGACGCCCCGGTGGACGCGCTGCGCGGGCAGATTTTCAACGTCGGGTCGAACTCGGCTAATTACACGAAAGCCGAAATCGCCGGGCTGATCGCCAGATTCGCCCCGCCCTTCGCCCTGACCCATCCCGATTTGAATTTCGACGGGGACATGCGGGATATCCGCGTCGCCTTTGACAAAGTGGAGCGGGTCCTGGGCTGGAAGGCCCGGATTTCGGTCGAGGACGGCATCCGGGAGCTGGTCGAGGCGATCTCCTCGGGTTTTTTGAAGAAATAGGGCTCAACGGCCCTCGAGGGCGGCCAGAAGCTCCTCGGGGGCGCAGGTCGCCGTCCCGATCTTTCCGACGACGACGCCCGCGGCGGCGTTGGCCATGACCGCGGCTTCCTTGATCGTCAGCCCGCCGAGAAGGGCCAGGGCGGCGGTGGCGATGACCGTGTCGCCGGCGCCGGTCACGTCGAAGACTTCGCGGGCGATGGTCGGGATATGGACGGGTTTCTTGCCCCGCTCAAATATCGACATGCCCTGCTCGCCCCGCTTCAGGATCAGGTAGAGGCAGGAGATCATCTCCATGATTTCCCGGCCGGCCTGTTCGACCTCGGCCTCCGTCCGGCAGGGGTGGCGGACGACCCGCTCGGCTTCATGGTGGTTGGGGGAGATGAACGTCACAGGGGAATAAAAGCCGAAATTTTCGACTTTGGGATCGACAAAGACCGGGATCCCGGCTTCGGCGGCGTGGGCCAGCACCCGGGTCATCATCGACTTGGTCACGATGCCCTTGTTGTAATCCGAGACGACGATCCCGGCGTATTTTTCCTTCTTCACGAAGCGGACGATCCGGTCCTCCATCTCCGGGGGGATGGCCTGTTTTTTCTCCTGGTCCACCCGGACGACCTGCTGGTGCTGGGCGATGATCCGGGTTTTGACCGTCGTCGGGCGCTCGGGATCGAGGAAGATGCCCCGGCCGTCGGGGACGTTTCTCTTGATCCAACGCCCTTCCCCGTCGTCGCCGACGACGCCGACCAGCAGCGGGGCGGCCTGGAGGGCCTGGAGATTGTGGGCGACGTTGCCCGCGCCGCCCAAGGCGGTGGTGCTTTTCTGGACTTCGACGACCGGGACCGGGGCTTCCGGGGAAATCCGGGAGACGCTGCCCCAGATGTATTTGTCGAGCATCAGGTCGCCGAGGACAAGCACCCGGCGGCGGCGGAATCCGTGAATCGCCCGGCGGGCCTTGGGGAGGGAGAGCTTGATCGTCGTCATGGGACATCCTTTCGAACGATAATGGGGTTGCTGAGAATCCAGGGAACGTCGCGGCGGAGCGGGGTTCGTTCGCGAAGATAGACTTCGATCCGGTAAACGCCCGGCTCACGGGCTTCGACCTCGAGGTTCGTTCCCGTGATCGAGGCGATCACCGCGCCGTTGCGGAGCAGGCGCGTTTCATGGGCGAAGGAATACGGCGTGCGGGCCCGCAGGATCGTGGGGCCGGGGAGACCGCGCAACATCCAAAAGCGGAAGCCGGACGGATCGGCCGCCCCGTCGATGGCGCTGTAGAACCATCCTTGGCGGAGAGATTCGAGAATGGCGGCCGAGGCCTCGGGAAAATCGACAGGCGCGAGCGAACCGAGCTGGACGTGAAGGTTCAGGACGCTCAAGCCTGTTTCGTAGAACAAGCGATGGGCGTCGACGCCGTAAAAGCCGTTGATCGACCGGCCGGTTGATTCCAGGAGCTGGTCCCACTTCCGGGTTGTCTCCACGGGGGCGTCCAGGATTTTAAGCAGCGCCGCCTCGGGCTTGACCAGGAGGATCGGAGCGCACAAGGCGGTCAGGACCCAGCCCCGCCGCAGGTCGCCGTCGACGTTCATGATTTCGATCCCGTCAAATTCCGTTTGATCGCCCCAGGACCAGCGCGTTTTGGAATAGGGGTGGGCGACCACGGAGAATCCTCCGAGCGACTTCACTTCGCGGACGGCCAGGTCGGCGTTCTGGGAGAACGGCTTGGGGGGGCGGGCAAATCCCAGGGCGACGAGATGGCCGCGGCTGGAGGAGATTTCCGTCCCGGCGATGACCATGACCCGGCCGATTTTGCCCTGGGCATCCAGCGAGGGAAGGTTCGGGGCGCCGTGATCGGTAACGATGATGAAATCCAGGCCGGCCCGTTCCGCGGCGGCCGCAACCTCTTCGACGGATTTTGCCCCATCGGAATGGCGGGTGTGCATGTGGTAGGCGCCGCGGAGCTCGACCGGCTCGTAACTGCTCTCGTCGTAAGCCGCTCCCGGGGTTCCGGGCGGACCGATCTCCGCTCGGGCGATCTCCGGCGGCGTTACGTATTTTTTATACGAGACGATCTGGATGATCAGCCAGGCGGCGTAAGCCGCGGCGACGAAGGCGAAAACCATGCGGACCGCATGGCGCGGTTTCTTTCCGGCCGCCGGCGCCGGGCCTTCGTCTTCAGGCGGCGTGATTCGGGCCATGGGCTTCCCGTTCGAGGCGATGGGCGGCAAAGGGGAGGGCGGTCAGGACCAGCAGCAGCTGGGCGATTTCGGAATCGCCGAAATTGTATTCGAAGAATCCCGCGAAAAAAAACGCCGCGAGCATGGCCAGGGTCCCCGCGGCGACCTTCCGGCGCAAGAGGGCTTCGGGAGGAGCGGCGGAATCCCGGGGCGGTCGACAAAGCGGCCAGGTCCCGATGGCGGCCAGGACGAGAAAGGCCAGCCAGGCCAGGAGGGTGACGATCCCGCGCTCGGCCGCGATCTGGACGGCGTTGCTGTGGAGGTGGACGTTGTGGATGGCGTACTCGCCCAAGCCGTATTTCGAGTCCTGAAAAACCATATCCACGGTGTCCGGGCCGGTTCCCAGAAGAGGGTAATCGCCGATGATCTTCAGGCCGGCCTTGAAATATTGGACGCGGGCGATATTGGAATTGTCTCGCAGGGTGAAGATGCTCAAGGCCCGATCGCGGATCGATTTCGGCGCGGCGACCAATCCCAGGACGGCGATCACCGGGAGAACGATCAAGGCTTTGGGCTTCCAGAGAAAAATGGCGACGACCAGGGCCGCCCCGATTCCGATCCAGGCCCCCCGGGCATAGGTCAGCACGTTAGCCGCCGCGGCGATCACCAGGGCCGTTCCCCACACGATTCTTTCGGTCGTGAATAATCCGCGCCCGCCGGCTCCGGCCGGCGATTTCGCGCGGCGCGCAAATCCGGCAAAAAGAATTCCGAGGGCGAAGGCGATGAACAGGGCCGTGATCCCAGCCTCGGTCATGTAGTGGCCCATGAACGACTTAATGCGCCAGATGTCCACGTTCGGATCGCGGGGGACAAGGACCCTGTAACCGACGGCATAAAGGCCATTCGCGGCGGCCGAAAGAACGAACGCGCCGAGAAGGAGGACGAGGTCCTCCCGGCGCCGGATCGCGGCCAGGACGATCGGCACGGCCAGAATCAGCAGGAGCTCCCGCGAATCCCAGAAGCTCATTTTCGGGTTGACCGAGGCGGCCGAAGAGACGAGGGAGAGGGCGGCATACGCGGCCAGGGCCCAGAAAAACTTCGGGGTTTCGAACCTGCGTTTTTTAAGGATGAGGAGGATAATCCAGGCGGCCAGGGCGATAGCCAGGAATCCTTCGGCCAGGCTGATGGAGATCAGGGAAAACAGGACAGAGGCGGCGAGAGCGCAGATCAGGACCAGGTCGGCGGCCGTCCGTCCGGCAAGAAATCGGCTGAGAAAGGACTTCATGACCTGGGAGTATACCATTTATTTTCAGCGGATTAAACGCCTTCCCAAGGAGGTTCTCTTCCATTTAGCGCGGGTATAGAGAAGATGATGACCTCCGCTCACTCGTCCGGTTCTCCTAAGCTTTGCGCAGGCCCTGGGTCGACCTTGTCGACAAGGGTACGGCCTTTCTCGATTGGTCTGGCCCGGGCTTTGACGGGTTCTCGCACTGGGTCGGCCTTGCCGACAAGTGTTGGCTCCGATGGAACTCGCCCTCATCCCCTTCATCTAACGGCCGTCTGAGAGAGGGCTCGAACATCATCGTTCGGCATGCGTTTTGGCTAGTACTCGGTCGGCCTTGCCGACAAGTGCCGGCTTCTTCCGAGCCGGCTTTCCAATCAGGGCATCGAGAAAGTCCTAAACCGGACAATGTTCGCTCCGGCCATCATCCTCTCTCCTATTTATCCCCTCGCAAAATGGAGAGGCTCCCCCGTGGGATTATCGGGGAAGAAACGGGCGGGCGGCGGAGAAGACTTGCTCGGGCGTGATGGCCGTGAGACAACGGAAATCGTCGGTCACGCATTCATGCTGCCGGCAGGGCCGGCAATCCGGATGTGTTTCGAGAATTACGGTGTTGGCCGGGTTGAGGCCGGGCCGCCAGGGACCGAATACGGCCGGAAGTGTCGGGCCGAAATAGACGACGATCGGCGTGCCGGTGCTCGCGGCCAGATGCATCGGGCCGCTGTCGGGGCCGGCGAACAAGGACGCCCGGCCGATGAGTTCCCGGATTTCAACGAAGTTCAGGCGGCCGCAGAGGGGGAAAAACCGCCGGGACGCCAATCGTTCCGCGATCCGGGTTTCCCTCGGTCGGTCGCCCTCGCCGCCGATCGCGGCGACCGCCGTCCCCGGGATTTCAAGAAACCGGGCGGCGAGAGCGGCCGCGTTTTCCTCGCCCCAGTCGCGGAAGGCGTTCCCCGCCCCGATGTGGAGGACGATGAGAGGCAGCGGAATCCGTCCGTCCCGACCCGGGGCGATCTCCGCCGCCAGGGCGTCGACGCGGACGACCTCCTCGGGCCGGGCCGGGGGGAGGGAAAGAGCCGGAATGTCCTCTTTTGAGAAATCCAAGCCCAGGGCCCGGACGAGGCCGGCGTGGGTTTCGACGGAATGGAGGAGGGCCCCGGTTCCCCGGCGGGGGACGGTCTTATCGTAAAGGAAGCTTTTCGATTTGATGGCGTGGCCGATCTTGAGCCCGGCTCCCGAAAAAAGGGTGATCCATGAAGCCCGAGGGCCGCCGTGAAAGTCCAGGAGAACGTCGTACCGCTCTTTCCGGACGGCCTTGATCAGGCGGATGAAATCGGAACGATTCTGTTTGGCCGGAACGACGATGACCTTGTCGATTGCCGGATGGCCCTCGACCAAGCGGCGATAGGGCTCCTCGACGACATACGTCACGGACGCGTCGGGGAAACCGCGCTTGAGCAGGGCGACGGCGGGCGTCGTCAGAACGATATCGCCGAGCCGGCGAAAACGGAGGAGAAGGAAGGATCGGGGGTTCAATTCATCTTGTCTTTGACCGCCCGGCCGGGCTCGATCGTCGCTTCCTCGATCAGCATGACCGGGATGTCCTCCCGGATCGGGTAGACCCGATGGCATTGGACGCACTTGAGGCCCTTCTCGTCGGCCGTGACTTTGACTTCGGCTTTGCATTCCGGGCAGGCGAGCACTTCGAGAAGAAACGCATCCACGGCCATGGCGAACTCCTGTCGATTCGATCCGCTCTCCGTAGAATACCGCGTCGCCGGGATTCCGTCAATCCGATTGACATTGCCCGGAGCGTAGATTAAAAAAGGGCCGTGCGATTCGAATTCTTCGGCGGCTTCGACCCGGAGTATCCCCGGAACGCGGTCCTCCGCAAGGGCTTGGCCCGGCTCGGGGTCGAAACGGCCGTCTGCCGGTTCGGCGGCGATTTCAAATTCTGGGCCCGGTACCCGCTTCTTCTCCTGGACGCGGCCCGGCGGGGGCTTTGGCGTCCCGGCGGCGCGTCCCGGGGGCGGTGTCTTTTCCTCCCGGAATTCTGCGCCAAGGATGTTCCCCTGGGCAAGCTTCTCGCCGTTTTGAATTCCCGGCCGCTCATCTTCGATCCGCTGGCTGCCCGCTATGAGACGAAAATCATCGATTGGGGCCGGCTCCGCCCGTATACTCCCCAAGCCTGGTGGAATTTCCGGATCGACGCCCTGTCCTTCCGCCTGGCCGATCTCATCCTGGCCGATACGTCCGCCCATAAAAATTACTATTGCGAAACGTACGGAATCGATCCGGCCAAGGTTGAAGTGCTTCCCCTGGGCTATGACGATGACATTTTCAGCCCGACGCTCGGGTCGGAGGTTTTGCCTTCCGAGGGCAAGGAAAAGAACGGATTCCAGGTCCTGTTTTTCGGCTCGTTCCTGCCCTTGCACGGGGTCGAAGTCGTGACGGGTGCCGCCCGCCTCATCGAAGCCGCGGACCCCTCGATCCGCTTCCGTCTCATCGGCCAGGGCCGGACGATGGCCGAGGCCAAGGCGGCGTCCGCCGGGGCCGCAAACCTCGAGTTCATTCCCCGGATGCCGATTTCGGCCCTGGCCCGGTCGGTCGAAGCGGCCGACTTGTGCCTGGGGATCTTCGGCGCCACAGAGAAAGCCCGGCGGGTCGTTCCGCATAAGATTTTCCAGGCGATGGGCCTCGGACGCCCGGTCGTGACCCTCCGAACGCCCGCCGTCGAGGAATTTTTCACCCATGACGAGCATCTCGTTCTGTGCGACAAGCCGTCGGCCGAGGCTTTGGCCGAAACTCTCCTGGCCCTGGTCCGGGACGGCGCCCGCCGCGAACGGATCGCCCGGGCCGGACATGCCCTCGTCCGCGCGGAGTTCACGCCCGAGGCCGTCGCCCGGCGGCTCCTGCGGATCGCCGCGGCCAAGTTCGGCATGGCTTTCGCGCCCGAAAATCTGGTACATTGATACGGCCGATGTTCGAAGCGCATCCTCTCGAAATTCCGCCGTACCACGGCCTGGTCGCCGCCTCCCGCGACGTCCCGGCCTTGGCGGCGGTTTTAAGGGATTTCCCGGCGATTTGCGGCGCGCCCTCGGCCGAAATCCTCCAGGAGGGGCGGAACCGGATCACGGCGGTCCTTTGGCCGCCGGATGTCGATTCGGTCGTCAAGGTTTTCGGGGCCCGCGGCTTTCACAAGCTGAAAACCCTGGTTCTCCCGTCGAAAGGGATCCGGGCCTGGCGCGGGGCGGTCGACTTGATCGAAAACGGATTCGAAACCCCCCGACCGGTCGCCGTCTTCGAGCGGCGCCGGAGGGGGATCGCCGTCGAGAGCGTCTTCGTCGCGGAGCGCGTCCGCGACGGGCGGGAAATCCGGGAGTTGTTCCGGACCGGGCCGGAGGCGATCCTCCCGGGCTTGATTGACGCCCTGGCCCCCGTCCTCGAAAGGCTCCACCGGGCCGGGTTGGTCCATCGCGATCTTTCGGACGGAAACATCCTCGTCCTTGATGCGGCCGGGGCGGCGTCCTCCGGATTCCGGTTCCTGTTTCTCGACACGAACCGCGTCCGGCGCCGTTCGCCGGGATGTTTCGGCCGGGCCCGGAATCTTGTCCGGCTGGGCGTCCCGCCCGGGCTCCGGACGCGATTCCTCGACCGGTACGCCGAAGCCGCCGGGCCGGGATTTCCCCGAAAACGGTTTGGATTCCATTACCGTTCGGCCAAGCGGACCTTCGAATTCTGGCTGGCGTTTAAAAAATCCCTCCGCCTCCGGGGCCTGGCCCGGAAGCTCGGGATCCAATGAGGCCCGAATGAGCTTCATGTTCGAATGGAACGAATACGCGGACCAGCCCCATAACGTCGCCCCCAGGTCCGAGCGGACGAAGCATCATCTCCGCCGCTGGCCGGGGTACCTGGCCCTCGTCGGGACGAACATCGGCTGGAGTCCGCGCCTCTTCCGGCGCTATCGGCAAAACCGCCGCCGGATGTTCCGCCGGCCGGTCGAGATCAAGCCGGAAATGTTCGGCTTGGCCGTTTCGCCGCGCTTCGGCCGGCCGGGGGAAACCGAGAGGGCGATCGACTTGCTCCGGGAAAGCGGCGTCCGCAAGACGCTTTTCCGGATTCCTTCCTGGGAGAAGGACCGGCTCGTCGAGTACGAGAATTTCGCCCTTCGTCTTCGGGAGGAACGATTCGAGGCGGCCGCGGCCCTCCTTCAACGGCGCGAGGATGTTCTCGCGCCGGAGGCGTGGCGGGGATTTCTCGAAGACGCCTTCCATCGGATCGGCCCCGTCTGTCCCTATTTTGAGGTCGGCCACGCCTGGAACAGGACCAAGTGGGGCGTCTGGGACCACGACGAATATCTCAAACTGGCCCGGGCCGCCTTTTCCGTCCGACGGCGCTCCGGAATCGATTCGATCAAGCTCGTCGGACCGGCGGTCATCGATTTCGAATTTCACCTTTATCCCCCCGTGCTCCGGGCCCTGGATTTCGACGTGATCAGCTCTCTCCTCTACGTCGACCGGGTCGGGGCTCCCGAAAACGCCCAATACGGATTCACGGCGGCGAAAAAAATCGCCTTGTTCCGGGCATATGCCGACGTCCTGTCGCGGATCTCCAAGCCCGCCTGGGTGACGGAATTCAATTGGCCCCTGGAAAACACGGGACGGTGGTCGCCCGCCTCGGGAAAACCCAATGTCGGCGAGGAAACCCAGGCCGATTATCTCGTCCGGTATTACGTGATCGCCCTGGCCTCGGGTTTGATCGACCGGGCCTATTGGTGGCAGCTGGCCGCTCCCGGATATGGTCTCGTGGACACCCGGGAATCGCCCTGGAGAAAAAGGCCGTCGTTTTCCGCCTTTTCCTTTCTGGTCTCGATGCTATCCGGCAGTACGTTCCTGGGCAAGGACGAGATGTCGCCGGAGGGCGCCGCGCTTCCGGCCGCCGAAATTTATCATTTCCGGAAAGACGGCGGGGAGTTCGCCCTGGCTTGGTCGGTCGGCGGACCGGTCCGCCGGACGTTCGGCCGGGCGCCGCGGGATGTCCTCACCCGCGACGGAAAGACGTCGGCCGTGGACCGCCACAGCGAGGTCGTTCATCTCGACGGGAGCCCCCGCTATGTCCTCTTTAAGTAAATTCACCCGGGACGGCGTGCGTGACTACGAACGGCGCCGGTATCGCGGCCTCGACCAGCGGCTTGTCCATTCTCGGGAGATGGCGCTGATCAAAAAGCTGGCCAGGGCGGCCGGGACCGCAGGATTGGCCCTCGATCTTCCCTGCGGGTACGGCCGATTCACGCCGTTCCTCCGGGGCCGGGGATTCGCGGCGATCGGGGCCGACCTGTCGGTCGAAATGGCCCGCCGGTCCGCGGAAAACGCGGCCGGGGCCGGTCCGGCTCCCGTTTATCGGGCGGTCGCTTCCGACGCGGCCCGTCTTCCTTTCCGGACCGGCGTCTTCGACCTTCTTCTTTCCATCCGGTTCTTCCACCACATCCATACCCCTGACGGCCGGGCGGCGATCCTCGGGGAATTCCGCCGGGTCACGTCCGGATATGCGGTCATTTCGTTCTACCGGATCAACGGCCTGCACGCCGTGCAGCGCCGCCTCCGGCGTCTCTTTGGAAAAAGCCGAACGAACATCAAAATGCTTGAACGCGGGGTCTTCGAGAAGGCCGCGGCCGCGGCGGGGTTCGAGGTCGTCAAGGTTGTTCCCCTGTTCCGGGGGATACACGCGTACCATCTGGCATTATTGAGAAGCCCGGCTTTTCAAAAGAGCCGTAATTAGAACTTATACTTGAAGCCAATCTTAAGCGAGATCCCCGATAGGTCAAGCTTGGCTTCCCGGGTTTTTTCCACGCCGCTTTCAGCCGGCCTTTTCCCCCGGATGAACACCAGGGAATAGGCGGTCTGGCTCGAGGTCCGGGCGTCGTAGGCGTACATCCGGCCTTCTTCGATATACGGATCGGCAAGGTCCTCGTCCTGGTAGGTGTCCGTTCCCGAAAACCCGGAAATGACGGCGTACCGGCCGCCCAGCTCGGCCGTCAGATCGAGCCCGGGGGCCAGAGCCAAGTCGATGCCGATTCCGCCGAGAAGGCCGGCCCCGGCGGCGCTGGCCTCCCCCCGCCAATCGCGGAGAACGTCCCCGTACGTGAACGTGTATTGGTAGTCCGCCCAGGCGAACGAATATCCGACGCCGGCCTTCAGGTAAAGAAAATCCAGCGGGTAATAAACGATCGCAAGGTGGATCGGAAGAGCGGAAAAACCCGGCTTGACGGTCAGCGTGGACGGGGTCAGCGCGTCCTCGCCGAATGTCAGAACGCTTTCCCGGGACGCTTTGAGATATTCGGCTCCGACGGCGATTTTAAGGCCGGGGGCGATCGTAAAGGCGACCTCGCCGCCGAATTGGATGCCGGCCCGAACGGGCGAAACGTCCTGGTCGGCGCTCTTATTGATCTGGGCGGCGTAATAGTCGGCCAAGCCCGCCGCGCCCGTGTTCAGGTCGCCGACGAACGTCAGTCCGCCGCCGCCCCAGACCGCCAGGGAAACGGAGCTTTCGGCGCCCGCCTCGGCCGGGATTTCGTTCGTCGCCTCGGCGGCCGCCGGCTTATCTTTAACCGGCGCGACGACTTCCGTTTTGGGGGGCGTAACCTTGGCCGCGGGTTTCGTTTCCGGAGCTTTCGCCACGGGCGGAACGACCTCGGCCGCCGGCGGCCCGGCCGCGGGGACCGCGTCCAGGGGAAGGACGAGACTTTCATGAACATAGCCGGAGACGTTCCCCGCGTCGTCCGGTTCCATCTTGATCAGGTACCATTCTCCGTCTTTCAGCTCGGCTTCGAGGATCGCCCCGGCGGGGAATTGCCGGATGATGTTGCTTCCGATGGACGGTTTGACCCGGATGTTGGCGACTTCGGCCGTGACCTTGAGCTTGATGACTTTCCCGGGATTCGCTTGCGGAGCGACGGGAGAAGCGAACGCGGCCGCCGCGATCGATCCGAGGCCCAGAAGAGCGAGGAAGAGGAAACGGACTTTTCGATGGCTCATGTCGCACCCCTGTCCGGAGATCGGAGTCAGTATATCACGATTGGCGTTCCGCAGCCTTAGAAGATCAGCTTGAGGCCGCAGGCGAGCTGGATGAACGACGGATCGATCGTGAGGTAAGACGTGTCCCGGTCGTACCGCCCGGCCGCTTCCGCGTCGAAATTGAAAGCGGGAATTTCTCCGAAAAGACCGTCCACGGTTGCCGGCGCCCAATGCCAGGAAAAGTTTTTTCTCCGGGAATAGTAATAGCGTCCTTCCACGGTCAGGGCCAGCGACGTCGAGAGGGGGATGTCCAGGCCGGCCGCGGCTGTCGCCCCGAAGGAAATCCAGGTCGTGTCGGCGACCGCGACCGGGATCACGAAGGCGTCGGCTTTTTCGTCCCGAAGCGCGGCCGCCCCGCCCCGGACTTCGGCGAAAACGGAGTTGAGGGAAAGCAGGGGGCCGGCGGCCAGATAGGCCCGGAGCCGCTTGGATCCCAGCCGGATGTCCATTTTATTGAAGATGCAGAGAAAGACCGGGACGGCGGTCAGCTCGCCTTCGCCTTGGAATGAAGCTGCGTACGACGCCGGGTTCAAGCCGGGGGCTTGATAGCGGAAGGCGTTGGCGCAGGTCAGCCCGCTCTTTAAATATCCGAAGCCGGCCTGGATGCCGACGCCGCTTCTCAGAAAGAAGGTCGCTCCGGCTCCGGCGAAGATGTCGGGCGCGGTTGTCGTCCGGATCCGGTTTTCGGCCGAGATCCTCGGCCCGCCGGAAATTCCGGCCTCTGAATAGTGAATGGTCGTCCATCGGGCGATCGATATCCCCAGGCCTCCGAAGACGGAGATTTCCACCCGCTCCCAGAGCTTCGGCGGGGTCAACGCCGCCGTTTTCGGGGCGATCTTCTCCCGGACGGGATCCTGCCCGGTGGGCTGGCCGTAGGCCCGCGGTCCGAGGGCCGTCCAGACGGCCAGGGCCGCGGCCGCCAGGTTGAGAAACCGCTGAGAATTTTCCATCGAACAGGCGTCTTTATATCATCTCCCGGGGCTTCAAGGCAATAAGCGCGGCTTGCCGAAGCGGGAGAAAAGTTGTACATTTTGAGCCGCAGGGAGGATTTCATGAGAAGAAAAATCGTTTCGGGGCTGGTTTTCGCCCTCATCGCCGTTGTGCTGGCGGGGACGTTTGCCGCCGCGGCCAAGGGGCCGAAGATCGTCTTCAAGACGGATAAATGGGATTTCGGGAAGATCAAGCAGGGCAAGGATGTGACTTATGAGTTCGTCTTCAAGAATGAAGGCGACCAGGACCTCCAGATCGGCAACGTGGAATCCACCTGCGGGTGCACGGCCGCCCTCGTTTCGAACAAGAAGGTCGCGCCGGGGGGGGCCGGGATCATCAAGGTGACGTTCAGCTCCGCCGGATACGCGGGAGAAGTGATCAAGTACGTGTATGTCGAATCGAACGACCCGTCGAACCGCCGGGCCCCGCTCCGGATCGAGGCCGCGATCGATGTTCCGCCGCAGCCGAAAATCGACCTGAACCGGTATATGTACGACCAGGGCTTGGTCATCGAGGGCGAATCGCTGGAAACCGAGATCGTCGTCATCAACCGCGGGGAGCTTGAGCTGAAATTCGAATGCACCCTGCCCGGAGCCGTCTTTGAGGCGAAGGGGAAACCCGCCGCGTTCCCGATCGCCGTCGCGCCCGGCAAGGAATCGGCCTTGACTGTGAAATTCCCCCTGGAGGGCCGGGTCGGCTTCATCCGGGAATTCATCCTGTTCAAGACCAATGACCCGCTGCGGACGACGATTTCGATGACGATCAGCGGCTACGTGGTCACCAAGCTCCAGCTGAAGCAGATCTTCGAAAAATATAAATCGATCATCAAGTGAGGTTCTGAGAAAAAAGCCGGCCCGGGGCGTCCCTTGAGACGCCATGCCGCTTTTTCGGGCCCTTCTCACGAATCCGGCCATCGCTCGGGGGCCGCTATCCCCCAAGGCCGCCTTTCTGGCCTTGAACATGGCCCTCGGCGACCGGATGAGATGGATCAAAAAGGTCCTGACCCTGTTCCCTGACCCTCTTGAGGCCTTCCGCGTCCCCATGGAAGACTGGCCGGCCATGGGCGTTCGCCCGTCTATCGCCGCGCGGCTGACCGAGCCGGGGCTTCTGGACCGGGCGGCGGAAGAATTTGACAGGTCCGTGGAGAAAGGATATTCTCTCTTGACTCTTGGGGATGTCGAATATCCATCCCTTCTCCGGGAAATATTCGATCCGCCCTGCGTCCTTTATTGTCTCGGGCGGGCGGACGTCCTCGGGAGACCGATGGTGGCCGTGGTCGGCTCGCGCCGTCCGACCCCTTACGGGCGGGGAATGGCCGAGCGGTTGGCCCGGGACCTGGCCGGGCGCGGAATCGTCGTGGCCAGCGGTTTGGCCCTCGGAATCGACGCCGCGGCCCATGTCGGCGCCCTCGAAGGAGGACGGACGGTGGCGGTTCTCGGGTCGGGACTCGATGTTCCGTACCCGAAGTCGAACCGGAAGCTCTTCGACCGGATCGCCGCCGACGGGGCCGTGATTTCCGAGTTTCCGCTGGGAACCGAGCCGCTGGCGATCCATTTTCCGAGGCGGAACCGGATCATCAGCGGCCTGGCGATGGCCCTGGTCGTGGTTGAAGCGGCCGAAAAAAGCGGTTCGCTGATTTCGGCCAATTTCGCCCTCGAGCAGGGACGGGAAGTTTGCGCCGTCCCGGGGAATGCGACGTCGGATCTGAGCCGCGGGACCAACGGCCTGATCAAGGCCGGGGCGAAGCTGGCCGCGTCCTGGGAGGACGTGGCCGAGGAGCTGCCGAGCCCTTTCCGGGAGAGCCTGTTGGCCCAACGGAAGGGAGAAACGGCGCCCCTGCCGCTGCTTTCGGCCGAGGAGGCGTCCGTTTGGGGCCTCCTTTCGCCCGACACGCCGGCCCATGTCGACGAGTTGCTGGAACGAACGGAGCTTTCGATATCGGAGCTCCTGACGATATTGCTCGGACTGGAGATGAAAGGCGCCGCCGCCGAGGTCCCCGGGAAGCGCTATGTGAGGAGAGTGTGATGGACAAGGTGTTGATGATCGTCGAGTCGCCGGCCAAGGCCAAGACGATTCTCAAATATCTGGGACCCGGCTACCATGTGATGGCCTCGATGGGACACGTCCGCGACCTGCCGAAGAGCAAGCTCGGCGTGGACGTCGAGAAGGGCTTCGAGCCGCAGTACATCGTCATCCCCGAAAGAAAGAAAGTCGTCGGCGAGCTCCAGAAAGCGGCCGCCGAGGCCGTCTCGATCATCCTGGCGGCCGACCCGGACCGGGAAGGGGAGGCCATCTGCTGGCACCTGAAATCGCTGTTCGAGGACGAAAAGAAGCCGATCTACAGGGTCCGGCTCCAGGAAATCACCAAGCCCGCGGTCGAGGAAGCCGTCCGGCACATGGGCGCGCTCGATTTTCATATGTTCGAAGCCCAGCAGGCCCGCCGCATCCTTGACCGCCTGGTCGGCTACAAAATCAGCCCGTTGCTCTGGAAGAAGATCGGCCGGGGACTTTCCGCCGGCCGGGTGCAGAGCATCGCCCTCCGGTTGATCGTCGACCGGGAGCGCGAGATCCAGGCCTTCAAGGCCGAGGAATTCTGGACCATTTTCGCCCATCTGGACGCGGCCCTGCCGCCCCGGTTCAAAGCGATCCTGGCCAAAATCGATGGGAAAAAAGCCAAGATTCCCGACGGGGCCTCGGCCGAGGCGATCGCCGCGGCCTTGAACGGGACGCCCTATGTCATCCGGGACATCCAGGTCGTCGAAAAAAAGAGGAATCCGCCGGCCCCGTATATCACCAGCACCCTCCAGCAGGAATCCTTCCGGCTTCTGCACTACCCGGTCAAAAAGACGATGTCCATCGCCCAAAAGCTCTATGAAGGCATGCCCTTGGGCGATCGCGGGCCGATGGGCTTGATCACTTACATGCGAACCGACTCGGTCCGGATCTCGGCCGAGGCCCAGGCCTGGGCCCGTTCGTATATCGCCGCGACCTATTCCCCCCGCCACGTTCCGGCCCATCCCAGGGTCTACGCCAACAAGAGCCTGGCCCAGGACGCCCACGAAGCCATCCGCCCGACCTCTCCCGAACTGACGCCGGACGCGGTCCGGCCGTATCTCAAAAAAGAGGAATTCAGCCTCTATCAGCTTATCTGGAACCGGTTCCTGGCCTCCCAAATGAGCTCGGCGGTCGTCGAGGAAACGGCCCTGGAAATCGCCGCGGGCGAGAGGTTCCTCTTCACGGCCAAGGGCGGCGTCGTCAAGTTTTCCGGTTGGTGGGAGCTTTATCCCAAGCGGGAAGAAGACGAAGAGGACGCGCTTCCGCCGGTTGTCCGGGGGCAAACCCTGACCCTGGCGGAGCTCGAAAAGAAGCAAAGCTTCACCCAGCCCCCCGCCCGCTACACGGAAGGAACACTAGTCAAGGAGCTCGAAGCCAAGGGGATCGGACGGCCTTCGACTTACGCCCCAATCATCGCCACGCTCCAGAACCGGGTCTACGTCATCAAGGACAAAGCCAAGTTCGTCCCCACCGATCTCGGCATGTTCGTCACCGATTTCCTGGTCCGGCTTTTTCCCGACCTGATGGAGTACAAATTCACGGCCTTGATGGAAGAGGAATTGGACCAGGTCAGCGAAGGGACGCTGGACTGGGTCGGGGCGATGAAGGATTTTTACGGCCGGCTGGAAAAGGACTTGGCCGCCGGGGCCAAGGTCGAGAGCGTCGCCGGGACCGGGATTCCCTTGAACGAGACCTGCCCCAAGTGCGGAAAGTCCCTGGTCAACAAGGGCGGCAAGTTCGGCCGGTTCAAATCCTGCTCGGGCTATCCGGAGTGCGATTACTCCGACAACCTCTACAAGAAGGAAGCGATCCCGCTCGATGAGAAATGCCCGACCTGCGGCGCGAACCTGGTTCAGCGGACCGGCCGGTACGGACTCTTCACGGCCTGCTCCAACTATCCGAAATGCAAGTACATCAAGGGCAAGGAGAAGGTCGACACGGGAATCCCCTGTCCCAAAGAGTGCGGCGGGACGATTCTCAAGCGAAAGACCAAGCGGGAGAAATATTTCTACGGCTGCAGCTCCTTTCCCAAGTGCCGCTTCGCCACCTGGGACGAGCCGTTGAAGGAACCCTGCCCGAAATGCGGCAAGCCGTTCATTCTCCTGAAATCGACCAAGAAGGACGGGACCTACAAATATTGCCACGATGAGTTCTGCGGCTGGCGCGATCCGGCCGCCCCGGCGCCTCATCTCCCTCCGGCCGGGGAAAGCGGGCCCAAGCACCCGAAGAAGACCGCGGGCGAGCCCGGAAGCGGGCCGGCGGCTTCCTGAAACCCGGCCGATATCCTCATCTCATTCCTCGCTCATCTTCGCGGAACGGCTCGTGACGATCCTTCCCTTTGATGCAGGGTCCGCCGTCGTTTTCGGCGAACGGAAGGCCGCTCTCGAAAAGAAAGGCACCCCTCGGAGCGAGCCGGATCTTCGCATCGCCGCGATCGCCCTTCAGCACAACCTGACGCTCATTCCGGGCAACATAAGGCATTTTGCGGGGATCCCCCGGCTGAGAATCGAGAACGGGCTCGAAAGCCGATTGACACTCCTGCCGCGACCCGGTTTAATAGGGGCGAGGTCGATCTTCATGAGTGAAAAACGTCCCGAGGGAAAAATCAAGGTTTTAAAGGATGGCCCGTATCTGGTGACGGGAGGCGTTCCCCTGGCCGAAGCCCTCATCATCACCGGCGCGGATGGCGAACCCGAGCGTTGGGAAAAAGGGCGGGCGTATCCGGCGGTCCCGTCGTATGCGCTCTGCCGGTGCGGCGGGTCGAAGAACCCGCCCTTCTGCGACGGCGCCCATTTGAAAAACGGCTTCGACGGGACGGAGACCGCCGGCCATGAGCCCTACCTGGCCGAGGTCGAAAAAACCGAAGGGCCGCGGGTCGATTTGACGTGGTCCTCGAAATATTGCGCCCTCGCCCGATTCTGTCACCGCGGCGGGGACGCCTGGACGCTGGCCGAAGAATCGCATGTCCCCGAAAACCGGGCCCTGGCCGTCCAGGAATCGTGCGATTGCCCATCCGGAGCGCTTGTCGCCTGGGATAAAACGACCGGCGGTCCGATCGAGCCCGGGCTCGCCCCCGCGATCGGACTGATCGAAAACCGGGAAACCGGCCAGAGCGGTCCGCTGTGGGTTCAGGGCGGGATTCCCATCGAATCGGGCGACGGCCGGACCTATGAAATCCGCAACCGGGTCACCCTGTGCCGGTGCGGGGCGTCGCAAAAAAAGCCGTTTTGCGACGGCTCCCATATCGCCTGCGCTTTTAAGACCGGCCGCTGAATCCGGACTCATGCGCAAAGACATCGACGAGTTCCTCGAATACCTTCGGCACGAGAGGAACGCTTCGCCGCATACGATCGCCGCCTACCGCAGGGACCTTCTCCAGCTGGCCGGTTACCTCGAAGGCCGGAAGATCCGGCTTTCGTCCGTGGACAACGTCGTCCTTCGGGGATGGATGGCGGAGCTTCACGACCTGCGGCTGACGAAGACGTCGGTCGCCCGGAAGCTGGCCGCCGTCCGGTCTTTTTTTCAGTACGCCCTCAAGCAACGGATCTGCGAAGACAATCCGGCCAAGGTCGTGACCCGCCCCAAGCTCGACAGCCCCGTCCCCGGATTTCTCTCGGAAGGGGAGATCGGCCAGTTTCTGGACCTGCCCGACAAAAAGTCCCGGCTCGGACCGAGGGACAGGGCGATTTTCGAGCTTTTTTACGCCACCGGCATCCGGGTCAGCGAGCTTGTCGGCCTCGACGCGGCCGACGTGGGGCTGGATGAGAGGCTGATCCGGGTGCGGGGAAAAGGCCGCAAGGAGCGGATTGTCCCGTTCGGCCGAACCGCCGCCGAATGCCTTCTGGCCTACCTGGAAAGACGGCCGGCTCTCCTGGGCGACCGCTTCGACGAGCCGGCCCTTTTCGTTAATTACCGCGGCGAGAGGATCACGACGCGCTCGGTGGAACGCCTTGTCGCCAAGTACATCTTGCGGACTTCGGTCCGGCGGAAGATCAGCCCGCATTCCCTGCGGCACTCCTTCGCCAGCCATCTCCTCGGGCGGGGAGCCGACCTCAGGGTCATTCAGGAGCTTCTCGGACACGAAAGCCTGGGGACGACGCAGAAATACACCCACATCGACCTTCCTCAGCTCCTCGACGTATACCGAAAAAGCCATCCTCGGGCTTGAAAGCGGGGCCGGTTCCGGGGCTTCGTCTCGAATTGTTGACTGGCCTTTCCCGGAACGACAATTTTCATTGTCTCGCCGGCGATTCCGGTATTTTCCAAGTCGCTCATAATAAATGAATGACGCGTCTTTCGGCCCTTGGCACGTCTCCCGCTTTATCCAAGGCGAAAGGAGGCTCGACATGAAGAGCTTGTTGGCGAAAGGGATGGCGCTCAGCGTCATCGCGGCCCTCTTGGCCCTGCCGGCCCTGGCCGGCACCGCCCAGACGGTCGAAAAGAAGGACGGCGAGAAAGTCGCGGTGGAGAAGATCAACCTGAACACGGCCTCGTCCGAAGAGCTGCAGAAGCTGCCCGGGGTCGGGGCCAAGGTCGCCCAGCGGATCCTCGATTTCCGCAAAACGAACGGCCCGTTCAAGAAGATCGAGGACCTGATGAAAGTCCGGGGGATCGGAGAAAAGATATTTCTCAAGTTCAAGGACAAACTGACGGTCTAGGGATTCGGCGCTCCCTCCTTGCGGGTTATTTACTGCTCTCAGGCCCTTCCCCGAAAGGGGAGGGGCCGCTTTTTTTATGAATGATGCAGGAAGCGGGGGAGCCGACGGATCATTGCGGACAAGGCCCGGCCGCGATGGCTGACGGCGTTCTTCTCTCCGGGCTCGAGCTCGGCGAAGGTTTTCCGGAAGGGGTGGTAATAAAAAATCGGATCGTATCCGAAGCCCCCCGATCCGCGCGGCGCGAAACCGATGGTGCCGCGGACGGTCCCGCGGACGGTTTCGAGAATCCGGCCGTCTCGAGCCAAGGCCATGGCGCAGACGAAGCGGGCTCTTCGCTTTGCCCGGGGGAGGGGACCGAGAAGGCGAAGGACCTTGGATACGTTGCGGGCATCCGTCGCGCCGGGGCCGGAATAACGGGCGGAAACCACTCCCGGCTTTCCGCCGAGGGCTTCGATTTCCAGGCCGGAGTCTTCGGCCAGGGTCGGGAGGCCCGTCCGGCGGCTGTAGAATTCGGCTTTGGTCCGGGCGTTGGCTTCGAAAGTTTTTCCCTTCTCGGGACACGAAAGATCGATACCGGCGTCCGAAAGAGAGAGGACCCTGATCGGAAAGGAAGCCAGGGCGGCGGCAATTTCCCGGGCCTTGCCGCGGTTCGTCGTGGCCACGAGAAGGTCGGCGGGTCGGGACGCCACGGCCGTTCAGCGCCCGACGGCGTCCTTGAGAAAAGCGAGGACGAAGAGGACGACGAGGAAAATAGCGTAGAGGGCGTATTTCGGCTGGACGAAAAGCTTCTCGGGCTCCTCCATTATTTCCGCTTCGCGGAGGGTCTTGCGGAAGATCAGCCCGAAAAAGAACAGGAGGAACGGGGCGATGGCGTAGAAGGATTGGAGCCGGCGGCTCCAGGCGAAATAAAGGAAGGCCAGAAGACAGATGACCGTGCTGATGGTCATTCCGGCGACCAGGGACGTCCGCGTGTACTTCCGGTGGGAGACGCGGTATTCCCCGGCCTTGTCCTTGAGGAAGCGGAACTCGGACAGCCGCTTGGCGATCATGAGGAAATTGCCGAACGCCCACCAGCAGAGGAGGACGGAGAGGGGCGGCAGCTCTCCCGTGACGGCCAGGGCCGACCAGCCGATCATGAAGCGGATCGGATTGTTGACCGATTCAGAGACGGAGTCGAGGAAAGGAATGTCCTTGGCCCGGATGGGCCGGACGTTATAGATGACACCGGCCACGAGGAGCGAGAGGAGGCTCAAGAGGAACGTCCGGTCGAAGAGAACGGCTCCCGTCCCCAGGCAGGCGGCGGAGAGAAGGAGGCCGATGACGGCGAAGGGGCCCTGTTTGATCTCGCCGCTGACCAGGGGCCGGAGGCGCTTGGTCGGGTGGTGAACGTCGAAGGGGCGGTCGACGATTTCGTTCAGGACGTAATTGGCCGTCGAGATGCCCCAGGTCAGGAGGAACGCCGCGGACAGGCGCCAGGCGATCTCTCCGATGGAGAACGCCGCGGCGTCATTCCGGTTGAGAAAAACGAAAACGGCCGTCCCGAGAAAAATGGCCAGGCTGCGGGGCCAGCGTTCCAGCCGCAAAGCCCGAAGATACGCGCTCACGCGAGGCCGTCCTTGACCGCATAGATTTCGAACGAATCGCCCAGGGCCAATTTTATCGGGATCCGTCGGAGAAAAGAAGAGGCCTTCGAGCGGGTGAAAAAACCGAACGGCCGGAAACGGGAAACGAGGTAGTGCAGGCTGAAGGTCCAGGCGTATCCCCGGGTTTCCAGGATCCTGAAACCCGCCCCTTCGAGGAGAACGCGAAGGCTTTCTCCGGAAAAGTACGCCAAGTGCCCCGGACGAAAATGCCACCAGCGGCGGCCGGCCATCCGGGCCGCCCGGCTGTGGATGTTGGGCGTGACCAGGCAGAGGACGCCGCCGGGGGCGAGTATGGCGAACGCCTTGGAAACGGCTTCGACCGGCCGGGGCGTGTGCTCGATGAGGTCGACCATCGTTACGGCCTGGAAGGACGAGACCGGGACGGCCGTGTCCTCGAATCCTCCTTCGCGAAGGGTCAAGCCGTACTTTTCGAAGGCGGAGCGCACGGCCCACGCGCTCGGATCCACCCCGTCCACAACCCAGCCGCGGCGCCGGGCGGCGTCGCACAGGATGCCGGTCGCCGCTCCGACATCAAAGAGCCGGCCTCGGCCGGGCCGGAGAACGTCCAGGCGGTCCAGGATGGGCAGGAAATTTCGCACCCGCCCCTCGGCTTCCTGATCGTAGAGCGGGTCTTCCACCCGGCCATACAGGGCGGAGAGAAAATCCGCGGCGGGGGCCGGGTCGGCGAATATGTGGCCGCATTTCGGGCACCGGCTCAAATCCCAGATTTTTCCGTATTCGCTGTCGGTGATCTTGATCCGGTCGGGGGAAAGACCGTCGGAAGCGAAATTCCCTTTCCTCCAGGGCGCGACTTCGGGATGGCGGCAGATCGGGCATCCGTCGGCCTTGAGGAAGCGACCGGTCATGGCTTGGCATCCGGCGATTCAAGCGCTTTGGCCGCGGCTTTCCGGATGTCTGCCGGGGTGAAGGGTTTCGTGACGTACGCGCAGGCGCCCATTTTCAGGGATTCCTCGGCCGTCCGGTGAGTCGGATAGCCGGTGATCATGAGGACCGGCGTATACGGACGATATTCCCGGAGAGACTTAAGGAGATCGAGTCCGCTCAATCCGGGCATCATGAGGTCGCAGATGATCAGATCGTAGCGGGCGGCGACCGTCCGGATCAGGGCGTCCTCCCCGGACAGGACGGTTTCCACTTCGTAGCCGTCCGAGGTCAGGGCCAGGGCGATGCCCTCGGCGACGCTTTTCTCGTCGTCGATGACCAGAATCCTGCGTTTCGATTCCGTCATGAGCCGGTTCCTTTATTCTCTTTTTCCGCCTGCGGCAGAGGCCATTGTATCGTAAAGACCGCTCCGCGGCCAGCCTCGTTCCGAACGGAGATCGTTCCTCCGTGCTGCTCCACGATCCCGCCGGCGACGGCCAGGCCGAGCCCCGTTCCGGACGGTTTGGTGGTGAAGAACGGGTCGAAAATCCGGCCGATGATGTCTTCCGGGACTCCCGGACCGGAGTCGGCGAAGGCGATTTCGACCGACCGGCCGTCGGCGGAGCGCCGGCTGGCGATGTCGAGCCCGCCGCCGCCGGGCATCGCTTCGCAGGCGTTGAGAATCAGGTTCCAGAAGACTTGCTGGATCTTGGTTCCATCCATGAAAAAGGGAGGCAGGGAGCGGTCGAGGTTCCGGGTGATCCGGATATTGCGGGCCCAGGCCTGTCCGGAAAGCAGCCCGACCGTGCGATCGATCAGGACGTTGAGGTTGACGGCGGTCTTTTCCGGGGGCGTCCGCCGGGAATAATCGAGAAGGCCTTTGACGATCTCGGCGCATCGCTCCGTTTCCTCGGCGATAAGATGAAGGGCGGCGGCGTTCGGGTCGTTGGGACCGGCTTTTTCGAGGAGGAGATGAGCGTTGAGGAGGATGGCCGTGAGGGGATTGTTGATTTCATGGGCGATGCCGGCCGAAAGCTGCCCGAGAGAGGCCATCTTTTCCGACCGGGCCATCGAATCCTGGATCTCGCGAAGAGCCCGGTTCCGCTCGACGACTCGGCCTTCGAGCGTCCAGGTCCATTGGAGAAGGTTTTCCTTGGTCTTCCGGAGCTCGGCGGTCATCCGGTTGAAGGACGCGCCCAGCTCCCCGATTTCGTCCCGGCTGTGCTCGTCGACCTGCAGGTTGAGATCGCCCTGGGCGACGCGGGCCGCGGCCGCGGCGACGTCCTTGAGCGGCCGGACGAGACGTCCGGTCAGACGAACCAGGAGGAGAAGAAGCACGGCCACGGCGCAAATCCCGAGGAGGGCGAATTTAGCCATAACCGAATTGCGCAGGGCGAGATAAGGCCTTTCGCGGAGGCCGAGAATCAACATCCCGACAGGCTTATTTTCGTGATCGAGGAGCGGTTCGGCGGCGCTGATGAATCCCTCTCCGAAGACGCGGGCCCGTCCGGCCCAGGGAAGGTTTTTCCGAAGGGCGTTGCGGAGGAGGTCCGGGTCCCCTTTGGTCCCGATCGCCCGGACGCCGTTCGAATCGGCGAGGGTGGTCGCCGCCCGGACGTCGTCCTGGTAAATCGAAACGTCCCCTTCGCCCCCGGTTCCGTCCGGACGGGTTTCAAACACACTGGCCTTGATCCGGTCGACGATTTCGTTGTCGCCGTTGATCCGGCGTCCGCCATAGAGAAGACCGGAGATCCGTCCGTCCTCGCCGCGGACGGGAATGCCCGTGACGAGGACGATCATAGATCCGGATCCGGCTTCGGCCAGGCGCCGGCTTTCCTTCCGCAAGGATTCGGCGGAGAGCCGCCGGGTGGCGCTGATGGATTCTCCGGCGAGAACCCTTCGAAAAAAGGAATCCGCTGCTCTCCGATCCCCGACCGGAGCGGCAGGGTCCGAGCGGGCGATGACCCGGCCCTCGGAATCAGAGAACGAACAAAAGTCGAGCCGGCCGATTCGAGCCGTCCGCTCCAGGATCCGCCCCGGCGCGGGATTCGGGGAATCCCCTGCGGGCCGCCGGAAAACATCGTGTTCCGCGGCCGCGCTTACGGCGGCCGTCATATTCTCCAGAAACAAATCGTAGATCTCATGGGCCGAGACAAGGTTGTGCCGAACCCGGGTTTCGGCCAGGGAGAGGATCGTCCGGTGTTCGAGCCTTGTCCCGATCAAGAGGACGAAAAGGCCGCCCAGGATGACGGTGGAAAGAAGGACAACGAGGATTTTCATCCGGAAGGGGAGATCGGTCCAGCGCAACGCCATTCTTTCCGCCCGAGGTATTCTATCACAGCGGAAAAACAGCCGAAAAATTCTTGACTCGACGGGCGATATGTGATAAATCAGATAATCGATTGACAAGGTCGACTATTAGGAAAGGCATTTGAGGCTTTCGACGAAAGGCGAGTATGCCAGCCGGGCGATGCTCGAGCTGACCCTGAATTACGGCAAAGCCCCTCTTCACATCCGCGACATTTCCAAGGCCCAGGACATTCCCGAACGCTTTCTGGAACAAATCCTCCTGCAAATCAAACGGGCCGGTTTTTTAAAAAGCCGGAAAGGCCCCAACGGCGGTTATGTCCTCTCCAAGCCCCCGGAAAAGATTTCCGTGGCCGAAGTCATCCGGGTCATGGACGGTCCCCTTGCTCCCATCGATTGCGTCAGCGTGACCGCTCACGAAGTCTGTCCCCGGGAGAACCTTTGCGGGCTTCGGTTGCTCTGGAAGAAAAACAGGGACGCCATCGCCGAGATTTTAGAAGGCACATCATTCGCCGACGTTGCCGAAAGCACGCGGCAGGCCCAGAAGGCGTGGGAGGATAAGATGAATAATTCATTGAAAGAAAAGGAAAAATAATTTTTTTGAAAAATAGTCGATATGTACAATAAACTATATCAACTATATTAAGGAGTTTACGGTGCACGTGAAACAGATCGCTGTCGCGGCCCTGGCCGCGACCCTTTCTTCCTTTTCCTTTGCCCAAAACACCGCCGAGCCGCCGGCGGTGACGTCCAGCAAGGCGTTCAAGCTTTCGGGTTTCTCTCACATTCTGGGAACGATCCAGCAAACGGGCCTGGATTCCGTATCCGTCCGCCGGGTCCGCTTCACGCTGTCCGCCGAAATCGTGAAAAACCTGAAGGCGAAAGTCACGATCGACGCCATTAAGAGCCCGATCCTGATCGACGCCCAGTTTGATTTCGCTTTTGCGAAACACATCGGCCTGCGCTTCGGCCAGTTCTACGTCCCTTGCGGCGTTGAAAGCACGACCTCCACTTCGGAACTCGATTTCATCAACCAATCCTTGGCCGTCGATAAGCTGGCCCCGGGTCGCGATACCGGCGCCCAGGGACGGGACATCGGGGCGATCCTGACCGGGTCCACCTCCATTTTCAATTACAATTTCGGGCTGTTTAACGGTCCGGGGGCTAACAAGGCCGAAACGAACGACCAGAAGGATTTCGCCGCCCGGCTGGGAATCAAACCGTTTGATTTTCTCAGTCTCGGGGCCTCGTACTACAAAGGCAGGTTCAGCGCGACGTCGGGCGCGCCGGCCGTCCGGCGCGATAAAAGCGGACTCGATGTCGCCGTTTTCATCGGCGATGTTTCGCTGAAAGGGGAATATCTCTGGGCCGTCGACGATCACACGCATAAAAGCGGGTGGTTCGCCCAGGCCGGGTGGTTCGTCCTGCCCAAAAAGCTCCAGGTCCTGGCCAAGTTCGACGCCTTCGACAAGGACACGGATGCCGCCGACGACCGGGCCGACCTTTTCACCGCCGGATTGAACTGGTTTTTCTCCGACAAGACGAAGCTCCAAGTCAACTATGAGGTTGCGAGCAACGAGCTGTCCGAGACGGTCAACAAGGCCTTTCTCGTTCAGTTCCAAGTCGGGTTTTAAGAGGAGCGTTTCATGAAGAAGATCATCATCCTGATTCTTGGCGCAGCGGTCGCCTTCGGCGGATTCGCCTGTAGCAAGACCCAGACCGCCGTTCCCAAGGGACGGGTTTCGATTTCCGGGGCCTGGGCTCTCTATCCCATAGTCGTGAAGTGGGCCGAGGAGTTCCAGAAGCTCAATCCGCAGGTGAAGATCGACGTCCAGGCCGGCGGGGCGGGCAAGGGGATCGCCGACGCCCTGGCGGGGATGGTCGATTTCGGCATGGTTTCGCGCGAGGTCCATCCCGCGGAAATCGAAAAGGGCGCCATGGCGATCGCCGTCACCAAGGACGCGGTCGTTCCGATGATCAACGCCAAAAACCCCTTCATCAAGACGCTCCTCGAAAAGGGCCTGACCCAGAAGGCCTTCGTCGCGATCTGGATCACCAAATCGGCGACGGCCTGGGCCGACGTCATCGGGGGCAAGGCGCCGGCCCCGATTCATGTCTTCACCCGGTCGGACGCCTGCGGCGCCTCCGAAACCTGGGCCGCCTTCCTCGGCAAGCGTCAGGAAGACCTGGCCGGCGTCGCCGTATACGGAGATCCCGGCCTGGCCGACGCCGTCCGCCGCGATATCCTCGGGATCGGCTACAACAACGTGAATTTCGCTTATGACCCGAAGACGCTCGTCCCCGTCGAAGGGCTCGCGGCCGTTCCCATCGACCTGAACGGCAATGGAACGATCGATCCGGCCGAGCGGTTCTATGGGACGCGGGACGACCTGACGAAGGCGATCGCCGATGGGCGGTATCCCTCGCCTCCCGCCCGGGACCTCTATTTCGTCTCCAAGGGTCTGCCGGCCAAGCCGGCCGCGGCCGCGTTCCTCCGCTGGATCCTGACAGAGGGACAGAAATACGTTCCCGAGACCGGTTATATCCGGCTGAGCGAAGAAAAGCTGAAAGCGGGGCTCGAAAAGCTGAAATAGCGCGATGGCCAAACGACGGATCAAGGACCTTCTGGCCCGGCGGGGGATGGTCGTCCTCACCGCCGTGCCGGGGATCCTTGTCTTTTTGATGCTGATGGGCCTCCTGGGCCGGTCGAAAAGCATCCTGACCCTCCACTCCTTCGGCGAGCTTCTCTTCGATTCCTCCTGGCATCCGTTGAGGGGGGAATTCGGCCTCGCGCCGTTCCTCATGGGGACCTTCTGGGTGACCCTGGCGGCGATGATCCTGGCCGTTCCCATCTCGCTTCTCAGCGCGATTTATCTTTCCGAATACGCCCCCCGGCGCATCCGCGAAATCGTCAAGCCCGCCGTCGACCTCCTGGCCGGGCTGCCCTCCGTCGTGTTCGGCGTCTGGGGCGTCCTGATGATCGTTCCGCTGGTGGCGAAAATCGCCCCGCTGTTCGGAAAATATTCCTCCGGATATTCCGTCCTGGCCGGGGCGATCGTCCTGGCGATCATGGTCTTCCCGACGATCATCCACGTGTCCCTGGAGGTTTTCGGTTCCGTCCCTCACGCGCTCCGGGAAGCTTCGCTCTCGCTCGGGGCGACCAAGTGGGAGACGGTCAAGCACGTCGTTCTGCGCAAGGGGCTGGCCGGGATGCTCGCGTCCGTCGCCCTCGGGTTTTCCCGGGCTTTCGGCGAAACGATGGCCGTCCTCATGGTGGTCGGCAACATCCCCGAGATCCCGAAATCCGTCTTCGACAGCGCCTACCCGCTGCCGGCCCTCCTGGCCAACAACTACGGGGAGATGATGTCCATCCCGCTTTATGACGGAGCCCTGATGCTTTCGGCCCTCGTGCTTCTTCTGATCGTCCTGATTTTCAACGTCGTCGCCCGGATCATCCTGATCAAGGCGGAGCGAAAGGCGGAATGATGGGCTATCGACGGCGGAAGGCGGAAGAGACGTTTTTCAAGGTCCTGATGATCGGCTCGACGCTGATTATCGCCGGCAGCCTTCTCCTTATCATGGGAACAATCGTGGTCAAGGGCTTTCCCGCCCTGAACCTGGCGATGATCACCCAGACGCCGAAGGGCGGCTACTACCTGGGCAAGGAAGGCGGGATTCTCAACGCCATCGTCGGTTCGCTGGAGCTGGCCGGCGGGGCGACCCTGCTGGCCCTCCTCCTCAGCCTGCCGATCGTGCTTTATATCAACGTCTACGCGCGGCGGAAATCACGCCTGGCCGTCTTCACCCGGTTTTCGTTGGACGTGCTCTGGGGAATCCCCTCGATCGTCTACGGAGCTTTCGGTTTCATCCTGATGATGATGATCGGTTTGCGGACCTCGCTCCTGGCCGGGATCATCACCGTGGCCCTTCTCGAGCTCCCGATCATGGCCCGGGCCATGGACGAAGTCGTCCGGCTCGTGCCGTCCTCCCTTCGCGACGCTTCGGCTTCGCTCGGAGCGACCAGGCTCGAGACGGCCTTTCATGTCGTCGTCCGGCAATGTCTCCCGGGGATCATCACGGCGGTCCTGATCGCCTTCGGCCGGGGCATCGGCGATGCCGCCTCGGTCCTCCTGACGGCCGGCTATTCCGACCGCATCCCCGGCGCTTTGACCCAACCCGCGGCGACCCTCCCGCTGGCGATCTTCTTCCAGCTCGGGACGCCCTACCCGGAAGTCCAGGCCCGGGCCTACGCCTCGGCCGCCATCCTGACCTTTCTCATTCTCGCCATCAGCTTGCTTTCCCGGTGGTTCAGCCGTAAATTCCAGAAAAATACGATCAAGTAGAAGGCCCATGAATCCCCAGACGCATATTTCCATCCGGAACCTGAGCGTGTCCTACGGCCGGCAGAAGGTCCTCAAGGATGTTTCCCTTGACATCCCGGACCGCAAGGTCACGGCCATCATCGGGCCTTCGGGTTGCGGCAAGACGACCCTGCTCAAAACCATGAACCGGCTGCTCGACGGGCAGGACGGCGTCACGATCGAAGGCGAAGTCCTCGTCGACGGGGAGAACATCTACGATCCGAAGATCGAGGTGACCCGCGTCCGGAAGAAGATGGGGCTTCTTTCCCAGAAGCCCCAGGTCCTGCCGATGTCGATTTTCGACAATATCGCCTACGGCCCCCGCATCCACGGCGTCCGGGACAAAACCCGCCTGATGGCCATCGCCCAACGACAGCTGCAGGCCTCCGGTCTCTGGGAGGAAGTCAAAGACCGGCTTCATGAGCCGGCCTCGCGGCTGTCCGTCGGCCAGCAGCAGCGCCTCTGTCTGGCCCGGGGCCTGGCCGTCGAGCCCGAAATCATCCTGGGCGACGAGCCGACGTCGGCCCTCGATCCGCAGTCGAGCCGGATCGTCGAACAGCGCCTGGTCGAGCTCAAGGCCGAATACACCGTCATCGTCGTGACCCACATTCTCCGGCAGGCCCGGCGCATCGCCGATTACATCGCCTTTCTTTATCTGGGAGAGCTCGTCGAACACGGCCCCGCGGCCGACGTTTTCGCCGCCCCGAAGGATCCCCGGATGAAGGCCTACTTGACCGGGGAAATCTCCTGATCCGGGTCGTCCGCAGTCCGGAGGAAACCCGCGAGCCGTGCGGCCGTATTTAATTCCGTTGATGAAGAAGCGGACCAGAATCGTCTTGCTCGCGGCGATCGCCGTATCGGCCGGAACGATTCTTTATCATCTGTTCTGGGGCAAGCTATTCGCTTTCGCTCCCTTTCCCCCCGGGTTTTCCAAAAGGGAGGCGGCAGGGGCCGAGGTCTATGTCCAGCGGGGGGCCGCGTTCGATCAACCGGCGGTTCTCGAAGCCTGCCTGGCGGATGTCGAAAAGACGCACGGCCTGTCCTTCCTCCGGAAGCCTAAAATTTTCTTCTTTCGGCGCGACCGGGACTATCTCCGCCGGACCGTCACCCGGGCCCGGTTTTTCGCTTACCCGAACGGCGTCGTCGTCTGCTCGCCGTGGGGAATGAGAGAAGCCGCGGAGGGCCGCATTTCCCTGGAAATATACTTGAAGCATGAATTGTCCCATGTCCTTCTTTTCCAGCACATGGGCATTGTTCGGGCCTCTTTTTCCTTCCCGAAGTGGCTGCTGGAAGGCGTGGCGGTCCTTCGTTCCGGTCAAATGGGGACGTCCTGGTATCCCGATCGGGCCGAGACGCTGCGCCAAATCGGACGAGGCAATTTTCTGCCGCCGGCGGATTTCGGAAAAAAGCGCGGGGACCGGGTCCGGCTCGATGTCCCCAACCGAAGCGCATTCGTTTATTCGGAATTCGCCTGCCTGGTCGGCCGGATGATCGACGTCTATGGCGAAGCGAAATTCGGGGAATACCTGGGCTGGATGATGGCCGGAGGCCGGCCGGGAGATGTTTTCCGGGAGGTCTTCGGTGCGGAATTCGACGCCTTTATCAAAGACTTTCGAGCTCGTCTTGCCGAAAAGGCCGGTTCTTCCGGCTATTTGCGGACCGGCGAGTAGATGAACTGACCCGCCGAGAAGATGATGTCCTGGTCGTATTGACCGGCCGGATATTCGCCCTTCTGATCCCATCCTTGGAAGACGCCGTCCTTGCCGGGGGAGGCGATCGCGTATGTTTCCGGACCTAATTTCTTGTATAGCAGGTCGTGACCCCAGCCGTCCTTGAGCGGCAGCTCCTTGATGTGGAGAGGGACAAGGAGTGGTAGAAGCTCGACGAGGGAAGCCGCCTGCGGGGATTTCGAATTATCGACGATATAACTCTCGACGGCGATGCCAACCGTCTTCAGCGTGGCCATCGTGCTTTTGACCTTGGCCGCTTCCGAGGCCTGGGCCAGGTTAGGGACGACCATGGCCGCGATCGCGCCGCCCACGGTCGCAAGGGGCATCAAGACCATCGTTTCCGGCGGCAAGTTGTGACACGAGGTCCAGATGATCCCGTCATAACGGCGTTCCATGACGCCCAGCGCTTTCATGTCGCGCGGGAACACGAGGAAGAGGGCGTCCATGATCTTCTTGTCTTCGGGATTCGTTTCGGCCGCCTTTTTAAGGATATCGACGTAGATCTGCCAGACGCGCGGCGAGAGGAACCCGAAGCCGTTGCCCCGGGCCGGAACATGGGCCGCGAGCTCCTTGTATTCGGGCGTTTGAGTCAGGCCATTTGTCCCGCCCCTGGCCTGAAGGACGGCTTCGGCCACGGCCGGCGTCGTCGCGGCGATCAAGTAGCCGTCGACTTGGATCACGCACGGCTCGAGCGGGATAGGCGTCTGGAAGGCCTGGAATTGAAGGATTTTACGGCCGTCTTTTTCGCTTGACGCGGCCATCGGGAGCTTGGCTTTCAACATGTCGAAAAGCGTCGCGTCCTTCGTCCCGATGACGACGGCCATCCCGGGCTCTGGGATCGTGATGCCCGGTTCATCCTGGGGAATCGTGATCGTCCGTGTCTTGTCTAGGGTGATGAGATATCCCATGGAGCCGGAGAGCGAAGCGAGCAGCTTGTGAAGATCGAGGCCTTGGGCGGCCAGATTCGGCTCGAGCTCGCCGACGAATTTCTTGATTTCGGGAATCTCGGAAGCTTCCAGCTCTTTTTTAATCCAGGCCCAGGTCAGGTCCAGGCGGATTTCGTTGAACGCGGCCAGGGCGGTATCGGCAGGCAGAAGGCCGAGCTCGGTCAGCGTCCGCGGCCCGGTCGGGGCCACCTGCCAGATCAAGCCCGTGTTCTTGTCCGCGTAATGATGGACCATGAGGCGAGTCCTGTTAAGTCCGCCCGGAAGGCCGACATTGCTGAGGCCGACGCCGGAGATTTCATTCAATCCGATCTTGCCGATCATCTTGAAGACGAAGGAGATTCCCGTGATGTATTTTTCCTCTTCGCCTTCGCCCTTGGGAAGGGATTGGGCGATCTGTCCGGCCAATTTTTCGATCGAACGGATGAACCTCTCCGTGCTGAAATAGGCGTACATGTCGCCGCCGGAATCCAGGCGGCCGGTGACCGGGCCGAAGCTGGTGGGCTCGGCCGGTTTCATTTTGTTGGGAAGGCGGGCCGGTCCCACCAGATACATCAGGACAGCGCCGGCGATAAGACCGATAAGAATTAAAACGAGGGCTTTTTTCATGATCTCCTCCTTCGTGCGCTGGTTGAATTATGAGCGAAAACAACGGGGAATACAAGGAAAAGACGCTTCGCAATTTGCGATATTTTCGTTATATCCTTTTTGGCGGAGGGGGCGAAGAAAAAAGAAAAAAAGTACTTGACATTTTAAAATAATGTTTTATATTAATAATGTCTTATTAATATAAGACATTAATTCATTGGTTAATTATGGCAATAATCAAGGAGTCGCCCAACGATGATTGAATTTAAGCTCGATCCCAAAAGCGGCGTGCCCTTTTACCGCCAGATCATCGATCAGATCCGCTACGGCATTTCCGCCGGAACGCTCAAGGTCGGGGAGCAGCTCCCCACCGTCCGGGCGTTGGCCGTCGATTTGAAAGTCAATCTCAATACGGTGAACAAGGCTTACAAGGAGCTCGAAATCCAGAACGTCCTCGAAACCCAGCAGGGCTCGGGGACGTTCATCGGCTCCGTCGACGTGAAGATCGCCGAGCGGGAGCGTCACGAAAAGCTGGAATCCATCTGCCGGGAATTTCTCAGTATCGCCTATAGCTACGGTTTTGATACGGGCGAAGTCGTCGAACGGATCAAAGCCCTCAAAGGAGGAAAGTCATGATCTCGAGCGTCGAAACAAAAACCGGAGTCAACGCCATCGCCGCGACCGTTTTCACGATCCTGATCGGGGCGGATATCGCCCTTTTTGCTTTTAAAGTCGTCGGTCCCATTTCCGCCGCGGCGGGCTTTGTCCTCTCCGTCCTCGTTGCCGCCACGATCCGGGTCGCCGACCAATGGGAGCGGGCCGTGGTCCTGCGGATGGGGAAATATCGGGGCTTGAAAGGCCCCGGTCCGTTCCTCATCATCCCGATCCTCGACCGCGTGGTCAATTACATCGACCAGAGAGTCCGGGTGACCGATTTTTCAGCCGAGGAAACCCTGACCAAGGACACGGTCCCGGTCAATGTCGACGCCGTCGTGTACTGGACGGTCTGGGACGTGGAGAAATCGGCCCTGGAGGTCCAGGATTTCGTCAGCGCCATTTCTTACATTGCCATGACGGGACTGCGCGATATTATCGGCCGGCACGAGCTGGCCGAGCTTTTGCAGAATCGGGATAAGATCGCCGAGGACCTGCAGGTGTCGCTGGACCAGCACACCAATCCCTGGGGGATCACCTGCCAGACCGTCGGAATCAAGGACATCGTCATTCCGGCCGCCCTGGCCGACGCCATGAGCAAGCAGGCTCAGGCGGAACGCGAGCGCCAGGCCCGGATCATCCTGGGCACGGCCGAAACCGAGATCTCGGAGAAGTTCTCCATTGCCGCGAAAAACTACCGGAACGATCCCGTGGCCCTGCAGCTCCGCGGCATGAATATGCTCTTCGAAGGGCTCAAGGAGAAAGGCTCGCTGATCATCGTTCCGGCCTCGGCCCTCGAGTCGATGAACCTCGGGGCCATCGGCGGATTAGCGGCCCTGGCCGGGGCCGGCACGCCCGCCCCGGCGCCCGCGCCGGAGGTGAAGGAATCGAAGAAGCAGGCCTGACGGGCGGTCGCGCGAAAGCGGAACAAGAAAAGGGGACGGAATGCTCACGCTGGAGGGGGAGGAAAAACCAGCCCGGTCGTCTTTGAGCGCCCGGATTGGAATCGTCATGTTCGTGATCGCCGGGGTTTTCGTTCCGGCCGTCCTCCTACCCAAAATGTTCGGGCCGTGGTTTGGCGCGGATTTTTTCGGCGGACTGGTCGTCGGTTTGCCCGCCTTGACCCTTTTAGCGCACGTTCTTGGAAAAACGATCGTAAAAAACCATTATGGAGATCAATTGCGCTGTCCGAGAAAAAGGAGAAGATATTGATTACGCTCTCTTATGACCTGAAAATCAGATTCTGGGTTTAATCCGATCTAAATTCAAGGAGGGGGAAATGTTCAAAACTTTAATGTGCGCCGTCCTGTTCGCCGCTCTAACGGTCCCGGCTTTAGCGGCGGAGCCGCCTTCCCCGGTCTCCATGGATAAGAAAGCCGCGTTCGCCCTGCTCGACGGTATCGGCGAGATGTTCCACCAGATGGCTGCTACGGGGACGGGCTGGACCGAAAAGCTCGATAAAGGCCTTGAACAGTTCGGAGACGACGCCAAGAAAGCCAAGAGCCAAAACCAAATCGGCGCCGTTTTTTATCGCCGGTACTGTTATCTCCTGGCCATCATCAAGATGACCTCCAGGCCGGATCCCGGCGGGATTCTGCTTCCGGTTATTGATCGCGAGATCGGGCAGTTTGTAGGAAGCGTGCTTGGCGAAGAGTGGAAAGGATCAGGTCCGGACGCCATCAACCAGGTCATGAATGCGATTGTCTATGAGATCGTCGACCTCCAAATGTACGTGGACAACCTCGAAGCGCGCGAAAAGCTGCGGAAAGCGTGGGAGGATAAGTTCATCCAGGCCGCGCCTCCGAAGAAAGGGTCCGAGGCGGGCTCGGTCCGCTAAGCCGGCCTATGAAAACCATCGTCGTTTTGATTATGGCGCTTTTCCTGCTCGGCTTTCTAGTTTCCGGCGGTCCGGGGTATTTATTCGGCCAGAAAGCGTCGGTTCAAATCGAGAACGGCGTGACGGTCGTGAGAAACCCGGAAAATCCGGTCGCCCGGGATGGCCGCCCCGTCGCCATCCGTCTCGTCGAGGACTTGGTTCTCGGAAGCGGCGCCTTTTCCCCGGAAACCTCCTTTTCCGCGGCGACATTCGTCCTTGTGGATGACGAGGATCATTTCATCGTTTTCGACAACAAGGACGTCTCGATCCGGATTTTCGATAAATCGGGACGGTTCCTGCGAAAATTCGGGAAAAGGGGACAGGGACCGGACGAAATCCAAGCGGCGATGGGAATGATGCTTTCCGGGGGCAAAGACATTGTGATCGTGGACGCCGGGAACAACCGCCTGGCCTTCTATTCGCAGGACGGGACCTGCTTGAAAAGGACCCCCCTGATAAAGGCCAATCCCAATTTCCCGGTTATGGACAGCCGGGGGAATTTTTATGGGGCGGCTTTCGAATTCGCCGAAAAGGTCAGCTTGAACTTGTTCAAGTTCGGCCCCGACGGAAAGCCTTTGTCCACGCTGGGTTCGATCCCCATGCCGAGGGAGAACGAGCTTCCACCCTTCGAATTAATGGAGCGGTTCGTCTTCCAGATCCGGCCGGACGATGCCCTGGTTTGGGCCGGGAATTTCCGCTATGAGTTGAACGTCGCCGCGCCGGACGGAAAGATCCTCCGCCGAATCACAAGGAACGCCCTGCCCGAAAAGGTGACCCGGAGAATCCTGGATAAGGAATTCAAGAGACGTTTTCCGGACCGGACTCTTCCCGAGTCCATGCCTATCCCGTCCCACTATCCGAAATATTTTCCTTATTTGGATTCCATCCTCTGCGACGAGGAAGGGCGTCTTTTCGTATCGACGCTCGAGGGGTACGGTTCGGGCTCGAAAAAGTATGATGTTTTCGATTTGGACGGATTCTATATCGCCCGGTTCGCGCTCCCCGAGTCCGAGACAATGACCGCGGTCAAGAGGGGCAAAGCGTACGTCGTGATTCGGGAGGACAAAGGGGGGAATCCGCTCGTTAAACGCTATCGCCTCGAGGAAAAGTAATTCCCGGAGGCTCGTATCCTAGTGTCCCGTCTCATAACTTTATTGGCAAAGTTTTCGGGGAGACGGGACACTTTCAAGGGGGAGTCAAGCTCCCCCTTCGACGCTTCGCTGAACCCCAGTCCTAAGGGACTTGATCAAGTCCCTTAGGGCAAACTCCCCCGGCGATGTCGCGTCGAGAATATTGAGAATATGACAAGGTATTTCCGAGACGCGACACTAAAAGCGGACGCTCCGGATCAGGGCAGAGATCCAGTCCTTGGCCGCCGCGTAGTCCTTGGACGGAAGGCTGACCTCGATGATAAGCCCGGAGTTCTCATACCGGGCAACCACCCAGACCATGTTTTCCCCCTCGGCGTCGCGGCCCGAATAAAGCGCGACCTTCGCCTCTCTCCCGCTCACGGTCATCGGCGAGGGCGGGCCGTTCAGCCGGCGTCCCTGGGCGACGCGTTCGAGCTCGCTCTGCCCGATCCGCTCATCCTGATAGCTGCGGATGACGAAGTTCGTCTTGCGCGCCGGCATGCGGAAAAAGGAAAAGTTGTTTTCCTTTCCGGTCGGAACCGCTCCTTGCGGAAGGGTGATTTTGAAGCGGCCGAACGGATCGGCGAACGGCCCCGCGTCTGCCCCTTCTTCGGGCACGAGGTCCGGCAGCCCGCCCTGCTCCTTGGGGCGAGGAGTCAGAACGATGTTATTTCCTTGAGCCGCCGGAAGCTGTCCGGCCGGCGCGGCCGCAGCCCCTTTCGCCCGCATGGAATCGATGACGGCGTTCCATTGCTGCTGCATCTCGTTGGACTGATTGGCGTTCATGGCCAGGAATCCGAACGACTGGACAAGGGGCGCGACCCGGACGTTCGGATTATCGCCTTTCCTCGGAACGACGAAGACGGCCCAACGGTAGAAAACCGGCCGGTTGTTGAGGAGGAAGGTGAAGTCGTGAACCAGTCCCTTGTACCCGCCGATTTGGCGGTTGACCGTGGCCATCGGCGTATACTGCTGGTAAGATTTATATTCCCGCTCGACTTTTTCGTTGAGGGCGACTTTCAGGGTTTGATCGTCGGTCCCGCCGAAGAGAGCCGTCATCCCGTCCGTTTCCTGGGGCTTGAGGATGAACAGCAAAGCCGCGGTATTCCCCTGAGGGTCGAAACAACGATACTTGGCCCCGGCCGGGTCATCGACCTGCTT